>JACCDH010093673.1_pt1 | contig 12502 bp, 13 predicted proteins | sample 7442481 | NCBI WGS metagenome assembly JACCDH01 (sample SAMN15323433, study PRJNA562643) | freshwater metagenome | isolation source: river surface water | place: USA:Blue River Watershed | collected 2017-08-15
CGGGCGCCGGTTGCGATATCGCCTGCCAGTCCGTCGCCAAGAAAGATTGCTAGCGCCAGTCGCCGCGTCGTCGAAACCAAACCCCGCCTGGTGGCCGTGCCGCCGGTTCAACCTGCCGGAATCGTGCTCGACTATGACACTCTCGATTGGGCTGCGACAAGTGGCGGCCGCCTGACCGACGCGCTCTACGAGCCCTATGTGCTGCAATCGATCCGGATCGCGGGCGCGCAACCGCATCCAACCCGCCTCGTCCAGTCAACTGCGATGGCGTCGGTCGCGCCGCCCAGGGCGAGCTACCGCCCGCATCTGCCCGAGGGCCTGGTCGAACAGGGGCTGCTTTCCGACGCCCAGCTGGAATCGGTGATCTACGCGGGCGAAGCGCACAGCGGGCATCTCGCCGGGAGATGGTCCGTCGATGCCACCTTCGACAAGATCGAGGCCGCGCCCCACGATTTCGACAATGCCGTCCGTTTCCGCAAGGGCTGGTTCCTCGGCGACGGCACGGGCGCGGGCAAAGGGCGACAGGTGGCAGGGGTGCTGCTCGACAACTGGCTCAAGGGCCGCCGCCGCGCGGTGTGGATTTCGAAGTCGGACAAATTGCTCGAAGACGCCCAGCGGGACTGGCGCGCGCTCGGACAGGAGCCCTTGCTGATCCAGCCGCTCGCCCGCTTCCGGCAGGGAACGGCCATCCGGCTCGATCAGGGTATCCTTTTTACGACCTATGCGACGCTACGCTCCGATGCGCGTGAGAACCGGGTTTCGCGGGTTCAGCAGATCGTCGATTGGCTGGGGTCCGACTTTGATGGGGTCATCGTTTTCGACGAGAGCCATGCGATGCAGAATGCCGGCGGCGGCAAGTCAGATCGGGGCGATAGCGCTCCCTCCCAGCAGGGCCGCGCCGGACTGCGCCTCCAGCACGCGCTCCCCGATGCCCGCGTGCTCTATGTCTCGGCGACCGGCGCGACCACCGTCGAGAACCTCGCCTACGCCCAGCGCCTTGGCCTCTGGGGCGGCGCGGATTTCCCGTTCGACAAGCGCACCGATTTCGTCGCGGCCATTGAAGCGGGCGGTGTCGCGGCGATGGAGGTTCTGGCGCGCGACCTCAAGGCGCTAGGCCTTTATGCCGCCCGCTCGCTCTCCTACGAAGGCGTCGAATACGAGCTGGTCGAGCACCAGCTGACCCCCGACCAGGTCCGGATTTACGATGCTTTTGCAGGGGCCTTCCAGGTCATTCACAACAACCTCGATGCGGCGCTCGAAGCCTCCGGCGTCACCAGCAGCAGCGAAGGCACCTTGAACCGGCAGGCGAAATCGGCGGTACGGTCCGCGTACGAATCCGCCAAGCAGCGCTTCTTCAACCACCTGATCACCGCGATGAAGACGCCGACCCTGATCCGGGCGATCGAGCAGGGTCTTGCCGATGGCCACGCCGCCGTGGTGCAGATCGTTTCGACCGGGGAAGCTTTGCTATCCCGCCGCCTCGCCGAGATTGACCCGGGCGAATGGAACGACATCCAGTGTGACGTCACCCCTCGCGAATATGTTCTCGACTATTTGGCGCACAGCTTCCCGACCCAGCTTCACGAGACCTATACCGATGGCGATGGCAACCTCGCCTCACGCCCGGCCTATGACGATAGCGGGAACGTGATCGAATGCCGGGAAGCCATCGAACGGCGTGACCGCCTGATCGAGAAGCTGGCATCGATGGAGCCGGTGCAAGGCGCTCTCGACCAGATCGTCCAGCGGTTCGGCACCGACATGGTCGCCGAAGTCACGGGCCGCTCGCGGCGGATCGTACGCAAGGTCGATGCGGACGGCGAGCGGTTCGTCGTCGAGAACCGACCCGCCCATGCCAATCTCGCCGAAGCGCAGGCGTTCATGGAAGACAAGAAGCCGATTCTCGTCTTCTCCGACGCTGGCGGCACCGGGCGCAGCTACCACGCTGATCTCGGTGCCCGGAACCAGCGGCTCCGCCACCATTATCTGCTCGAAGCAGGCTGGAAGGCGGATACCGCAATCCAGGGGCTGGGACGCACTAACCGCACCAATCAGGCGCAGCCGCCACTATTCCGTCCGGTCGCCACCGACGTTCAGGCGGAAAAGCGCTTCCTTTCGACCATCGCGCGGCGGCTCGACACGCTGGGCGCGATTACCCGCGGACAGCGCCAGACAGGTGGACAGGGGCTGTTTCGTCCTGAGGACAATCTCGAAAGCCCCTATGCCCATGCAGCGCTGCGGCAGTTCTACCTGCTGATCTACGCGGGCAAAGTCGAGCACTGCTCGCTGGCGACCTTCGAGGCCATGACCGGGCTATCGCTGACCGATGGCAGCGGTTGCATCAAGGACGAACTGCCGCCGATCACGACCTTCCTCAACCGCCTTCTGGCGCTCACGATTTCGATGCAGAACGTGCTGTTCACGGTGTTCGAGCAATTGCTCGCCGCCAAGGTCGAGAGCGCAATGGCATCGGGAAGCTACGATGTCGGGCTGGAAACGCTGGTCGCCGACAGCTTCTCCGTCACCGGCAGCGAGCCGATATACGTCCACCCCGCCACCGGTGCCGAGACCCGGCTGCTTACGATCGCCATGCGCGAGCGCAACCAGCCGCTCACACTCGACAAGGCACTCGAGCTGCTGCGCGAGCCGGGCGCGCGGCGACTGGTCAACTCCCGCTCGAAACGCGCTGCCGTGCAGCTTCCCGTCCGCAGCGTCATGCTCGACGACGGCGAGGTTGAACGCCGGGTCCGGCTGATCCGGCCGATGGAAAGGCTGAACTTCGCGCTCAGCCATTTGCCCGAGACAGCCTGGACGGAAGCGGACGAGCGGCAATTCGCGGCAACCTGGCAGGCCGAAGTGGCCCAGGTCGAGGAGTTCACAACGAGCGAACTGCACATCGTCACCGGGTTACTGCTCCCAATCTGGAAGCGATTGCCCGAGGAATCGACCCGGGTGTACCGGCTCCAGACCGACGATGGCATAAGCATTGTCGGGCGCAGGGTATCGCCGGCATGGGCGTCAGGTGCGACGAGCAAGCGCGATGCCCCCGAACTGTCCGCGCCGCAGGCTCTCGCACTGCTGCGCGAAGGCCAGACAGTGCTCGACCTCACCGATGGCCTGCAACTGCGCCGCTCGCGGCTGATGCAGGTGAACCGCATCGAACTCACCGGGTTTACATCGACGGCGGTGGACCGGCTCAAGGCGATGGGGCTGTTCTCGGAGATCATCAGCTGGAAGCTGCGCCTGTTCGTGCCCGACGACACAGTGGCTGGATGCCAGGTGCTCGAACGCCTGTTCGACCGTCATCCGTTGACCCACATCCTCGACAGGAAGGCCGCCTGAAATGGGCAGGCTTTCAACGCGCGCGGCGGACCTGTCGGAACGGCTGGCACAGAACGCGCAGGCCGTATGCCGCCATTACCTCCCCGCCGGTCGGCGCGAGGGGCGGTACTGGATGATCGGCGATGTCGCCGGGTCGCCCGGGCGCAGCCTTTATGTCCGGATCTTCGAGACCGAGCGCGGCGCGATCGGCAACTGGGTCGATGCGGCGACCGGTGAACATGGCGATCTCATCGACCTCATCCGGCTCAACCAGCGGCACGGGAGGCTTGCCGAAACCATCGATGAGGCCGAGCGCTTCCTGTCATTGCCGCCACCGGCTGACGACGAACAGCGGAAGCAACCGGCTGGCCCACCAACACGCGCAGGGTCGCCAACGGCTGCACGACGACTGTTCGCAGCCTCGAAGCAGATCATCGGCACGCTGGCGGCGAGTTACTTGCAATCGCGTGGCATCACGTATCTTGTCGACCTTCCAGCGCTGCGATTCCACCCCCGCTGCTACTATCGGCCCAACGACGACGATGTGCCCGCAACGCTTGGCGCATTTGCGGCGCTGATCGCATCGGTCACCGATAACGACGGCACCCACACCGGCGCCCATCGCACTTGGTTAGCTGCGTCAGGCCACGCCAAAGCCGCAGTCGCATCACCGCGCAGGGCGATGGGCAATATCCTTGGGAATGCCATTCGGTTCGGGCAGGCGCAGGATGTCATGGCCGCAGGCGAGGGCATCGAGACCATGCTGTCCTTGCGCGAAGTCCTGCCGTCCTTACCACTCGCTGCTGCCACTTCCTCTTCGCACCTCGCCGCCATCCTGTTCCCGCCAACGCTTCGCCGCCTTTACGTCGCCCGCGACCGCGATGCAGCCGGAGACGCGGCGTTTTCAATCCTGACCGACCGGGCATCGACGGCGGGGATCGAACTGCTCTCGCTCATGCCTGCGCTGGGCGATTTCAACGACGACCTGCGCCAGCATGGACCATCGGCGCTGGGCGAGCGGGTCGTCGATCAGTTGCATGAGGTCGACCGGGCGCGGTTTCAACTTCGCTGAGGCTGGCCGAGACGGGATCGGGATGATGGCCCCCGGCGTTGGCAGGTCCATGCTGTGATGCCGGACCCACCCGGCCTTCTTTGGGGGCGATCCAAGAGACCGGCTGCGGCGCGGCCGCAATGGCGGTGCGGCGCCTATTTTCCGGCGTCGCGCGGCTAGCGCGCGCCTTTCCATCGCGAAGCAAAATAGGCGCCGTCCCGCCATCCTCCGCTTCGCTTCGGCGCTATGCGTGCGCCCGCACCCCAGCCGGTCAGAGGGATCGCCGGAAGGCCGGGCGAGGTGCCCGGCTCAGATCCTCAAGGACGCCGATCATGGCCGAGCCATTCGAACCCGATCACGAAATGTCGCCCACCGCCCATCTCCTCGATGAAATCGCCCTCTACGGTTATCGTCCCTTCTCCGACGAAGCCGATCCGCGACCACTTCCCGACGAACGCATCGCCGCTGGCGCTGTCGCCGACATGTTCGACGCGCTCATCGCAACCATGATCGACACCAGGCTCGAACCCGATCTTGAAGACTTGTGCTGGTCGCTCGCGAACCTCTTCCACCGCGCTGAGGGGCGGATTCAGCGCGACCTCGACGACAACGAAGATGCGCAGAAGCGCGGGCAACGCGAACAGGATGGCTCCGAGGTCAAATCGGTCGAATTGGAGCGCCTGGTCAACGAAGGCATCGGCCTGATCGAACGCCGCAATGCGATGGAGTTCATGCGCGAAGTCGCCTCCGACCAGTTCGAAGCGCATTTCCGCAAGGCCTGGACACCCCGCACTGGCTCACTCGTCAACCATCGTACCATGACTGCCACCATGATCGACAGCCGCGACTTTCTTGCCGCCAAGCGTCGCTCCGAAACCGAACCGCTGCTGCCCGCCGGCACGCGGATAGCGTTCACCTCCGGCCCCGCATATCAGGATCACAACCGCATCTGGGCTGTGCTCGACAAAGTTCTCGCCAAGTATCCCGACATGGTCCTGTTCCACGGCGGCAATCCGACCGGCGGGGAGCACATCGCATCGCTCTGGGCGCGGAATCGCAAGATCATCCATATCCCGTTCCGGCCCGACTGGGATCGGTTTAAGAAGGCGGCCCCGTTCCGCCGTAACGATCAGATGCTCGAGGCGCTGCCCAAGGCCGTGGTCGCCTGTCCAGGTAATGGCATCAATGCCAACCTGGTCGATAAGGCCCGTAAGCTGGGAATTTCGGTCTGGGCGATCGAGTAAATCTCGGTCACAGACTGATCATTTCGCAGCCAACGTCCAGAGATCGTTCAAACGTAGTGTGATCGCATCAAGCGCAGCTTGATCTGCGGAGCTCAAAGTCACTGCGATGTATTCAGCCGTTCGATACCTATCAAGAATTGCGTTGCGGGCCTTGGCCATGGCGACAAACTCGATCGCAACAGGGGTGTCGTTTGCTGGGGCGATCACATTGGACCGAAACTGGCTTGGATTATAGACCGCAGTCGAATCCGGCAGGAAAAGTATCTTCCTGACGTCGCCTAGCTGCGGGCTAACATCGAGCAGGTCTCCGCGCCGATTGCGCCAGACTCCGTGATGCTCTGCCTCAAAGTATAATCCGGGAATGTGCCAGATCGCCCATCCATAGGCGATTGATCCACCCGCTCGGGATATCTTGCGCGCCACATTGTCAAAGCAGGCTGAGGCCTGTGCATCAGACGACCGCTTGGATCGGACGTAAACCGGGCGGTCCGGCGAAATAGACTGGCAGAAGCTCTTCAATTCCGGCGTTATTGCTTTAGGCACCGTGTTCATTGGCAAGTATATAGCGCACGAACGCGACACGCTCCAGAACCACGATCTTTACGTCTATTCGGGATCCACCCCGCTTTCAAAGGCCAATCCGTTGGCCGACCCCAAGCCTCCTTCAATCAACCCGTAATGGGTCCGCTACGCGTTCGCGTGCGGCCACTGCGGCCTTCCGCCTTCGTGGTGATTGCGGCTTTGCGCCGTCTGTCCGGGGCCTGTCGAGCGGGGATGGTCCCTGCTCCGAGACAGGAGCTCGAACATGTCACTCAAGATCGCACAGCGTCACGCCTGGAGCCTCGCCCGCACCCTGATGGTCTGCGTCACTCTGTTCCACGCCGGTAACGGCTACGCCGCAGTTCCCACTTCTGAATTCGATGGCGACCCCAACAGCATCGTTCGCGAGTATGACCCGTTCAACCCCTGAACGCGCCACGCCGCACATCGCGCGCTGGCCGGATGCCCATAGGGTATTCCGGTCTGCGCCCATGTCTGCTACCAATTTCAAGCACATTGCGCTGCGGTGGAGGAGGAGAGCGCGTCCCTTGCCCTTGGCTTCAAGGAGGACGCCATGTTGATCGGCTTTGCCCTGATAATCGTCGCAGTATTCATGATCTGCTCGCTGCTTGTCCGCCTCTCGTTCTATGCCTTGCCGCTGTTCGTAGCCTTTCTCGCTGGGTCGGCAACCTACCGCGGCGACAACGGCATCGTCGCAGCGCTTGCCGCCGCAGCCATTGCCGCAGTCGTCCTGCTCGCTGCGGCCCAGCTCGCTCTGGCCTTCGCCAAGTCCGACATGACCCGGGCGACGATCGGCATCGCCTTTGCCGCTCCCGCCGCAGTTGCCGGTTATCACGCCGTCCACGGCATCGCGACTGCGACCATGCCAAACAGCGCATGGCAGCTCGTCGTTTCGCTGATCGGTGCTGCCGTCATTGCGACCGCTTCCTGGACACAATGGAGCCGCGCCCGCCTTTAGCTCCGGTGTCCCCAAAAGCTCCACCCGGCAGGTGCCGGATGGGGCTGGCACGGTCAGATTGGCCGTGACGCGGCAGGTGATGGGATTCAAGCGAGGTCCGGCTTCGTCGTCCCGGGTTGGGGCAAAGAGGGGCGGTTGCCGGGTCGAGCCAAGCAGAACCATCCGGCCTTCAAAGGTCTTGCGGGTGTCGGGCCGAGTTCAGCGTCGTGAATGGACCGAGCCAAGGCGCGTTGCAGTCGCAAGGCTCCGGGATGCGGAAAACGATCAGCAGTCACACGGGCGGCAAACATCGCCCTGCTCGTTGCTCGGACCGGCAAGTCCGGGAATGGCCATGGCTTTCTGCTCAAGTGTGACCCGAGCCCAATGCCGCCTCTTCAATGGCTCTGGTTGGCAGGGGATGGCTTCGCCGCTTGATCCCTTGCTGCAACGGCGTCTCAGCCGACTTTCTTCCCCTGGGCGTGCCGCCCATTCCTCGCGAGCCAAGAAAGCCGTCTGGCCGCCGTCCTCCACTCGCGTTCCGACCCTGCGGGTGCAGCGGGCACAAGCCCCTGCCTTGAACCAGCCATCGAGGCCGCGATGGGCGCGGGTTCGACAAACTTGAAGGAAATCATCATGGCCAACATCGGCACTTTCACCAAGACCGGCAACGAATACAAGGGCGAGATCGTCACCATGTCGGTGCAGCAGAAGAACGTCCGCATCGTCCCCGAAGCCAGCGACAACGAGAACGCGCCGTCGCACCGGGTCTTCGTCGGCCGCGCGGAAATCGGCGCCGCTTGGACCAAGACCTCGAACGAAGGTCGCGATTATCTCTCGGTCAAGCTCGACGACCCCAGCTTCACCGCCCCGATCTTCGCCAACCTCTTCGACGACGAAGACGGCAAGTCCTACAACCTGATCTGGTCACGCGCCCGCCGCACAAACGGCGACTGACCGGAAAGCCCGCCCCGCCCGGCACCTGCCGGGCGGGGCTTAGGCGTGTTCATGCGTCGCTGCCGGCGGGCGGATCGGCGAGAAGGTCGGCAGGTTTCACCCGCAGCGCCTGAGCAGTTTCATGGATGGAAAGGAGCGTTGCATTCTGGCCGCCGCGCTCGATCATGCTGACATAGGCCCGGTCGACACCCATGCGCTCGGCAACCGCCTCCTGGCTCAGCCCAGCGGCAATACGATAATAGCGCACGTTAGCGCCGAACAACTTACGGATATCCATCCGTAGCTTAGAAACGGTTCGCGTATCTCCGTGCTACGTATTATAATACTCGGAAAAGTGCCGCGATCCGTATTGGTTGGGCTCTCAAGGCGAAGTCAGCTTATGCACCTGCTCGAACATCACCCTTCCGAACCGGGCATAACCCGAGTTTTCACCTTATTGGAGGGAGTTCGTGCTATGGATGACGGCATGCAAATCGAGTCGAAGCAAAGGCTCGGCCCATGACGATACTGCCATTCGAGGACCGCGCGCCTGCCGATGATCGCATCACGGCTTATGATGCGCGCCATTTTGTCACGTATTTACGGATACTTGACGCCGCAGCGGAAGGTGCCGACTGGTCCGAAGTCGCCGCCGTCGTGTTTGGCCTGGATGCAGCCGCCGAACCGGACCGCGCGCGGCAGGTTCATGACAGCCATCTGGCCCGAGCCCGCTGGTTGACAGAGCAGGGCTATAAGCATCTTCTTGATAAATCGGGAGAAGGCTGACTCTCCGGCCGACAATGCGGGTATTACGTAAGTAGGTCTCTCGCTTTACTACAACTGCTTGCATAATCATCCGCAGCATTGGTTACTTGCGGCTTATCTATAGCAATCAAAGACTTGATGCTTGGCCTTCTCGCCTGTGCCATGCAGGGGTCTTTATGTCCGGTGGTTCGTCTTGGCGGTCACCATCGACCGCAGATCAGTATCGAGACCATGACTATGCGGATTTCGCGCAGGAATTCCTGAATCGCAACGCCGACTATCGTCAGGACCATGCAGACACGCTAGCCCGCATCGCCGAGCGTCCCCAGACCGAGCAGGAAGAACAGGAGGGCCTGTCCCGGCGATGGGGCTTGAGCTTTCCCCACACACCCGCAGGCAAACCCGCGCGAAACGCCCGCGCTCTGGTCACCCGCGGCCGCGCCTGACGTCGTGATCATCGAGGCCGAGGATCCAGGACAGGCGTTCCCCCTTCCTTCCGGATCCGAACCGCTGGTTGAGATCGCCACCGGCGAGGAAAGGCATATCGTCGCCGCACACGGCACCGCACGGCTGCGCCTGTGCGTGCGCCATGCGCCGTCGCGGCCTGTCCCGGCCTACTCGATCCCCTGCGATCCCGCCTGCGCCTTGCGGCTCGCTGCCGCTTCTCGCTTGCAGCGGGTGACGCGCGGCGACCGCATCGCGGCAGACCGGGCTGCGCTTCCCACCACCAATCAACGCGCGCGCTACACCGGACTGCTCCGCATCCATGACGCGCTGGAGGCTGGCGCCTCTTCGCGCGACCTCGCCTTCTGCCTCGTTTTTCCGAACCATCGCCCACTTGTAGGAGCGATTTGGAAGGGCTCGGGCGAGCGGCGGCACGTGCTCCGGCTGATCGCCGATGCGCGCAGCCTTATCTCGACCGGATACCGACGACTGCTCCTCCATCGCTGATCGCGCCCGGATGGGGTGACAATTTCGCACCCCTGCATTCTGTCACTCCCTCGCCCTGCCTTCGCCACGCCAAAGCTCGCGAACCCCAGCGACAGCCCGCTGCCGCTGCCACCATTCGCCGGAGCCTTGCTATGGATGCCAGACCCACACCCGTTACTGCCCGTTTCTTGCGGACGCCCGATGCCGCCGTGCATCTCGGGTTGTCGGCTCGAACGCTCGAGAAGCACCGCTGCTTCGGCACCGGCCCGGTCTATCGCAAGCTTGGCGGACGGATCGTCTATTCGGTCACCGACCTCGATGCCTGGGCCGAACAGGGCTTGCGCTGCTCGACCAGCGATCCGGGCAAGGGGATCGTCCATCCGGCCAAGCGGCTCGACGGCTATACTCCGCCGGTGCGGCGCTGAGCGAACCCATGCGTCGCATGTCCGCCTTTCCCGCCAGCGCGCAGCAACTCGACCTGTTCGTCAGTCACGGCTGCAACATCGCCGCCCGTGATGCGCAGGACCTGATGGCCTGGCCGTTTTTCAGCCTCGCCAAGTCGAAACGGGTGCGCCCGATCGACTTCCGGATGGGCGAGGTCTCGATCCTGGTCGAGGCCACCGCCGAACACGGCATGGCCACGATCTGGGACGCTGACGTGCTCATCTGGGTCGCGAGCCAGATCGTCGAGGCGCGCGACTTGGGGCGCCCGACCTCGCGTCTGATCGCGGCCACCCCGCGCGAGATCCTTGCGTTCACGCGCCGCGGCACCGGCAAGGCGAGCTATGAGCGATTGAAGGCCGGGCTCGACCGGCTGCAATCGACCACGATCGCGACTTCGATCCGCCAGCGTGACGCGCGGCGGCGACATCGTTTCTCCTGGATCAACGAGTGGAAGGAGCGCCTCGACGGTTCGGGCCGCGCGCTCGGCATCGAGATGATCGTTCCCGACTGGTTCTACGAAGGCGTGATCGACCAGGCACTCGTCCTGACCATTGACCCTAACTATTTCGCGCTGACCGGGGGGCTCGAACGCTGGCTCTACCGGCTCGTGCGCAAGCATGGCGGCAAGCAGAAGGGTGGCTGGAGCTTCGACTTCCAGCACCTTCACTTGAAGTCCGGCGCGCTATCACCGCCCAAACGCTTCGCCTTCGAGCTGCGCGACATCGTCCGCCGTCAGGCGCTGCCCGGATACACGCTCGCCATCGAACATGCGCTCGGCCGCGAGCGGCTCAACTTCGTCGCTTGTCCCCTTGATCCGTTCGACGCGGCCATGCGGCGCGTCGGTCTCAGCCCTGTGGATATGTCGTGATGCAACACGGACTATCAGGAACCGCCAGACTCGGACGATCAGGAACCCAAAGTTCAGACTATCAGGAACCGAAATGGCCCGCAAACCCCCAGATTTCCTCGCGTTCCTGCTCCCTTAACTATGCTAACAAAGAATCCTTCGGATTCTTGCTAACGGAATCGCGCCTGTGGACGGATGGCGCCGCGCTGCTGCGCAGGCCCGCCGAGACGGGGTTGAGCGATGGGTCACAGCTAACGCACGTCACGCTGATCTGGCGTGAAGGTGAGCGAGAGGACTGGCTCAAGTTCGGCAGGCCGGTTGCTGAGCGGATCATCGACCGCAGGCAGCGCATCGAAAGCTACTCAGCGGGCCAAGTGTTTGCCTTGGTGCGCTGGGCGTCCAACGAATACGGCACCATCCGTTCCACCCTCGACATTGTGCGGGCTGTCAGTTCGGACGAACCCTGCACCCCGATCGCCAAGGTCGATCCCGGCGGTGATCTGCTGCTCTCCGTCCGGGGTTGGCCCAAGGTCAACCAGGTCTTCCGTCTGATCGACGCGATCGAGGCATCGGGCATCGACCCTTGCGAGGTCGCGCCCGATCACTGGCGTCACATCCACAATCGCATGGCCGGGCGTGAACGCCCACGCGTCTATACCCCCGCGCGCCATCGCGCATGGCTTCAGCGCAAGGCGCTCCTGCCATGATCCGGCGTCGTTACTTCCTCGCTGGCGTCGTTGCTGCAGCCACACTCGCGACGATGATCGTCCCAGTGTCACGCTACGCGGTGTGGAACGCGACAGCTTCCGTGCCGACCGGGCTCTACGCCATCCGCGGCAAGGCGAGCCTGCACGTCGGCGAACGTGTGGCGATCCAACCGCCACCGCCGCTGCGCCACCTGCTCACTGAGCGCCACTACCTGCCGACCGGCGTTCCGCTGCTGAAGCGCGTCGCTGCCGTCAGCGGTCAGCGCGTCTGCCGCTTTGCGCATGGCGTGATGATTGAAGGCGCATATGTCGGTGCGGCGCATGCCCGCGACCGGCTCGGACGTCCACTCCCCGTTTGGGCGGGCTGCCGTGTCCTGCGATCCGGCGAGCTGTTCGTGATGAACCCGGCCGCGCCCGACAGCTTCGATGGCCGCTATTTCGGCGTGCTGCGGCTCGCCGATGTGATCGGCCGCGCGACGCCGGTCTGGACCGATGAAGCGGGCGATGGCGACCACATCTGGTTCGCCGATCCCCGGGCAACCGCACCCACCAGTTCAACAACCGAAGGAGACTGAACGATGAAGATTGGCTATCTTGTCCGCGGTGAGGACGGCTTCGCCGGACACATCACGACGCTGACGCTCGACATTGGCGTGGTGCTCGTCGCCGCCGAACCCTCTGACAACGAGAACGCGCCCGACTACCGGGTGATTGCGGGCGAGGCCGACGAAGCACGTGAGATCGGTGCTGGCTGGAAACGCA
>JACCDH011278418.1_pt1 | contig 12495 bp, 8 predicted proteins | sample 7442481 | NCBI WGS metagenome assembly JACCDH01 (sample SAMN15323433, study PRJNA562643) | freshwater metagenome | isolation source: river surface water | place: USA:Blue River Watershed | collected 2017-08-15
CCGCGCTGCCCGCCTTCAGGCCCATGTGGGCCAAAGCATTGGCCAATTGACGCGAGCGATTGGCTGCATCGGCATAGGTATAGCGGTGCAGCGGGCCATGCGTTTCGCGCGAAACGATGTCCTGGTCACCGAACTGCGCGGCGCCGTGTTCGAGGATGCCCGAAATGAGCAGGGGGCGGTTCATCATGAGGCCGGGTTGGGGCATGGGGGAGACTCCAGATTTGCAAATGGTTTTACAACAGCGGGCGCATGGGGCAGGCTGTTGTGGCTTGATGTTAATGGCATTCGCACCTGGCTTAGGCGTTCAGGTGCAAGAACAGCACGGGCTTAAGTGTTTTGAAGCGGCGCGGTCTTTTTACCCATGGCGTTGGCAATGTGTTCGGCAGCGATGTAGCTGAACGCCATGATCGACACGCTGGGGTCGACCGATGGACCTGTCGGGAAAACGGAAGGGTCTGCGACGAACAGGTTGTCGATGCCATGCACCCTGTGGCTGGAATCGGTCACCGAAGTTTTCGGGTCTGTGCCCATTCGACAGCCCCCAAACGGATGCGGCGCGACCAGGGTCAAGCTGCCGGGCTTGATCTCGATGGCGTCGATGCGGTCAATCTCATCCACAGAGTTCAGGGTGGTTCGCTTCAGATCACCCAGCATGACTTTGCGCGCGCCCGCCTTGAAGTTCACGATGGCTGCTTTTTTCATCAAGTCGCGCAACATCTTCTGGGTCGTGGGTCCGTAGGGGTAATGAATCTGACGAACGCCATTGCCGTCCACCTTCATTTCGCCCAATTCATCGGGATGATCATCGAGCCAGCCAATGGCACCGCCGACATGGGTCATTTTTTCCATCCACTCGGCCGCCCCGTCGTCGAATCCGGGAATGGTATAGGCCATCAAACCGGGTTGGATCTGATCCGGAACCAGCAAGTACCCGCCTTCGATGTATTGCCCCTTCGCGTCAAAACGGGGCAGACGAAAACCGTCTACGCCGTATGCAGCAGGAATATTGCGCCACATGATGATGGGCTCATCGAAAAGGCCGTGCGCATAGGTGCAGGGGTTGAAGCCGAAATGCTTGCCCAATGCGGGCAAAGCGTCGCGCAGACGGGGTTGGTTCAGCAAGAATGCGGGCGTGTTGAAGCCCCCAGCGGCGACCACAAAGTGTTTGGCCTTGACGGTGATTGTCTTGCCATTGGGTCGGTTGCGCGCCCGGTCGATGACGCTGGCCTTCAGTTGTGTCACGCGATGGCCCTCAAAGACAAAATCGTCGGCCTTCAAATCGGCATAGATTCGTGTCCCCAAAGCCAGTGACGCGGGAATGTGTGTGACCAGTTGGCTTTGCTTGGCATTGATGGCACAGCCTTGCATGCAATGCCCAGAGCCCGAGCAACCACTTCGGGCTTGTAGCATGGGGTGTCCACCCCAACCCAACGCTTCGACGGCTTCCTTGAACAACTGGTTCATTTTGTTGTAGCGAAACGGCTCGGCTTCCTGGATGTGGTGGATTTTTTCGATATCGGCAAAAATGGGCGCCAATTTTTCGGCGCTATGGCCAGTGATGCCGTATTGGGACTCCCACAAGGCGAGCCGGTCAGCAGGGGTGCGGTAGCTGTCAGCCCAGTAGTGAACGGATGTTCCGCCCACGAGTTCACCATAGGTCAGCATTGTTGAGGCGTTGGTGTCGGTCGACAAAGCGCGTTCGGCATCGACTTTGGCGGCCTGGTTCAACTCGCGGTTGTCAAATGTGCTGGCGGGGTAATACCCACCTTTTTCAAGAATCACGACATCGATACCCGCTTGCGCCAGGCGATGGGCCACGGTGGCCCCCCCGCAGCCAGAGCCAATGATGCAAACATCGGCCGTGATTTCAGACAGTTGACCGTAATCGGTGTGCTCAAAAACTTTGTTGGTCATGATGCTTTTTCGTTGGATTGGGTGGATGCTGAATTCACCAATTTGGCATAGTGAATCCGCTGTTCGCTGTGCTTTTCGGGAAGATTCATAAATGGGCCGTCGTAACCAATGGCTTTCCAGGTGGATGGGTGGCCGTAGTAGTACCAGCGCATCATGGCCGAAAGGTTGGCAATGACTGCGCGCAGCGTGTCGTCCTGGGTGTCAGATGCTGCCGTGAGCACCTGTTTGCGCTCTTGTACCGTCAACCTTGAAAAGCGTGACAGGTGGCCATAGGCCAGCGGAAACATCTCCAGCAGGTAAAAAGCTGCTTTGAGATCGCTGCTGATGCTGTCGCTGACAAAAAACAATTCTTCATCGAGGCGTTTGACTACTTCGGCTTGCTCGATGTCTGGAAAACCTGGCCGGTTTGGCACGCAAGCTTCGGCCAGTGTGTGGGCAATGTCTGCCAGATGACCACCCACCACCAGCAACTGGCCGTAGCGTTGTCGATAGCGGTTGGTCTGCGTGATATAAGCGCCGGCACCAGCCACCAAGGTGGCCGCGCCTGCAACGCCCAACAGCGAAAATTTCAAGAAGCGCCGCTTTGTAAAAAGGGGTGAATGTTTCATGGCGTGAAGAGTGGTTTAAAGGTGGAGCAATCTGCAAGACCGGTCACAGCTTGGGATCGGCCGAGCCCAAAAACAGACGAAGGGCCAAGCGCTGAACAACATTGCCGTAAGGGGGATAAAACAGACCGATGGGGAAAAATCGGTGCCGCTTGAAAACCGTTTTGGCGTGTGAGAGTTCGCAAAAACCCTCTTCGCCGTGGTAGGTCCCCATGCCGGAGTTGCCGACACCGCCAAAAGGAGCGTCATGGTTGACCACATGCCATCCCCAGTCGTTGATGGTGACGCCGCCGGAATGGGTTTGCTCCAGCAACTGACGACGTTCAGCCTGGTTGTGACTGAAGCAATACAAGGCCAAGGGGCGTGCCCTGGCGTTGATATAGGCGATCACTTCTAGGGTCGTGTCATAGGACACCACAGGCAAAACAGGGCCGAAGATTTCTTCTTGCATGATGCGCATGTCGGGCGTGCAATCGGTCACCACATGCAGGGGCATGTTGCGGCCGTCCTGGGCCGCGTCATACGCAGTGCAAGCGACAACGGTTGCACCCTTGCTCACGGCATCGGCCAGCAGTTCCTGGATGCGGGCGGCATGTCGATCGTTGATGATCCAGGTGTAGTCATGGTTGTCCCGGACGGAGCCTTTGAACAATTGGGCATAGTTGGCCTGCACGGCTTCGACAAATGCCCCCATGCTCTCTCGCGGCACCAGGGCGTAATCTGGCGAGACACAGATCTGCCCGGCATTGGTGGCTTTGCCATGGGTGATGCGTTTGGCGGCATCGGCGATGGGGTAGTGACGGCTCACCACGGCAGGCGATTTGCCACCCAGCTCCAGGGTCACGGGCGTGAGGTTGTCGGCCGCCTGGCGCATCACGATTTTCCCGACTGCGGGTGAGCCTGTGAAGATCAGGTGGTTAAAGGGCAAGGCGGTGAAATCGCCGGGTGTGCTCAACTCTTCCCCAATCAAAAAGACCTCGTCTTCCGAGAAGATGTCGGCGAGCATTTTTTTCAGGGCCGCGTTGGTGTGGGGTGTGATTTCCGGCATTTTGACCATCACCCTGTTGCCCGCAGCGATGGCTGCAATCAAGGGCCCCAGGGCAAGGTAAACCGGGAAATTCCACGGCACGATGACGCCAACCACCCCTTTGGGTTGGTAGCGCACTTCCAGTTTGTTGGTGAGAAAAAGCAGCTCTGTGCCGCGGCGACTGGGTTGCATCCAGCGCTTGACATGCGAGATAGCGTGATTGGCCTCCAACGTGGAACCCAGCAAATCCAGCATCTTGGATTCGGCATGCGAGCGGCAACCAAAATCCTGATGCATCGCGTGCGCGAGCACATCCTGGTAGCGGCTGATTTGTTTTTTGATCGCCTTGAGTTGTTGGCGTCTTTGGGATGCGCTGGGGTACGGGGCTTTGTCAAAGGCCGATTTTTGTGCCTGAAAAACAGCTTGGATGCGCTCAATGGACAGGGTTTGTGAATCGGATGCGGGTGTGGCTTCGGTCATGGGCGTTGTTCGGTGTGTTGGAAGGGGGGGCTGGGTTGTTCAATCGTTGCGCAAAATGCCTGCAGTCGAGACAAAGACGTCGCCAGAGGCGTGGCTGACTACGCCGGTCAGGCTGGCGTTGTCAGCCCGGGTATGGCGCTTGAAGGCGGGATCGGCCCCTGTGCGCTGCAGCAGCACGCCACCTGTGCCGGTGATCAGCACGCTTGCGTCCTGGCGCTCATGGATGGCGGTCAGGGATTGCTGTGTGCCGCTGACAGTGGCCGTCCAACTCAGGCCTTGATCCTGGCTGCGGTAAACATGACCGCGCATGCCCGCTGCCAGCAAACTGCCATCGCGCAAGGCCTTGCCGGTCCAGAAAGAGCCTTTGTTCGCGGTTTGAATGGCTTGCCAGGTTTTGCCTGAATCGGCGGATCGGAAGATGGTGCCCGACTCTGCAGCGATGAACAGCAAGCCTTGGCGTCCGGAAAACAGATGTATCAAATGTTTTTCGGCAACATGCGTTTGTGTGGAGAGGGTTCGTCTTTCCCAAGTTTTGCCGCCATCGTGGGTTTCGAGTGCAAGACCGAATTGCCCCACAGCAAAGCCGTGTTGTGCGTCTGCAAACCAGATGGACAGCAAAATCTCGTCTTTGCCGCGCTCTTGTCGCAAGACTTCCCAATGCTCGCCGCCGTCGCGTGTGCCCAGGATGGTCCCATCGTGTCCGGCGATCCATCCCTGCTTGGCATCGTGGAAATGCACCGAGGTCAAGGGTGATCGGGTGGGTACTTTTTGAGCTTGCCTGAATGTTTTGCCATCTTCTGACAAAACCACCAGCCCATGATCGCCGACGGCCACGATGCGTTGGCCAGCCTGGGTGGTGGCAAAAAATACCCCGCGCATCGGATCCACCTTTGTGGGGGCGTGGGCCCATCGGCGTTGTGCGTCTTCTTTGGCGGGTGTGTTCTGGCCTTGTGCGCTGTGAGCGGATGCGGCGATGGCCAGCCACAGGCCCAGCATTGCGAATGGAAGCTTCATGGGTGGGCTTTCAATGGGCCAGGGCCGTTGCTTTGATCGGCTTCGTGCGTGGGAAAAGGGCATCGAGTGCGACGGCAAAAGCGGGCAGTACGGTGATGGCCATGATCATGTTGATCATGAACATGAAGGTCAGCAAGATGCCCATGTCTGCCTGGAACTTGAGGTCAGAGAACGACCATGTGGCAACGCCCACGGACAAGGTGAGGGCGGTGAAAATGGTCGCAACGCCCACTTCGCGCAGCGCCCCCTGAATCGCAGACTTCATGTGGGCACCAGCCACCAAATGGGCCAGCAAGCGGTTGTAGATGTAGAAGGCGTAGTCAACGCCAATGCCCGTTGCCAACACCATCACGGGCAGGGTTGCCACGGTCAGGCCAATGTCAAGTGACTTCATGAACCAGTAACCCAGGAATGTGGCCAAGGTCAGCGGCAGGCAGCAGGCCAGCATGGCACGCCAGTCCCTGTAGGCCAAGAGCACCAGCGCCACGATGGCGGCATAGACGTACATCATCATGGCGATTTCACGCTGCTCGACCTCTTCATTGATGGCCGCAATCAAGCCCACATTGCCTGAGGCCAGTCGAAGCTTGACGCCTAGAGCTTGGCCATCGAAATCCGTGCGAAAACGTTTGACCGCTTCAATCACGGGTTGGATGGTGGTGGCTTTGTGGTCGCTCAGGTAGATGTTGGCCGCCATCATGGTGCATGCCCGGTTGAACAAGCCCCCGGCTTCCGGTAAGTAACCCACTGCGATTTGCAAGGCCTGGCTGTCTCTGGGCAGGGCGGTCATTTTGGGGTGTCCCTCGTTCAGACCGGCATTGGCAAACTTCGCCAGGCTCGAGATGGATGAGACCGTCAGCACGCCGGGCACTTGCGAGATGTGCTGCGTGAATTGGTCGATGTAGTTCACGACCTCGTATTGGTTGCAGGAATCGGCTGGTGTTTCAAAAACCACCGTCAATACTTCCATGCCCAAGTCAAAGCGTTGAACAATCGCATCGATGTCCTGGTTGTATGGGGAGTCGCTGCGCAATTCCGGGGCGCCCGCTTGCAAGGCACCGATGTGTCTGCCCTGGCTCTGCCAAACGGCCACGCCAAAGAGCACAGCGGTCAAAGCCATCACATAGCGCACGTTGCGCAGTTCGGCCATCCAGCCGAGTTTTTCAATGAGACGGCTGCGCTGATTTTGTAAGGCTTCCTGTTGCTGCGCGTAGGTGCTCGGAAACTGGATGTAGGAGGCCACCAAAGGCAGCATGATGAGGTTGGTCACGATCTTGTAGCCGACCCCAATCGATGCAGCAATGGACAACTCCCGGATCATCGGGATGGGGATGATGATCAAGGTGATGAAGCCCACAAAGGCGGTCACGAGCGCCAAGCTGCCGGGGATGAAAAGGCCGGTAAAACTGGCTTTGGCAGCGGCCATCGCAGGGGCACCGGACGCCAAGGATTTGGCAATGGCATTGATTTGCTGAATGCCGTGGGACACACCGATGGCAAAGACCAGGAAGGGCACCAAAATGGCCAGGGGGTCGAGCCCGAAGCCCAGCAGACTCAGGGTGCCAAACTGCCAGACCACGGAGACCATTGAGCAGCCCAGGGCCAGCAGGGTCAGTGAAACGGATCGGCAGTACCAATAAACAGACAGGGCTGTCAGCACAATGGCCAATGCAAAAAAGACTAGGACCCCTTTGGCACCGTCGGCGATGTCCCCAATTTGTTTGGCAAAGCCAACGATGTGGATGGCATGTTCAGGCGTTTGCAGTGGCACGCGAACTTCTTGTTCGATCTGATGCGCCAGTTTCAGATAGTCGAGCTTTTGCTTCGTTTGTGGATCTTCTTCCAGCAGGTCCGCCACAATCATGGCGGCTGTTCCGTCGTTGGCCACCAGGTTGCCCACATATCCCCCACGGACAACCCTTTCTTTGATCCGGTCAATTTGTGCCGCGTCCAGTCGGTCGGGTGTCACATTGCCGTCAATGACGTCTTCGGCTTCAAAACCCTCTTCGGTCAATTCATAGACCCGGGTGTTGGGTGTCCAGAGTGATTGGACCGAGCGTTTATCGATGCCGGGCAAATTCACCAAGGCCTGGGTGGCCTCGTGCAGTTTTTTCAGTGATGCGGCATCCCAGATGTCCTTTTGGGTTGACCGCACCACGACCATGATGCGGTTGGAACCAAACAGCTGATCGCGGTATTGAAAGAAGGTGTCGGTGTATTCGTGACCCAAGGGCAGCTGCTTGTCAAAACCGGCTGTCATGTGCAGCTGTGAAGCCAGCACGCCCATCAACACCGTGAAAACGGCCAGAGCGGCCAAGATGGCCTTTCTGAAGTGGAAGAAGAAATCTTCCAGTCTTTGCATCAAGCTTGTTTGTGTTGTCACGTTCGCATTCCACCGAGCCGAAGGCCGGTTCACATTTCAAGGAAGGGGGAATAAATTTTTCCGACCCTTAGGCCGGAAAAATCGGGTACATCCAGCTCAGAATGAATAGGACATCGTGAGGCTCATGACATCGCGGTCGCTCATCAGGTTTTTCGTGCCGCCGCCAAAAAACGTTGTGTAGCCAATGGCGGCTTTGACCTTGTTTTGATAATCAAAATTGAGCATCAGTGCAACGGCGCGTCGACCTTCGACGAATGGGATGGCATTGGGACTGGTGCCACGCACATCATGGAAAAAGTCTGCGACCGGGCTCATGGTCCAGCCTGTGTTCATGAAGTTGGGGTAAGTCAAGCCGATTTCAGCCACATAGCCCCAGGAACCTTTGGTCGGCATGGAGTAATCGGTGATGTAGTAGGGTACAGCCCCAGAAAGGTCCAGGTGCGGGTATTTGGTGTAAGCCGCCTCGGCCATCACGTAACCTTCTGCGGCACCCAATGCACGGATCAGTCCAGTGGGAAGGAAGCGAAATGCGGTGGCTTGAAGCTGGTATTTTTTCTCGCTCACGTATCCATTGGAAACGGCCGCCGTGGTGAATCCATTGGATTTTTCGTACAGGCTGTGTTTGCCACTGAAAGGCACTGTCGGGTCAATCGCCACACTGTCTTTGGGGCGGTAGGAGAACTCTGCGCCAAAGGCCCAGTCACCCATTTTGGTGTTCATGGAAACACCGAACAAATCGAGATTTTCACCGTATTGTTCAAGTCCTGAAAGTCCGATGGCATTGGGTGTCCCCAGTCCGTTTGATTTGTAACCTATGAACGGTAACTTGTCGTGATAGCGCATGTAGTAGCCGGCAAACTCGGAGTCGCTTGCAGCAGGTTTGTACCGCAGACTGATGCCGTACTGTCCACCCTTTTGTGGCTTTTGCGTCTCAATCGGCACATGCCCTGCCGCAACACTGGCCATATCGCGTCCCCGTGTGGGGTCAAAATCACCCAAACCGCCAATGGCCCCATAAGGTGGGCTGCTGGGGAAGTAGCCACCACGTTTGCCGCCCGCTCCGACAAAGTCAGCGGTTGACCAGAAGGTGCCAGCGGGGTCGAGCTTCATGCCGTTCCAGGCAAACTGGTAGTAGGCTTCTGTAGAGAAGCCTTTGCCAAGACTGGTGCTCAGAGAGGCCATTGGGGCCGGTATGAAAATTTCTTTGAGTTGTGTGCCGGGGATATGGTATTTGCGCAAGTCCAAGGCGTTGATCGAGTTGATGCCGCCCATGATAAAAATGTCCTCGCCCCAACTGATGACCTGATTGCCCAGTTTGAGCTTGGCGGAGTTGCCTGCCAGGTCGAGTTCTTTGGCTACCCAAAGGTCCAGCAAGGTGATGTCCTTTTTGAGGACGTCCGCGGCTTCGTCGTCCAAAGGGGTGCGGATGGTTTTCCGGGCTGACAAGTCGCTTGACCACGTGAACCGCCCCAGCATGGACCAGTTGCCCTCTTGACGCAAAGACAACTCATGTGTGCCTTTGACCACCGACGACACCACGGATCCTTTCTTGTAGTTCAGGTTGCCATCATCGGAGTTGGTGAAATTGATGTCGGGATTGGCCGTCGCCTCGTCGCCATTGACCAGCCCGCCCAGTGCACCGGATGTGGGTGAGTTGCCCCCACTGTCGTTGCCGATCATCCGGGTGTTGGGCGACTTCAGTCTTTTTTGCATGCCAAAGCTGAGGGTGGAATCAAAGCTGCCCGTGATGCCGTTGTCCATTTCAAATTTGCCAGCATGGGCCATGGGGCTCATGCTGGCTGTCATCACGGCGCACACCCATGCTAATTTTTTAGGCGTGAATTTGTTTTTGCTGTGCATTGCTTGTCTCCTGATCTTGGTGTGGTTTTTCTCAGCGATCGCCAAAACGGCGCAGCTCTTCAGATTCAAATCGTTTGGCGTCAATGCGACCCTCGGCACCTGCCAACCAGTCCGTGTCTTTTGACGCTTGAGTGGCGTTTTCAGCGATGTAACGGTTGACGTTCAGATCCCAGGACACGAATTCCTGGCTGACACAGGCACCCAGTTCAACAGCGGGGTAGATCGATGCTTCCATGACGCGCCACAATTTGCCTTGCGCGTCGTACTGGTCGGCATTGAGCAGCATCCAGGTGTCTTCGTCCAAGTAAAACTCACGTTTCGCGAAGACATGCCGCTTGCCGGCTTTGACGGTGGCCTCCACCTTCCAGACCCGGTGTAGCTCATAGCGCATCAAGTCGCGCTTGGGGTATTGCCCTTCGTAGATGTCCTTGATGGGGCGCTTGGCCACAAATTTGAAGTTGTTGTAGGGCACAAACATTTCCTTTTTGCCCACCAATTTCCAGTCATACCGGTCCAGTTGACCGGAGAACATGGGGTATTGGTCAACGGTCTCGAGGTTTTCGTAACCGGGAATCGGGTTGTCGTAAGCCAAGTTCGGCAAACGGCGCACCCGTCTTTGGCCGGGGAAATACATCCACGCATCATTGGGCTTTGACAGGAAGAAGTGACCCAAGATGACCTCGCCCGATCGGGCGGCCGGACTGGTGGCCACGTTGAGCAGTTTTTGCATGACCCCCTGAACATCATCGGGCGACTTGACCTTGCTCGATGCAAAAGGCATCGTCACCCATTGGTCCTGAGCGAGGCTGTAAAAGCTCCCATCGGGATTGATGAAGTTGGTTTGGTAGTGTTCAATGCGGCCCTCACCTTGCCAGCGCAAACGGTGATTCCAAACCGCTTCAGCCCCGTTGTTAGGGATGGGGAAGGGGAAGCCTCCGCCAACCGCCTGGACCAGGTTGTCCTGACCATCGGCCGTGAGCTTGGCCTGCGTTGCGTTGGCTCTGGTTTGGCCATTGACCGATTCTGGATAGCCGCAGCTGCGTCGGGTGGGATAAACATCCATGCGGTAACCCTTGCGGGTTTTGAGCAACTCGATCTGCCCCGCAGAAAGCTTGTCCTTGTATTTGTCAACGTTGCTCGCATCAATGCTGTAGAGCGGCTTGTCGGCGGCGAATGGGTCGTTGCGGGCATCGCCTGCTTTGTGTTTACCCTTGGGCAATCCACCGCTCCATTCGGGAATGGAGCCATCTTTATTGCCCGCCTTTTCTGCACCTACGGGGGTGAGCTCTTTGCCCAACTTGGCGGCCTCTTGTTCGCCCACGGCGGCCACTAAGGCCCCCGTGGTGATGCTCAGTCCGATGGTTAGGGCGATCGTGCTCCATTTTTTGAAGTTCTGGGGTGTCATCTTTGATCTCCTTTTGTTGTTGATATCCGGCTTTTGGGCCCTCAGTGGCAGGCTTTTCCTCTAGTTCGTCCTCCATCGCAGACCCTTCGCTGCAGACGCCTGCGGTGGGGCACTATTGGGTTTTCTGCATGCAGTGTGCGTGTTAAACCACAAAATGCGACAAACTGTCATGTTTATCTTAGTTGTTTGGCTTGAATGTGACAAGTTGTCACGTCTAATCGTTTTCCCTTATTTTCTTGGGGATATAGAAGCCTAGGAAGTTCTACTTTGGGCTTGGATCAGACTTGTTTTTTATGCCCGAACGACACCTGCTGAACGCCACCAGAACGCGAATAAATGCTTGTATTTCATGAAAAAAATGAGGATTTCAGCGTCAGATGAATACCCGCTACACCAGGTCCCCGTACGATCTACGGCGCACAAAGACACGTTCGATTCAAAAGGTGATTGGTTTATGGTGAACAGCAAAAGAGTTGCCGAGAAGTTGGTTTCGGATTTGCCCTCCAAGGAGGTCGACTCTTCGCTGCCAAAAGGTGACAGTTCGTCAAGGCGCAAGCCGTCACAGGACCGTTCCAAGGAGCGGATGGAGAAAATCCTGGCCGCTACAGAGGCTTGCATTTTGGAAGTGGGCGCGGCAAACCTGAAAATTTCCGACATCGCGGCGGCCTCTGGCATGGCCAACGCCAGCGTCTACCAATATTTCAGCAACCGTGAAGAAATCATCCAGACCCTTTTGGAAAGGTATCTGGATTATTTCCATGAACAAAACACAAAACTACTTACCCCTGTAGACAGTGTGGAGGCATTTCTTGTGTACCTGGAGGACGTTGTGTATGGCTACCACGACTACGTCAAATCCAATGCAACGTACCGAGCCATTTGGATGGATTCGCAAGGCTGGGCCGAGCTCAGGGCCATCGACCGAAAAGACAACATGCGCCTTGCCCATGTCTGGGTGGAAAAAGTCAGAGAGTTGGTGCCGGATGTCAAAGCGGATAAGGCGCTGAATGTGTTTTTGACCTGCATTGAAACAGGCGCACACATGACACGGGTCTCTGTTGAGATTGGCGGACGGGTCGAGCGAATCATGATGGAAGAAATGATCGCCATGGTCCAAGGGCATCTAAGGACATTCTTTTCCAAACCCTGAGATTTGCGCTGAGTTACAAAAGCGCCGCGTATACCAGGTCGCGGAAAAGTGGGCGATAGTAATCCCGCTGGTTGGGTGCTTGGACCATCAGCATCGCATACATGTCCAGCGCCGGGTCGACAAAAAACGTCGTGCCCGCAATGCCGCCCCAGTAATACAAGCCGACCGAGCCTGGCACGGGCGACAGACCCAAATGGGTGCGGACCGCAAACCCTAGACCAAAGCCGTGGCCGGGTGGCAGCAAGGTGCCGTCGGCCGGGATGCCGCCCAGATGGTCTGCAGTCATGTAGTCCACCGTGTGGGGGCCCAGCAGGCGCACACCGTTCAGCTCGCCCCGATTGCGCAGGCACTGCAAAAAGCGGGTGTAGTCCATGGCCGTGGACATGAGGCCACCGCCGCCGCCTTCCATGGCGGGCACATCGCGGGGTTCAAGCACCTTCATCGGCACGCCACCATCGGGGTCATGCTCGAAGGGCTCGGCAATGCGGTGCTGCTGCTCGGGCGGCACGGCAAAGCCGGTGTCCACCATGCCCAGCGGGCCAAAGATTTGAGCTTGCAAGAAAGCGCCCAAGCCTTGGCCACTGACCACCTCGACCAGCCTGCCCAACACATCGGTGGCGCGGCTGTAGGCCCATACCGTGCCGGGCTGAAACTGCA
>JACCDH010063486.1_pt1 | contig 12493 bp, 8 predicted proteins | sample 7442481 | NCBI WGS metagenome assembly JACCDH01 (sample SAMN15323433, study PRJNA562643) | freshwater metagenome | isolation source: river surface water | place: USA:Blue River Watershed | collected 2017-08-15
GGGTCAATCATGAGTATGTGAATTCTCTCTATATTAAAGGCCCCGCCCGCACCAAAGAAAACATCGATCTCGAGATGAAAGAAGTCGGCGGCTCGCTATTTGAAGTGAGAAAAGAGAATGAAAATTGGAAGGTTGTAAGTGAGTCTGTCTACAACCGCCGCCTCGATGCGAATACCAAAATTCCCTTTGCGTGGGATGAGCCGATCTTCGGTGAGAATTTTGCACTGGGAACAATGTCAAACTGTGCAGGTGGATACACACCTTGGGGAACAATTCTCACTGCTGAAGAAAATTACGATATGTTCTGGTCGGATCGCAATCGGAAGGGAGAGAAGATTCAGAAGAGCTGGCAAAGATGGGATGAGATCTATCCCCGTCCACCTGAACATTATGGCTGGATTGTGGAAGTAAACCCATTAAATGGAGATGCAAAGAAGCTCATCTCAATGGGACGATGTGCACATGAGTGCGCGGCTGTCAGAAGGGCCAAGAATGGCAAAGTGGTGGCCTATACAGGTGACGATACGGTTAATGAGCATCTCTACAAATTTATTTCTGACTCCAAAGACTCACTGGAAAAAGGGAAGCTCTACGTTGCTAATTTTGAGAAAGGTCAATGGTTGAGTCTTCAGATTGAGGAACAACCAATCCTTAAGAAGAATTTTAAAGATCAGACCGAGATCCAGATCTTCACTCGTGAAGCAGCCAAGCTTGTCGGAGCAACTCCTCTCGATCGACCGGAAGATATTGAGTTTGACCCTCTTACGGGAAATATCCTTGTGAGCCTCACGAACAATAAAATAGCAAAAAATTATTACGGCCAGATTTTGAAAATTGTTGAAGATGATCCGGGATCTTTAACATTTCGTCATGAAACATTTATCGCCGGAGGAAAAGAGACCGGATTTGCATGTCCGGATAATTTGGTTTTTGATCCGAAAGGAAATCTCTGGTTTACCAGCGACATGTCTGGTGGAGAGAAGAATCAAGGTGCCTATGAAGGTTTCGGTAATAACGGATTATTTGTATTTCTTAGAAGCGGCAAGATGGCCGGTAAAGTCATTCGGGTAGCCTCTGCTCCCGTTGATGCAGAATTCACTGGTCCTTGTTTTTCTCCCGATTACAAGACACTGTTCTTATCGGTACAGCATCCGGGAGAAGAAGGAACACCGGAAAAACCAACCAGCACCTGGCCAGACGGTGGAATCCCCAAGCCTTCTGTGGTGACCCTGCAGGGACCTCTTCTTGATAGGATTGTTCAAGGTAAAATATGAAATCAGAACAATTAAAATCTTATATTGAAGTTCATGTCTGTAATCATCGTCGTGAAAATGAAGAATGTTGCTACGATAAAGGTGCCAAAGATCTCACTGACCAATTAAAGAAATGGGCGAAAGAAGAAACGAATAAAGAAGTTCGAGTCTTCAGAAGCGGTTGTTTGGGAAAATGCTCAGAAGGAATCGCGATTGCCTGTTACCCGGATAAGAAATTACTTCTTGATGTCAGCGAAGATGACTATAAAGAAATTAAAAGTATGCTAAAAAAAAGATTGGAAGATTTAAAGAAATAAAAAAGGCTCCCTTAGGGAGCCCTTTTGTAAGATTACAAAGAAATGATTTGCTTAAACTGAACTGAAAGGTTTTCAAATTTTCTACTGCGTGTTCCCTCAAAGCTCACATCATAATTACCGGCCTTAAGAATGACGTAGAACGATCCATCCGGATTAATTTTATAAGTCTGGATGGCGGTAGCTTCTCCCGCTTTCATGATTTTGATCGAGCTATATTCGTTATTCGTCACTCTTCCCTGAAGGCTTGGTCCTTCAAGTCTCGTGAAAAGATGCTGCCATCCTGGACGATTGCGAAGAACTGTTTTCTCACGCATTTTTTTATAATTCGGGTGGAATCCGTCCCATGTGCTGTTTACCTCAATCACAAACGGAATCACCTGATGGGCGGTGTACATCCAATCGATGTCTCCTCCATCAGCATTGTAAAGAAGCTCCCAGGCTGTTCCTGGTTTGTAATCAATCTTCTTACCAATCTCACTGCCAATAATCTCTACTGCTTCTTCTGTCGGTGTACGATTAGGTTTACAACCGTATGGATAGATCACAATTTCAGAATATGAGTGATAGGAAATATCGAAAACAGGTTTAATTTCGGCAACCAGGTTCATCATTGCCTGAGTTTCAGGCTCTGAAGCAGGTGCAGTTCCACGATAATCCTGAGCTCCGGTCGAAGCGCTTGAGCCCTTACATGAATTCCATCCGTATGGATAATTGCGGTTAAGATCGACACCGTGTCTGTCACGTGTATTCTTTCTCCACATTGAATCTTCATTCCACATTTTATTATTACCGTCGACGTTGAACATCGGCACTACCCAGATCTCAGTATTGTTCACCCATCTTGTGACATCAGCATCCTTCCCATAATTAGAGGTGAGATAGGAAATCATGTCTGTCGTAATTTCTGGTGTCATCACTTCACGTGCGTGGTGCATGGCATTTACAAGTACAACTGGCTCAATTTCATCAACTCTAACGTGATCAGAAATTTTGATTGCCCAAATATCTCTTCCTTCAAGCGATTTACCGATGGATTTGATTTCTGTGATATCTGGATATTGAGCATGCACTTCGTTTACAAAATCTTCAATCTCCTGTGGATTCTTGTATTGCTCGTCAGGGGCCATGATGAGGTTCTGAGGAAAGGCAAATTTGATGTTCGTTTTCTGTGCCTGGATGAGAGCGAGCTCCGACTCTGTAAGAAGAGCTTCGATTTCCATGGTCTTATAGTTCACCCCTGTAATATCGAATTCATTTTGTTTGAGAAATTTCTTCATTGAATCTGTGAGGTCAAACCTCACGATCATGGAATTTGATGCCAGAGCTGACCCGGAGATCAGAAGTAGGGCAACGACGAATCCTTTCATGTTCATAAACGCACTCCTTTGTGTCTGATTAAAGAACATCAAATGGAAGCACGCTAGTAAATGAATTAGGGAAAGAGACAGAAGAAGTTTGGATACCCGACTAATCCTGGCAACCTAGGCTGCCTTAAAGCTTTCTTCTCCTGGCCATAGTTTCTGAAACTCAGACTTAAAGCGCTGGATTGTCTCATGCTTATACTGGCAGTTCTCCATCGCCTTGATCATGATTCTCATAACCCTTAGATCACGCACATTTTTATTATAAAGGTCCAGACCAAACTTTGCTAAGGAGCTCATCTGTTCCCCTTTCTGACTCATGATCATGAACTCGCTAACAAGATAATCTTCGTGGTCATCGAATCCCGGAGGAAAACGGGAAAGGTATTTTTCTGCAGTTGCGGTCTGGTCGAAATCAACCAGGGCGGTAATCATCGCCCGCGTGAATTTGGAAAACTCGGAACAAGAAACGGCAATGTTATCAAAAAGCCTGACCGCCTCTTCGATTCTTTGATTCATCAGTTTGTGTTTCCCACAGATGAATAGTCCCGCACCGATGTAATTAACCAAGCTCTCGGTGCGCTCATCCAGAGAGGTGAAAATCTCGTAGTACATCTGCATGTCATCATAGTTTTCTGTCTGAACTGCGAGGCGCACAATCTGTGCAAGTCTGTCTGGGTTGGCAGGGAAAAATTTCGCAATCTTTTTTACGACCTGATATGCTTCACTATATTTTTTCTGCTCCAAGAACATTTCATAAAGCCCAATAAGACACTTGAAGTGAATATTGTTAAAGGAAAGACCCGTCGAATAGGCTCCTCTGGCATCTTCAAGTGCTCGTTTCATGTATTCTGCCTGACCGATATAAAAAAGTGCCAGAGCAGGCTTCTGATGCATATTCACAGCTTCATTTAGAATGACTAGAGCTTCATCGAAATTTTTATTAAGAAGGAGTGCTTTGGCTTTTTCAATTTTCTGAATGTAATCTGAGGGTTTTACCTTGTTTGCAACTGTCGCAATAAGATTTTCCTGAATGCTTTGTACTGTATAGGGTTTAATGATGAAAGAATCGACATCTTCTTCTGCCGCTTTTGCTACTGCTGTCTGAGAAATATTTGACGTCACAAGAATTAAGCTAAGCTCTTTCTTGTCAGGGAATCTTTGACGAACCATTTTAAAGAGATCGAAACCCGATCCTCCACCTATGAAATAATCTGAAAGAACGACCCCGATATCTTTAGCGGAGATTAGTTCTTCAGCTTCGGTCATATCTCCGGCAGTATGAATTCTATTTCTCTTGCATCCTAGATCGTACATAACTTTTAGCAAACGACTGCGCGAGCTAGGATTCTTGTCCACGATAAGGACATCAACTTTTTGAATGTAATCCCGGAAAACATCTAACTTTTCCATATTACAACCCCTTTACCATCTTTATAAAGACATCGATGTCTTCCTGTCTGGACTGCAGATGAGTTAGCAAGTTATCAAATAATTGAGAATTTTCTGTGGAAACTTCAACTGTCACAAAAAATCCTCCATCACCATTCTGATCAATCGACATGACTCTTCCTTCGCAGTTTACCAGCGAAGTCTTCCCGTTATATTTTAATGAAATATCAAGAAGGACGTTTTCAGAGTTTTTTAACCCTTCACCTTCGCATACAAAGATTGCATTATTCTCAAAGTAATCATTTAAGAAACATTTATACCTATGTTCTGCCTGGACCAGAAAAGAATGAATAACTCCACTTTCTGTTAGTTTGGCTATTGCCGCATCATCCTCAGGAATGGTCTTAGCAAAAGGAAGAACATTTTCTAGTTGTTCATACTCAGGTAAATCTAAGGCTGCTTCTATCTCATCTTCTATATCCAGGAGATCATCAAGGTTGACATCATTGTTAGTTGATTTCCTTGCTGGAATTTTCTTATTGATTTCAGAATGAGTGTTTAATTTCTCAGACTGAGAAGAGTCTTTTTTCAGGCCGACCATATGAGATTTAAGTCGATCAATTTCAGTTAATCCCTTCTGAGACACTGAATCTTCATTCTGATTCTCTGAAGCGCTCTTCTTTGTCCCATAATGGGATGAGAGGTGATCGGTTGTACTCCTGCCTTCATCGTTTACTTCTATTTCACTACGATATTGATTTTTATTGGTATCGTCAGCAGCATATTGTTTATTGAGATGGCGGCCCCGGTAGTAAGTTTCATGTTCGTGATCTGTTTTCTTTTGATCGAGTTTAGTCCCGGCCGGAAGATGTTCATTGCCCGGTCCCGTTGCTGAGTCAGACTCGCTGATTGCTCCATCTGATTGGAGCTTACTGCCCCAGTGAGATTTAAGGTGATCGGTTTTATCGTTCTTACCCTTTAGTCCGGAATCTTCTTTTTCATTTATCTGAACTGAAGCCTGATTTTTCTTCTCCGACTTTTCTTTCTTGTTAGAGGACTCAATCTCTCCACCCCACATAGATTCAATTTGCTCATTATGCTGTCTATGACTTTCTTTCTTGTCAGCTTCATTCCCTTTTTGCTTCAGCTTCCCTGCCCAGTTCGAACGCATTTGCTCATTATTCTGGGAATGCGTTTTTCTGTTCTCAGTTACTGGGGCGTCCGGGGTCCTATTCTTCCTTACACCAAGAGATGGATTATCTCCTCTTACTTCTGCAGAGGTTTCATGATTATCCAGATCTTGTGTCTTTGGTGTCGAATTCAATTTCCCTTTAAGCTTTTCAAACGGAATAGAGGGATTTGTTTTCTTATAGGAAGCCCTTGCGTCCTGATCTTCTAATGCTTCTTCGTTGTGAAATATTCCCTTCAAATTTTCCAAAGAATCGACAGAATGTGCATGTTTCGATTCTGGAGTTTTCTTATCTTCCAGGACCGGTTCAATCTTAAGTTTCTCTCTACTTTGCTCAAGACCTTCAGTGTGTGATTTCTTTAAAACTTCATCTTCTCGTTTCTCGCCATTTGCAGCAGTATTGGTATCAGACTTAATTTTCCCGCGCAGGTTTTCAAAAGATCCAGCCGTCTCTTTTGCTTTTTTATGCTTCTCTTCCGAGGGTTTAATACTCTCAGCATTTTTGGATTTTGCATCAAGACGCTCCCCTGCAACTTCTTGATCTTTAACTTTTCCTTGAAGATGTCCGCCAAGATCTCCTTCGTTATCCAGATCAATTGTCTTATCTTTGATAAGCTCAGCTTCATGTTTAAAGACGAGGTCTTTGCTGAAACTGTCGAGGATGATGGATTCTTTTGACTTCGCGAAAAGAGAGTTTGCCGCCAGAGAGAGTACTTTATTGCTAATTTTCAGACGGGAATGAACTTTCGTATCTTGAAAGAAAAGCTCGATATCTTCACCGGTGAACATCCATTTATTCTCAGACCAGTTGAATTCGGGCTTCTGATCCCCTCGATAAAACCAATGTCCATCCCCTGCAACTAACGTTTCCCGGAATGATTTCTTAATATGAAATATCCAGGTATTCGCCTTATCGGGAACTTCATTCCAGTTTCCAACATAGGGACCAGGTCCCATGAGCTTCACCATCCAACGACTGATGATTTTTTTGCAATCTGATTCGCGTGCAAGAATCCAGAAATCACTCTCACATTCGAGAGCTGAAAGAGAGTTGAGTGACTTCGCCTCTGTGGCAGCTGCTTCGACTGCTTGGTCAGCTTTCTGACCATCCTGAAGGAGCTTACGGGCCTGACCTCTCATCGCCTTCATCCAGAAGTTCATCTTAAAACTCAAGGCTCTAACGTTCACAGTGGATTCGAGGATTTCAACATTAGCGAGTTTACTAATGGCTTTTTCGTAATGTTTATTATCAGTCGAATTCACAACAACAATTTTAGTTATATTACTTCTCGCCGACATTTTGGACATTTTCATAAAGGTAGCAAGCTGAATAAGATCATCACGGGAAGAAATATTAGCAATGATAAGACAGTTTTGATCATTGCTCATGACCTTTAAAAGCTCATGAGAACTATCAATTTTTTTTGACTCGATTCCAGATAGCGCGTTTAGAGAATCGGATAGGATTTTCCAATCTGTTTTGAAAAGAAATTGAACGATCGAAATCTTGATTTCCATTTCGCCTTTTGAGGGATAAAGAGCTCTTTCACTTTTCGGGAAATTAAAGCGTTTCTTAACAAAAAAAATGGCATAAATTAGATTTGACCTTCTAATAGGCAGTGGCATACGAATTCTTGTGGGATAACATTGGCTTAGGCATGAAAAACGAAGAGAAAGAATTTCTTGCTGAGGAACCGGCCGAGGCCCTGAACCAGGACCTCCTTCAGGATCTCTCTGAGCAAGGAAAGACAGAAGAACTTGTTGAAATGTTTGAAGAACTTCCGACTATGGACGTGGCGGAATTCCTTGCCGAAAAACCACTTTTTGAAATCCTCGCTCATTTAAGAAAACTTGACCTGGAAGATCAGGGAAGGATCTTTTCAGATCTTCCTCATGATCTTCAGCTGGAAATTTTCCGGAACATGGAAAAACGGGAATGTGCCCGGATGATGGGCCACATGTACTCCGATATCCGGGCCGATCTGTATCAGGAATTAACGAAAGAAGAGCAAATTGAGCTCATTCCGTATCTAGAACGAAAAGTAAGAGAAGACGTCATCATCCTGTCGGCCTACCCGCCTGAATGCGCGGGGGGGATCATGATCACGGACTTCGCAACTATTTTTGCTGATATGACCGCGGCTGAAGCCATGGCCAAAATTCGCAAAGATGCTCCTTCGAAAGATATGATTTTCTACATCTATGTTGTAGATCACTCGATGGTTATGCGAGGTTTTGTAACCTTGAAAGACCTCGTAATGAGCGAGCCGCAAACAAAAGTGACTGAGCTTCTTTCAGAACACTTTGTTTATGGAGAGGTCAATGAAGACCGCGAGTCGGTCGCTCAAAAAGTAGAAAAATACGATCTGGCTGCTGTTCCTATTCTCAACTCACTCAACCAGCTCGTGGGTGTCGTTACTCATGAAGCTGCGATTGATATTATCCAGAAAGAAAATACACAAGACCTTGAGATGATCATGGGGATCATGCCGTCAGCAGACGACGGCAATTACATGACGACATCTTCATTTCATCACTTCAAGAAAAGAGTTGTTTGGTTAGTCTCTCTCGCCGCAATCGGAATTATTTCCGGGATGATCATCAATGAATATCAAGGCGTGCTTGAACATTTTATCATTCTTGCGATGTATATGCCGATGATGGCTGCTACGGGAGGAAATACCGGATCACAAGCTGCAACAGTTGTCATCCGCGCTCTTTCGCTGGGCGAGATTGAAGACAGGGATTGGTACAAGATTGTATTTAAGGAAATGAAAATCTCTTTCATGCTTTCCGTTTGCGTAGCCCTTCTTACTTATCTCAAAATTGCCTTTCTTTCATTCCAGTCGCTTCTTCCGAAAGGATTTACGATGAGCTATATAGCCGTCACCATTGCAGTGGCGATAGCGATTCAGGTAGTCACTTCTGCCTTGATTGGGGCGGGCCTGCCCCTAGTCGTCAGAAGGCTTGGCGGTGACCCTGCAGTTGTAGCAAGTCCTGCCATCACTACAATCGTGGACATTACAGGTCTACTGATCTATTTCACTGTGGCCACACTCACATTAGGGATTTCCTAAAAAGCATTGCCGGGCTAATATATCCACATTCATCAGGAGTCTCCCATGCAAATTGTCATCCTTTGTGGTGGATCTGGTACACGTCTGTGGCCTATTTCACGAACCCACTATCCTAAGCAGTTTGTAAAACTGTTCGGTGAGCACTCACTCTTTCAAAATACTATTTTAAGAAATGCTTCTCTCTCCACAAAATTTACAATTGTCATAAACCAGGACCAGTATTTCATGGGTCTTGATCAAGCTGAAGAAACAAAAGTTTCCGCCGACAAAAATTTTATTTTAGAACCAACTGGTAGGAATACTGCACCAGCGATCGCACTTGCTGCTCTCTCCATGAATCCGGAAGAAATTCTTCTCATCGTTCCTTCTGATCATTTGATAGAAAAACAAAAAGATTATGAATCTGTTGTTCGGAAAGCCGCTGATCTCGCGGGAGAGGGAAAACTCGTCACGTTCGGAATTAAACCTGGTTATGCAGAAACAGGTTATGGGTACATTGAGGCCAATGGTCTGGAAGTAAAATCTTTCAAAGAGAAACCAGACTCAAAAACTGCTGAAGCGTATGTGAAAGCTGGTAATTATTTCTGGAACAGCGGTATGTTCTGTATGCAAGCCGGTATTTTCCTCGACGAATTGAAAACACTCGCGCCAGATATTTACGAACAATCACTTCATGCCTATACGAATGCGCGGTCAGATGCGGCCATCAGAATCGGTTTGGAAGAAATGAAAGCAATCCGATCTGAAAGTATCGATTATGCTGTGATGGAGAAATCTAAGAAAGTAAATGTCGTTGCTGCTGATATTGGTTGGAGTGATCTTGGTTCTTTCGATTCCTTGTACGAGACATTGCCTAAAGATCAAAATGGGAATACAAATGCTCAAAATGTTATTCACATAAACTCTCACGACAATCTTGTGATTAGCGGAAAAAGACTCATCTCGACGATTGATGTCCATGACCTCATGATCGTCGATACAGCTGATGCTCTTGTGATTTCAAAAAAAGGATCAACTCAAAAAGTTAAAGAACTTGTTGGACTGGTGAAAAAACATAATCCTGAAATGGCCGAAGTTCATACAACTGCTCATCGCCCTTGGGGAACCTACACCATCCTTGATGAAAATCCCGGCTACAAAGTGAAACAAATCACTGTGCGTCCGGGAGCAAAACTTTCTTATCAGTATCATCATCACCGTTCTGAACACTGGATCGTTGTCAGAGGTACTGCCACGATTACGATCGATGATAAAACCTTTGAGCTCAAAGCAAACGAATCCACCTACATTCCTAAGGAAGCAAAGCACAGGCTCGCGAATATGCAAAAAGATGAGCTTGTGATCATTGAAGCCCAGGTCGGAAATTATCTCGGTGAAGATGACATTGTGCGACTGCAGGACGATTATAAGCGTAACTAACTGAAAGTTCGAAAAAGTGTTGCCACTATGACATCTTGTCGGCGCGTGAGGATTCTCTTACATTGAAAACAACACACCACACTTTTAGAGGGACACATGATTCGATCAGTTTTGATCCTCATAGCTTTTTGTTACGTTTTAACAACTCTTACAAATTTCTAATTGAGGTATGGTGAAATGGACTTCACCCAAATTTTAAAACCTCTCAGCTCCCTCTTCTCCCCTTCTCCTTTAGTTAAAAAAGATTCCGCACCATTGACTGTAATGGTTCTTTCTCCGCATCCGGATGATGAGTGCATCGTTGGTTCCCTCGCTCTTCGCCTGCAAAAAGAAAATAATGCTCACATTGTGAATGTTGCTGTCACTCTGGGATCTGATAAGAATCGTCAGAAAGCGCGGTTAAAAGAATTAGAGAATGCTTGTGAGCTTCTTGAAATGGAACTTATTGTTCTGGAAGAAGACTGGGCGAAGAAAAGAAAAGAACTAAAAAGTCTGATTCAAAAATATCAGCCACAAATTATTCTCGCTCCTCATATAAAAGATCATCATCCCACTCATATAAAAACGGGCCAACTGTTAAAGAAAGTTGTGGATAGCAAAACCAATTTCCTGGTTGTCTGGACAGAATTCTGGGGTCAACTAGAGAAGCCGAACGCACTCATTGAAGTACCGGAAGAAATTCTCGGGTTACAAATGGAAGCACTCGCAAAACATGTGGGTGAAGTAGAAAGAAATCCCTATCACCTTCGTTTGCCGGCATGGATGATGGATAATGTCCGTCGAGGGTCGGAGCTCGTTAGCGGAAAAGGAACTCCGGCACCAGGATTCCCTTTTGGTGTTCTGTACCAGATTCAGTCCGTGAAAAAAGGCAAGTTCAAGAATCTCAAACTTGATACTCCGGTTCTTTCCCATCTCGCCGATCTCGGGGAAATTCTTAAATTTTAAGATTAATTTTTGAAGCCGCATCCGGATCGAGAACAACTACAAAATTCGGATGACCCTTAAGATAAGTTGCTGGACAGCTGGGATCATCGTGATGATTTAACAAATATTTGATTGCATCCGCTTTGGCTTTTCCCGTCGCAAGCATGACAATTTGCTTAGATTCAAGAATTGTCCCAATTCCCATAGAAAGGGCCTGTGCGGGAACATTTGCATCTGTAAAATCTGAGCTATTGGCCTTGCGTGTTTCAGCAGTCAATTCTACCAGACGAGTCCGGGAACTTTTTAAAGAACCAGGTTCATTAAAACCAATATGCCCATTTCTTCCGATACCAAGAAGCTGTAGATCAACACCACCTGCTTCCTTCAGTGACTGTTCGTAATGTCTGGCAACTTCATCAATCAGATGGGAATGAACTGGTGGAAAGGCAATCTGATCGGAGTGAAGACCAAGAGGCTGCATCACTCTCTTGTTTATATAATGACGAAAACTCCCCGGCTGGTTTTCCGGAAGACCAATATATTCATCCAGCATAAAGAAGAAGCATTTTTCATGTGAAACATTTTGTTCCTGGGCCTGACGGGCCCATTCCTCATAAAGAGGTTCCATCGTCTTACCGGTGGCCAGACCAATAACTGAACAAGGATGAGAGATAATCCGGTCTATAACCTGAGTGGCGACAATCGATATCGCTTCTCGGGTTGAATCGCTTATTATGATTCTCATAGTTTATGACCTTACCTTGTCATCGATACTGTAAAATATTCGGATTCGGAATTCAATATTTGAATTCCGAACACAGGCGGCATAAATGAGGGGTAATGAAAGCACGCCTGTCTCTTCTTATCATAGAAGACGATAAATACTCACGACTCAACCTGCGGGAAATCCTGCAGCCTTTCGGTGTTATCGAAGAGGCCACAAACCTTCCCGAGGCGCGGGAAAAGCTCAAATCCTACGTTTATGACATCGTCATCACAGATATTGAACTGGGTGACGGATCCGGGGTGGAAATCATTCCTGAGATCGTTAAGCGCGGCTCACATTGTATCGTGGTAAGTTCCTACGAGAATGATGAAGTTATTGAGAACGCCTATACTCTCGGCGCAAGACACTATCTTTCCAAGTTTCGCCTTAAAGAGCAGCTTCCAGTTTATATTCATAAATTTCTCATGGCGAAGAACGCACGCTTTGAAAAATTCATCAAACAAGATTTCATCACTCAGGACGAAGAGCTGGTTGAGGAGTTGCGAAAGCTTTGTGAAATTAACTGGAAGGGACAGACTCTTCTCATCGAGGGACCTACAGGTACCGGTAAAAGTTTATTAGGGAAACTCATTCACGAAATGACCACCCCTGATGCGAATATCATTCATTTGAATTGTTCTGAAATCTCGGAGCAGCTCCTGGAAAGTGAACTTTTTGGTCATGAGAAAGGCGCATTCACTGGAGCTGATCAAAAGAAAGACGGTAAGCTCAAGCTCGCTCATGGTGGAACACTCTTCCTAGATGAAGTGGCCACGATGTCATTGTCCATGCAAC
>JACCDH010257784.1_pt1 | contig 12491 bp, 13 predicted proteins | sample 7442481 | NCBI WGS metagenome assembly JACCDH01 (sample SAMN15323433, study PRJNA562643) | freshwater metagenome | isolation source: river surface water | place: USA:Blue River Watershed | collected 2017-08-15
ATCAAGGTGCGGGCAATGCGCCCTGTCACGTCATAGAACGCGAGATCGCCCACCTTGCGCGTGGTGTTGCGCAGGCGGTGTGCCATCTGCTTGCCAATCGTGAAGACGATTTCAGGATGGCTGCGTATGTAATTGTTGAAGTTCGCGTAGCTGATTTCCGCGATCTCGCAGGCCGTGCGTGCGCGACACCAGGCGCTGCGTGATTCCTTCTGCTCGAACAAACCCATCTCGCCAAAGAAGTCGCCCGGGTTCAGATAGGCGATGACCACTTCCCTGCCATCGTCATCCTCCAGCACCACAGATACGGAACCTTCGATGATGTAATAGAGCGTGTTGCAGGTGTCGCCTTCATAGATGATGGTGCTGCGATTGGGATAGCGGCGTCGATGACAGTTCGTCAGGAAATTCTCCAGATCCTTGATGTGTGGCGTAATGGCCATGAGAGCCATGCTGTGAATCTCCTCGACGGACAACTCGGTCCCGCAGGGCTGCGGGGGCTGATGAGCGTGGCAGATGTATACCACAGTCTTGGTAGCGTGTGAATGACTCCACAGTTCGTCGCGGCCAGTGCCCTGTGGTACTCTGCACGCCTTTCGCAAGGCAGCAGGACTTTGTTGCGCGAACCCTACGGAACCAACGAGAGACGACGATGAAAGCAACTGTGCGCTGGGTGGATGATGTGATGTTTCTGGGCGAATCAGGCAGTGGACATGCTGTGCTGATGGATGGGCCGGAAACCAGCGGAGGTCGCAATGTCGGCTTCCGCCCGATGGAATTGCTGCTGGTGGGCGTGGGTGGTTGTTCCTCCTACGACGTGGTCACCATTCTGAAGAAGGCGCGGCAGAATGTAAGCTCCTGCGTCACCGAGCTCACGGCAGAGCGCGCCGATGCGATTCCGGCCGTGTTCGAGAAAATCCATCTGCACTTTCGCGTCAGTGGCAAGGATCTGAGTGAAAAGCAGGTGGAAAAGGCTGTGGCGATGTCTGCGGAAAAATATTGCTCTGCCACCATCATGCTGGGCCGTGGTGGTGTGCAGGTGACACATGATTTCGAGATTGTGCCGGAGTAGAACTCAGACGCGGTAGGCCAGGCCTTTCATTACCCTGGCCATCAGCCCCATGGCGAGCTTGACCGGTGGTGGCAGAGGGGCGCCACCGGCGTCTCTGGCGGTCTCGCCGTGAATGCGCTCGTCGACAAGCATTTGTTCGAGCACGGCACGACTGCGCAGATCATTTCGGGGCAATTGTTCCAGATGTTCCTGCAGATGCACCCCCACCTGCTGCTCGGTTTCGGCGACGAAGCCAAGGCTCCACTTGTCGCCGGCCAGGCCAGCAGCTGCACCGATGCCAAAGGACAAGGCATACCACGCCGGGTTGAGCAGGCTTGGTCGGCTGTCGAGTTCCTGCAGGCGCTGCTCGCACCAGATAAGATGATCCACCTCTTCCCGTGCCGCATGCTCCATGGACTGACGAATGTCAGGCAGTCGTGCCGTCAGCGCTTGTCCTTGATAAAGTGCCTGAGCGCACACTTCACCGGTGTGATTGATTCGCATCAGACCTGCCACATCGCGACGTTCGGACTCCGTCAGCTCCGGCTCGTCGAGCGGCTGCGCAGGAGACGGGCGTTGCGCGGCACTGGCGCCGGGCACCAGGGTACGCAGCGCCTGATCGAACTGTTGTATCAGCTGGTCGATATCCAGAGACGAACGCTGTGCGGAGTCAGTCATGTTCCCTCGCTATGGCGCGATAGGCGATGTCGCGCCTGAAAAACATCTTGTTCCAGTGCACTGTGTCGGCCAGTTCATAGGCCGCGCGTTGTGCGTCAGTCACGGACTTGCCAAGGGCTGTGGCGCAGAGCACACGTCCGCCGTTGCTGACGACATCGGCGCCACGCAGAGCGGTGCCGGCGTGGAATATCTTGCGATCGGGCAGGGCTGTCGCGTCAAGACCCGAGATCACGTCACCCTTGGCATAGGCATCCGGGTAACCGCCGCTGGCGAGCACCACCCCCACGGCGGGGCGTGGGTCCCAGTCAGCCTTCTGCTGGTCGAGACGACCATCCAGTGCGGCATTGCAGAGTTCTATCAGATCGGATTGCAGGCGCATCATCACCGGCTGAGCTTCCGGGTCGCCGAAGCGGCAGTTGAATTCGATGACGTTGACCTCGCCGGTTTCGGAAATCATGAGCCCTGCGTAGAGAAACCCCGTGTAGGGGTTGCCGTCGGCACGCATGCCGTTGACGGTGGGGAAAATGATCTCGCGCATGACCTTGTCATGAATCTGCGGCGTCACCACCGGGGCCGGCGAATACGCCCCCATGCCGCCGGTGTTCGGGCCCTTGTCGCCGTCGTCACGGGCCTTGTGGTCCTGAGAGGTGGCAAAGGGCAGCACGTGCTCGCCGTCGACCATCACGATGAAGCTGGCTTCCTCGCCGCGCAGGAACTGCTCGATCACCACGCGGTGGCCGGCGTCTCCGAACTTGTTGCCGCCCAGCATGTCGCGAATCGTGGTTTCCGCTTCCTCGAGGGTCTGGGGAATGATCACGCCCTTGCCGGCAGCCAGTCCGTCGGCCTTGATGACGATGGGCACGCCTTGCTCATGCACATAGGCGATTGCCGCATCGATCTCGGTGAAGTTTCGATACTTCGCCGTGGGAATGCCATGACGATGCAGGAAGTCCTTGGTGAAGGCCTTGGAGCCTTCGAGCTGTGCGGCATTGCGGCTCGGGCCGAAGCAGCGCTGGCCGTGCTCCCGAAAGTAGTCAACCACGCCGGCCACCAGAGGGGCCTCGGGGCCCACGATAGTCAGACCGACTTCCTGATTGCGCGCGAATGCCAGCAAGGCCGGGAAATCCAGTGTGTCTATCGCCACATTCTCGACGCCTGCTTCCGTGGCGGTGCCGGCGTTGCCCGGGGCAACGAAGACCTTGCCTGCCTGGGGTGACTGCCGCACGCGCCATGCGAGCGCGTGTTCGCGGCCGCCGTTGCCAATGATCAATACATTCATGCTGCTACCTGCACATGCTTGAGGGCATGCGTCGCTCGATGCCGCGCTCAATGGCGGAAGTGACGCACCCCGGTGAATACCATGGCCATGTCAGCCTCGTCGGCAGCAGCGATGACCTCTTCGTCGCGCATGGAGCCGCCCGGCTGAATCACGGCACGAATGCCTGCCTTCGCAGCCGCATCGATGCCGTCACGGAAGGGGAAGAAGGCGTCGGAGGCCATGACGGAACCCGCGACTTCGAGCCCTTCATCGGCAGCCTTGATGCCTGCTATGCGCGCGCTGTAAACACGGCTCATCTGTCCGGCGCCAATGCCGATGGTCTGATTGTTGCGGCAATAGACAATCGCATTCGACTTCACGAAGGTCGCCACCTTCCACGCAAACAGCAAGTCGGCGAGTTCCTGCTCACTTGGCTTGCGCTTGCTGACGAGCTGGAGATCCGCCGCGCTGAGTTGGTGAATGTCTCTGTCCTGCACCAGAAGACCGCCATTGACGCGCTTGTAGTCGAGCGCTGCCAGCGGCTGAGCATTCCACTGGCCGCAGCTCAGTACGCGCACATTCTGCTTGGTGGCCAGCACGGGCAGTGCAGCGGCGGCGATGGAAGGCGCAATGATGACCTCGGTGAACTGGCGCGAAATGATGGCCTGCGCCGTTGCGGCATCCAGCTCCCTGTTGAAGGCGATGATGCCGCCGAACGCGGACGTCGGGTCGGTCTGAAAAGCGAGTTCGTAGGCGCGGGTGATGTTGTCGGCTACTGCTACGCCACACGGATTCGCATGCTTGACGATCACGCACGCGGGTGCACTGAACGACTTCACGCACTCGAGCGCTGCGTCGGTGTCTGCGATGTTGTTGTAGGACAGTTCCTTGCCCTGCAGCTGCACGGCAGTGCTGACACTGGCCTCGCCGGGATTCTTCTCGGCATAGAAGGCGGCTTTCTGGTGCGGGTTCTCGCCGTAACGCATGTCCTGGCGCTTGATGAACTGCGTGGAAAAAGTGCGTGGAAAGGTGGCGGGAAGAGATTCGTCTGCCGTGCTTGCAGGGACGAGTCTGCCCAGGTAGTTGGCGATCGCAGCATCGTAGGCAGCGGTGTGTTCATAGGTGCGCACGGCGAGATCGAAGCGAGTCGCGGCGCTGAGTGCGCCACCATTCTCGCGCATTTCCTGCAAGGCGCGCTCATAGTCCGCTGGGTTGACGATGACGCCCACCCAGGCGTGATTCTTGGCGGCGGCTCGCAGCATGGTCGGCCCGCCGATGTCGATGTTCTCGATCGCGTCTGCCAGCGTGCAGTTCGGCTTGGCAACGGTGGCTTCGAAGGGGTAGAGGTTCACGACCACCAGATCGATCGTCGGAATTTCGTGCTGGTTCAGAACGTCCTGGTCGATGTCTCGGCGCGCAAGAATGCCACCATGCACCTTGGGATGCAGAGTCTTGACCCTGCCATCCATCATTTCAGGAAAACCGGTGTAATCCGCGATCTCGATTGCCGGAATGTTTTCTGCCCGCAGCAGTTTGTAGGTGCCTCCGGTGGAAAGTATCTCGACGCCGAGACTGTGCAGGGATTTCGCAAATGAGACGATGCCGGTCTTGTCCGACACGCTGATCAGGGCGCGCCGGACTACGGCAGAATTGGGTTTGGACATAGTAGGGAAGGTCTTTCGCAAGTGGACGGGACTCGAGAATCCGTGCGTTCTATCCCGTCGAAATTTACCGCTGACCAGGTTCCGGTTACAACATTCCGTGTTGTTTCAGCTTCTTGCGTAGGGTACCACGGTTCAAACCGAGCATGATAGAGGCCTTGCTCTGGTTGCTTCCGGTGTGTTTAAGCACCGCTTCAAGCAGCGGGCCTTCCACCTCGTTGAGGACCAGATCGTAGAGGTTTGTGACGGGAGCTTCGCCGAGATGAGCGAAGTACTGGTCCATGGAACGTTCCACTTCCTTGCGCAATGTCGACGAGGACTGCATGCCATTCACCGCTCCCATGTCTGCATGTTGGAAGCTTCTGCGATGGGTAATGTCTTCGAGGATATTCATGATGCGACTTCCTTCTGATTGATCAATGCGTCGAAATACTGCTCGACGCTCTGCAATTGCAGCGCAGGGTTGTTCACTTGATTGAATTGTTTTCGGAAATGCTGACTGCCGGGCAGGTCTTCCGTGGCCCAGCCCACATGCTTGCGTGCAAACATTACGCCCTTGAACTCGCCATACAGCGCATAGACCTGCTGCATGTGGGAAATCAAAGTGGTGCGCCTTTCTGCAAGCTCAGGATCAGGCAACTCTTCGCCAGTGGCCAGGAAGTGATTGATCTGGCGGAACAGCCAGGGACGACCCTGGGCGGCGCGCCCTATCATCACGCCATCGGCGCCCGTGTACTGCATGACCTGATGGGCCGAGCGCGCATCGCGGATATCGCCGTTGGCGATCACTGGTATCGACACGGCGGACTTGATCTCGCGAATGGTGTCATATTCGACAGCTCCCACGAACCGACATTCCCGCGTTCTGCCGTGGACTGTGAGCATCTTCACGCCTGCATCCTGAGCGATGCGCGCGACCTCCACGCCATTGCGTGTTTGCGGGCACCAGCCGGTGCGAATCTTGAGGGTCACGGGAATTTCCACGGCGGCAATCACTTCGTGCAGTATCTCCGCCACCAGCGAGGTGTCTTTCAGCAGCGCGGATCCGGCCGCTTTCTTCAGGACTTTCTTGGCAGGACAACCCATGTTGATATCAATGATCTCGGCGCCGAGATCGGCGTGCAGCCTTGCGGCTTCGGCCATCATGCGCGGTTCGGCGCCCGCGATCTGGACAGCGTGCAATCCGCCATTCGCCGAGTGCGCCAGTCGTGTGATGTTCTTTGGGCGCCCCCATTGTTCAACGTCGCACGTGAGCATCTCGCCCACGGCGAGCCCCGCCCCCATCGTGACGCAAAGGTCTCTGAACGGCTGATCAGAGACCCCGGCCATCGGGGCCAGCAGCGTACGCTGCGATAGTGAGTGCTTGCCTATTCTGATCACGTTGAAAAATGGCTCTGGCATCGAGGTGTGTGGTGAAATTTTCAGCAACCAGCGCTGACGAAAATTATCATAGCGACCCCCCGATACTTGGGGAAGGCAAAAATAGGGTGCGATTTATGTGACAGCGTTCACACTTGCTCGTGCGGCTGTACGGGGGCGAAATTCAGAGTGTATTGCCAGAGCTGAAACTGACTTCGTAATTGATCGCCTTGATGCCGGGATCCATGATGTCCAGCGAGACCTGAACGGGTGTTCCGGGTGGCAGGCTCTGCAGGTGCTGCAGGTCGGTCGGCAGGTAATGTGATGGTGAGAACTGACGCTGCGCCACGGCGATGTTGTCGGCATCCGTGAAGCGCAGATTGAGCAGCGGCAGAGCCTGCTCGAATGCGGAGTCATTGCGCAGGATGAGCGTCACGCGCAGGGCATTGGCGAACTCCGGATGGCTGTGTACCAGGAGATTGTCCGTGCGAATGGACTGCAGGTCGACTCTCATGGCAAGGGAACAGGGCAGAGTCTGGCAAAGCCGTTCCAGCCACGGACGCATGGCATCATTTTGGCCCAGTTCATCCCATTGCGAATAAACTGCCTGCAAGCCAAGAGTGGTCAAAAGCACGACTGCAAGAAAGTTCCACCATCCCGAGCGCGATTTCTGCCCGCCATTGCCTTCCCATTCAAACTCCAGTGCCGAACTTGCCGCGGCGATGCTGTCAATTTGCTGCCTGCTGAGAATGGCGTTTGGCTCGGGGGTGGCACTGGGTTCGCCAGGCAAGACGAAGTCGTCAAGGGCGCTGAAGCCGGGTGTCTCCTGGGGTGCTTCTTGCGGGATGGCTGCACGCGCCGGTTCAACTGAGTTGGGTTCGTCCGGCGAGCTCTGGGGCTCTGGTTCCAGGGAGCCGTCGGGCTGCGGCGCACCGGTGCTGACGGCTTCGTTGGATGCATTTGGCTCTGTTGTCTCCACAATGGTGAAGACAGGCTCGGGTACCTCTGGCAGTTCGACGGACTCGTGCTCGGCAGGTTCAGGTTGAGCGGATTCGTCATCAGCCTCGTCCGAGTCATTCGCTGCACCGAGAGGTTTGTCCAGTGTCTGCAGATCCGCGGACGGCAGGAGATGGTCATCCGCGACAAACACTCGCAGGCAGGCGCCACATCTCACCATTCCGTCTGCGGACTGCAATTGCGAGACGCTGGTGCGAAACGTGGTATGACAGTGCGGACATTTTGTGATGAAGAGAGCCATAGAGCGTGAGAAAATTCTTACAAAGTGATGTGGTCAAGAATGCTCAGCGTCGAACCCCTTCCACGCGGACCCATTCATCTCGAATGACGGCAGGCAGCATGGTGAACCAGGGGCTGTAGCTGGCCATCAGTGATTCCGTCTGCTGCGAGAGCACGCCCGACAATATCAATCGACCTCCTGGCTTGACCAGCGCTGCAATCACGGGAGTCAACTCCTCCAGAGGCCCGGACAGGATATTGGCGACAAGTACATCCGCCTGAGGATGATCCGCCACTCCGGGAAGATGGACGCTCAGTCGAGAGGGATCGATACCGTTCAGATCTCGATTGCTCTTGGTCGCGAGAATCGCCTGGGGATCATTGTCGATGGCGATCGCCTGCCGCGCTCCGAGCAGGACGCCTGCAATCGCGAGAATGCCGGAACCGCAGCCGTAGTCGATCAGGAGTTTGCCCTGCAGCGGGCAGTCGTCAAGCCATTCCAGGCAAAGCGCCGTGGTGGGATGCGTGCCGGTGCCAAACGCGAGCCCCGGGTCCAGCAGGATATTGACGGCATCGGGTTCGGGCGGGGTCTCCCAGCTGGGACATATCCATACACGCCGGCCGAAGCGCATCGGCTTGAAGTCCTGCATGCAGACGCGTTCCCAGTCCTGATCCTCGACCTTTTCGAGCACAATCGTGTGATGGGGCTGCAGCCCGGCACGTTCGCGCAATCTGTCGACGATCACCGTCATGGCGGCAGAGTCGTCAAACAGGGCAGTGACTTCAGTGTTGCTCCAGATGGGAGTGGTTCCCGGATCGAGCTGGAACACCGGCTGATCTTCCCCATCCTGCAAGGTCACTGACACCGCGCCGAGATCTGAAAGCACTTGCTCCACCTCCGGGGCCAGTGCTTCCTCGACGCGGACGCGCAACTGCTGCCAGGGCATTATTTCGCCGGCAACTTGTGCTGCGAAGCCAGCTTGCTTTCCAGATAGTGGATGTTGACACCCCCTTTCTGGAATTCGGCATCGCGAATGATTTCCTTGTGCAGTGCGGTGTTGGTGCGAATGCCATCAATCAGCAATTCGTCCAGGGCATTGCTCATGCGTGCCAGCGCGCCGGCGCGATCCTCACCATAGGTAATCAGTTTGGCGATGAGGGAATCGTAGTAGGGCGGCACGGTGTAGCCGCTGTAAATGTGCGAGTCGACCCGTATGCCATTGCCGCCAGGCGCATGGAACAGATTGATCTTGCCCGGGCAGGGCAGGAACGTGACCGGGTCCTCGGCATTGATGCGGCACTCGAAGGCGTGCCCCTTGAGCTTCACGTCGGATTGCTTGATGGAGAGCTTCTCGCCGCTGGCGATCTTCAGCTGCTCCTTCACGATGTCGATACCCGTGACCATTTCCGTGACAGGGTGTTCGACCTGCACGCGGGTGTTCATCTCGATGAAGTAGAACTGCTCGTCCTGATACAGGAATTCGAGGGTGCCTGCGCCGCGATAGTTCATCTTTTCGCAGGCCTTGATGCAGGTTTCGGCGACTTTCTGTCGGATGTGATCGGGAATGCCGGGCGCCGGCGCCTCTTCCAGCACCTTCTGATGGCGTCGCTGCATGGAGCAGTCGCGATCACCCAGATAGATGGCATTGCCCTGACCGTCGGCGAGAATCTGGATCTCGACGTGTCGCGGATTCTCGAGGAACTTCTCGAGGTACACCACGCCACTGCCGAAGAAAGCCTTGGCTTCTGATTGCGTCACATAGATGGCCTTGAGCAGCGCCGCTTCGCTGTGCACGACGCGCATGCCACGCCCGCCGCCGCCGGCTGCGGCCTTGATGATGACCGGGTAGCCGATGCGGCGAGCAATTGCCAGCGTGCGCTCCTTGTCGTCGTCGATCGGCCCGTCCGAACCGGGAACGGTCGGCACGCCAGCTTCGCGCATCACATTGATGGCGGAGACCTTGTCACCCATCAGGCGGATGGTTTCCGGTCGCGGACCGATGAAGATGAAGCCGCTTTTTTCCACTTGTTCCGCGAAGTCGGCATTCTCCGAAAGAAAACCATAACCCGGGTGGATGGCGACTGCGTCGGTGACCTCGGTCGCGCTGATGATGGCTGGGACGTTCAAGTAACTGTCGGTGGCGGCGGCGGGGCCAATGCACACGGACTCATCGGCGAGGCGCACATGCATCAGGTCGCGGTCGGCGCTGGAGTGCACGGCCACGGTCTTGATGCCCAGCTCCTTGCAGGCTCGCAGCACACGCAGTGCGATCTCGCCACGATTGGCAATCAGTACTTTATCAAGCATGAAATCAGACCTTTCGCTGAAGTGAAGGAGGAATCGGTCAATGCGCGATCAGACGATGGTGATCAGAGGCTGATCGTATTCCACTGGTTCGCCATCCCCCACCAGAATGGCTTCCACGACACCGGCGTGGTCCGCCTCGATCTGGTTCATCATCTTCATGGCTTCGACGATGCAGATGACATCGCCGACCTTGACGTGCTGTCCCACTTCCACAAAGGCAGGAGAAGACGGTGACGGAGAGCGATAGAAAGTGCCAACCATCGGAGACTTGATGACATTGCCTCGCACTTTCTTGGTTTCTGCTTCAGCGGGTGCGGCCGCGGGTGCCGCTGCGGGAGCGGCCGCTACGGGAGCCGGTGCTGCCACGGGGGCGGCATAGGTGTGAATGGTCGGGGCACTCCTGGAGGCACGGCTGATGCGAACCGCCTCCTCGCCCTCCTTGATCTCGATTTCCGCGATGTCCGAGGATTCCAGCAGTTCGATGAGTTTCTTGACTTTTCTAATGTCCATAAAGGCGTCTCTTCTTGGTGTTTACGTCATTGACAGGTGTTGAATCAGATTTTCTTCAAATGGCGCAGAGCGGCCTGCAGGGCCAGATCATAGCCATGGGAGCCGAGCCCCGTGATGGTGCCCACCGCGATGTCCGAGAAGTACGAGTGGTGTCTGAACGCCTCGCGCTTGTGCACATTGGAGATGTGCACCTCGATGAACGGAATGTCTGCGGCGAGGATGGCGTCGCGTAGCGCCACGCTGGTGTGCGTGAAGGCGGCCGGGTTGAAAATGATGAAATTGATGCCTTCATTGCGCGCATCGTGCAGGCGGTCGATGAGTTCATACTCCGCATTGCTTTGCAGATGCTGCAAATGGTGTCCGGCTTCCAGACACTGGAAGCTCAAGCGGGCGTTGATGTCTGCCAGGGTTTCGGAGCCGTAGACGGAGGGTTCGCGGCTTCCCAGCATGTTCAGGTTGGGTCCGTGCAGAACCAGAATGCTTGCCATGGTGTCAGATCTCGGCCAGGTGATTTTCAGTGCGTCGTGCAGGTTCATCCTGCATCGCGTTTGGCAATGATGCCGGCATTTTCTCAGAATGTTTTCAGAGTTTCACCTGAAATTCCGACGTCAGCGAACAATAGTCCGTGCGCTCCGGGAAGGTGAGCGGCAGCTTATATCTCCAGCGTGATTTCACGACGTTGCGGGGTGTAGCACAAGCCCGCCTCGGCGCAGCCCTGATATTCCATGACCAGGGTGAGCGGACCGGACGGCAGTCCCTGCGGCAGACTGAGCGTCATGCTCATGTCGGTGAAGTAGACGTCCACTGCGCCGAAGAATTCATCCTCGTGCGGGCTGGCCGCCGGAAATTCCGCCGACAGCGCCTGCTCGCCAGCGTCCGTGCGCAGCAGGAAGGCGAACTTGTCCTTGTAGAGGTAATGACCATCGACGATCTGCCAGTGCACGCCAATGATTCCCGGGCGCGGCAGGCTGGTGTACCAGCGGAACGCATCGTCGACTTCCAGAAAGGCCTGCGAGGGGGCTGAAAGCAGGCCGCGGCCGCTTCCTGGCAGCGTCTGAGCCTGCGTGGTGGCGATTGTGCCGCACAAGCCAAGCCAGAGGATAAGGCGCCATGCCCGCAGGAGATTGAGGGCTGGCTTCATGTTTCTGACTGTCGCGTGCATCGGGCTCATCTTGCACGGGCCTTGGAGTGATTACTGCGGGTAGCGCTCGAACACGAGGCTGGCATTGGTGCCGCCGAAGCCGAAGCTGTTGGACAGCACGCGATCCAGACGGACATTGTCCAGGCGCTGCAGCGGAATGTTCAGGCCCTGCGCCTCAGGATCGAGATTCTCGATGTTGGCAGCCGCACAAACGAAGTTGTTTTCCATCATCAGCAGACTGTAGATGGCTTCCTGAGCACCGGCAGCACCCAGGGAGTGTCCGCTCAACGACTTCGTGGAATTGATGATCGGTCGCTGGTCTCCGAAGGCTTCGCGTATGGCGCGCAGCTCCGAGACATCCCCCGCCGGCGTGCTGGTGCCGTGTGTGTTGATGTAGTCGATCGGGCCACTCGCTGTGGCGCAGGCCATCTTCATGGCGCGGACGCCACCTTCCCCGCACGGGGCCACCATGTCGTAGCCGTCGGACGTGGCGCCGTAGCCGGTGATTTCGGCATAGATCTTGGCGCCGCGCTTGAGCGCGTGATCCAGAGCCTCGATGACGAGCACGGCACCGCCGCCGGCAATCACGAAGCCGTCACGGTCCTGGTCGAAGGCGCGGGAGGCCTTGTCCGGCGTCTCGTTGTACTTGGTGGACAGGGCGCCCATGGCGTCGAACATGTTGGTCAGGGACCAGTGCTCGGCCTCGCCGCCGCCGGCGAAGATGACATCCTGCTTGTTCAACTGGATCAGCTCCATGGCATTGCCGATGCAGTGCGCGCTGGTGGCGCAGGCCGAGGAGATCGAGTAGTTCACGCCCTTGATGCGGAATGGGGTGGCGAGGCATGCAGACACCGTGCTGCCCATGGTGCGCGTGACGCGGTAGGGGCCGATCTTGCGTACGCCCTGCGAGCGCAGGATATCGGCCGCTTCCACCTGGTCGGCGGAGGAAGAGCCGCCGGCGCCCATGATGATGCCGGTGCGGATGTTGGAGACTTCTTCGTCCTTCAGGCCCGCATCCTTGATGGCCTGTTCCATGGACAGGTAGCCGAAGGCAGCGGCATCGCCCATGAAGCGCAGGATCTTGCGGTCGATGAGCGAAGGCAGGTCGAGGTCGATCCAGCCGGCGATATGACTGCGCAGTCCCATCTCCTTGTATTCCGGGCGAAAACGGATGCCGCTGCGACCGAGCTGAAGGGATTCCAATACCGTCTGCTTGTCACTGCCCAGGCAGGAAACAATGCCGATACCGGTGACTACTACGCGTCTCATAAATACCTCTGGAGTTGAATCTG
>JACCDH010617564.1_pt1 | contig 12489 bp, 10 predicted proteins | sample 7442481 | NCBI WGS metagenome assembly JACCDH01 (sample SAMN15323433, study PRJNA562643) | freshwater metagenome | isolation source: river surface water | place: USA:Blue River Watershed | collected 2017-08-15
CCCAGGCGGTGCAACGGTCGAGCGCATCGTCGACACCCCTTTTGACAGAGCCGACCATGTGGTCATGAACGTGCGCGAATCGGACTTCACCACCACCCCCGCCATCGTCAACGCCATCAACAAAAACTTCGGTCAAGGCACCGCTCAGGCACTGGACGGCATGTCTTTCGCCATCAAGGCCCCCAGCGACATGTCGCAGCGTGTGGCCTTCATGAGCATGGTCGAAAACCTCGACGTCGTGCCCGGTGAGCCGCCTGCACGCGTCGTCGTCAACTCGCGCACCGGCACCGTGGTGATCAGCCGCAATGTGCGTGTCACGGCCGCTGCAGTGGCGCACGGCACCATTTCGGTGGCCATTGCGGCCACCAACGAAATCTCGCAACCCAATGCGTTTGGCCAAGGACAAACGGCTCCGGTGCAAAACGCCAACATCGCCGTGTCCGAACCCAAAAACCCGATGTTCCTGTTCCAGCCCGGTGTGGACTTGCGCCAAGTGGTTGATGCGGTGAACCAGGTGGGTGCCACGCCCTCAGCGCTGATCGCCATCCTCGAAGCCCTCAAAAGCTCGGGCAGCCTTCGTGCCGAACTGATCGTGATCTAAAGAGCGACCCCATGAGCGACTTGTCCCCTTCCACCTCTTCCAGCACCTATCTGGACTTCAACGCCCTCACGCGTTTGAAGGGTGAGGCGGCGCAAGACCCATCGAAAGCCATCCGCCAGACCTCCGAGCAGTTCGAGGCCTATTTCATCCAGCAAATGATGAAAACCATGCGCGAGTCGATTGAAAAAAGCGACCTTGTGGATGGCGGCAACATGGACATGTACCAAGACCTGATGGACAAGGAAGTCTCGTTGCAGATGGTCAAACGTGGTGGCATGGGCTTGGCCAACATGATGGAGCGCCAGATGAAGCTGGCCCAAGGCCTGAGCACACAAGACGCCCTGCAACTGCACAAAACCGAAGCACGGGCCATGCCGCTGAACCCACCGCGCGAAGCCATGTCCCTCAAACCGGAAGCCATCAAGGCCTACGAACTCGAACGCACGACCGGCTACAAGCTCGAGCGCGTCACCCCGGAGGCTAAGCCATGAGTGACTTGCTCAGCATTGGCAGCTCGGGCGTTACCGCTTACCAGCGTGCGTTGGCCACGGTATCCAACAACATCGCCAACGTCAACACCGACGGCTACACACGCCAGGACGTTTCCCTGACCGCCAACCAGCCACGTCAGATCGGTAACAGTTATTTGGGCACCGGCACGCGCTTTGATTCAGTCCAGCGCCAGTACGACGCCTTTGTGGAGTCCAACCTGCGCAACAGCAACAGCGACCTGGAAAGCCAAAAGCCCCTGCTGTCTTACGTGAACCGCCTGATCGACGTCATGGGCGATGAAAGCATCGGCTTGACCACGGCGATGAACTTGTTTTTTGAATCGGCACGCGATCTGGCCACCGACCCGGCTTCTGTCGTCTCGCGCAGTATCTTCTTGCGCGATGCGGATGGCTTGGCGGCTCGCTTTCGCCAGCTGGCAGGTCAGTTTGAACTGCTCAACAACGAAACCCGCCAATCGGTAGAAACCGATGTCGGCCAGGTCAATGCATTGACCTCTCAGTTGGCCCAAATGAACAAGCAATTGGCCAAACACAGCTCGGAAGCCAGCCAACCCTCCGAGTTGTTGGACCAGCGCGACTTGTTGATGCGAGAGTTGTCCAGCCTGATCTCCGTCAAAACACGGTTTGAACCCAACGGTGCGGTCATTGTCAGTGTGGGTGACACCCTGGACCAAGGCATCTTGGTGAACCAAACCACCTCGCGTGCCATCAGCGTCATGCAATCGAGCCTCGAAAGCAGCAAGATCGAGTTTGTCATCGACGCCTATGGCAAACCCGAAACCATGCCCGGCATCACCAGCGGCAAGATCGGTGGCGTGATGAGCTTTCGCGACCAGGTCCTCAACCCCGCCAGCGACTCACTGGACAACCTGGCCATCGCCGTGACCCGAGAAGTCAACCAGGTGCACCGCGATGGGGTCGATGCCGAAGGCCAACTGGGCGGTGACCTGTTTGGCTTTGCCGCAGGCAAAACTGGCCTGGCCTCGGGCATGAACCTCTTGGTCCAAGATGCCAACCGGGTGGCCGCCGCCGGCCAGTTCCGGGTCATTGACAACCCGCTCAACAGCGGCACCGCACAAGCCCGTGTGTCCTACGCCCAGCCCTTATTTCAGGGCCCTTCGCAGCTGCGCGGCGATCTTGCGCTGGCCAAAGTTCCACAAATTGCCACCTTACCCAGCGTGTCCATTGAAGCCAGCCAAGGCTTCAGCAGTCTCGGTCTGATCCCGATCGGTACACAAAATCTGGCCCTGACCCTGCAAACACCCGGACCGGGCCAAAGCCTTCAAGTGCTCACTCGCGATGGCCGACACCTGATCGGCGCTCCCCTGAACGACACCCAACAAGGCCTCATGGTCAAAGCCGGCAATGGCATGGAGGTCGGCGCTACTTACAGCACCCAAACCCTCAACCAGTCAGCCCCTGCCAGCTATTTGGGCATGGACATTTTCATGGGCGCCAAAGCCAGCGTCAGCATGGTGCAGCAATTCAACGCCACCACAGGCGAGGCCCAGGCTCCGCTGGCTGTGGCCGCCGAGCTGACGGGCAACACCTTCGTGGGCTCCGCTGGCCCAATCGCCGCCAACACCTTTCAGTTGAACGGGCAAAACCTGCCCCCACTGAGCGGGCCGCTGACTTTGACCTCGGTCGTTAACTGGCTCAATACCGCCACCGCCAACGACCCCGTGGCCAGCCGAATCACCGCATCCAGCCAAGATGGCAAATTGGTCCTCAGCCGCCCGACCAGCAACACCACCCAAGACATCCGCCTGGGACTGGGTACCAATGGCACCCCTGCTGACTTGCAGCGTCTGGGTTTTGACACCACCCTCAGCATCGAAGGCGCGACGACGGACGACCTGTTGGTTTTTGTGACAGACACCGCCATCCCCGCTGCTGCCACCAGCAGCAATGTGAGTGTGCGTGCTCAGTTCACCGACATCGCTGGCGACATGAAACAGGCCCTGCGAGCCTCTGAGCTCAAGGTCAGCTTCACCAGCAACACCCAATACAAAATCATCGACACCCGCACCCAGTCGGTATTGGCCGAGCGGACGCTGCAGCCCAACCCCCAGTCGACCACACCCAGCTTGAGCTACCGTGGTCTGAAACTGGAGTTTTCTACAGCGCCCAAGCAAGGTGATGAGTTCACCATCGACAACAACCGCGATGGCATTGGCAACAACGAAACCATGCTGCGCATGGTGTCACTGGAAGACGAGCGTCTGATGCCTGGCGGCCTGACCATCACCGAGGCCTACATAGAGCGCGTCAACTTGGTTGGCAGCGTGGCCCGGCAAGCTGCCATTGCCGAACAGGCTCTGAGCGTGGTCTACCAACAAGCCCAAGAGGCTCGCGACGGTATCTCGGGCGTCAGTCTGGACGAAGAAGCCTCTGCTTTGGTGCGTTTTCAACAAGCCTACCAAGCCAACGCCAAAGTCATGCAAACCGCCATGGCTTTGTTCGACACGATCCTGCAAGTTCGCTGAATGGAACACCCATGAAAATCTCCACCTCGTTCCTGTTTGACCGCGCCACCGAACGCATGAGCACCATCCAGAACAAACTGGCCACCACTCAAGGCCAACTGGCTGTATCCAAGCAAATTCTCTCGCCCAGCGATGCCCCAGACCAGGCTGCTGCCATCCAGAGGCTGAAAGGCGAAGTGGAGCGGCAGGACAGCCATGTCAGAACTTTGGACGTCGCCATGCGCAGATATGGCGCAGAAGAAACCGCCCTCAAATCCTCGAACGACTTGATCATTCGTCTCAAAGAATTAGGCATACAAGCAGCAACTGACACCCTCGGGCTAGATGACAGAAAAGCCATCTCTGTCGAGATGAAATCCTTGCGTGACCAGCTGCTCAGCCTCGGCAATTCCCGTGATGACAGTGGCAACTACTTGTTTTCTGGAACCCGCGTGAATACGCCCTCCTTCGCAGAAGATTCTGTCGGCAATGTGGTCTACCAAGGTGACCAAACGCAAACCCGAATTCCAGCGGGTGTAGAGCGCACTGTTCAATTCACACGGGCAGGTACAGATGTTTACAGCCGCGTTGTTCGTTCCGACGGTGAGAGTGTTGGTTTTTTTGCAGCCGTGGATCAAATGATCCTCGCTGTAGAGAGCAGTCAGACAGACGGCATTCAGCAAGGCGTCTCCGACCTGACCCAGATTCACAACAACCTGACACTTTCACTGGCGCAAACTGGATCCGATCAGACCGTTGTGCAGTCGCAACTCGATGTGATGGCGGAAACAACTTTGCGTCTCAAGTCCACGCTTTCAGAAATCGAAGACCTGGACTATGCCAGTGCCGTGACTCGGATGAACAAAGAAGTGATGGCGCTTGAGGCGGCGATGGGAAGTTTTGCCAAAATTTCTGGCCTGAGTTTGTTTAACTATATTCAGAGCTGAACTTGGCATTTCAAGAAACTGACGCTTGAGTCGATTCATTTCTTTGATGTCACCTTCTTCCCAAGCATGAAAGCAAAACCATGACCACCAATTTTGTCAGCGCCCTGGGGGCCGGTTCGGGGGTCGATGTCAAAAGCTTGGCTGAAAATCTGGTTGAAGCCGAGCGGGCGCCCCGCAAGGAGCGAATTGACAGCCGTATTGCCAAAACGGAAGCCAAAATTTCAGGCTATGGGGCCATGAAATTTGCACTGTCCGATCTGCAAGCGGCGTTCGCAAAAGTCAACGATGCATCTGAGTTTTCATCGTCAACTGCGACCAACTCTCAACCGTCTGCCTTTGGCGTGAGCACCACCACAACGGCAGGTATTGGCAACTACAGCATCGAAGTCACCCAGATTGCCAAAGCCACGCGGATTGCCAGCACCAGCTTTCTGGCCAGCGATACGTCTTTGCACAGTGGTCCGTTCGACCTGACCATCACGGACAGCAACGGTATCGACACCACGATCGGCGTGACAACAGCGACGCCCACCGGCATGGTCAAAGCCATCAACGACTCAACCGACACCACGGGTCTCACAGCACAACTGCTCAATACTGGCAACGGCTATACCGTTGTCGTGAGTGGGTCGACTGGACAAAGTCATGACTTCACTTTGTCCAGCAACGTCGCTGGTGTTACCTTTCTACCCACCAAGCTGCAGACAGCCCAAGACGCCCAGTTTCAAGTCAACGGCCTGAACATGACCCGGTCGACCAACCAATTCAGCGATGTGATTGATGGCGTCACCCTGGATTTGTATGGGACCACAACGCTGGGTTCGCCTGCAAGATTGGATTTGAATCGGCAAACAGGCGCGATCAAAGATAACTTGAAATTGTTGGTCAAGGCCTACAACGACTTTGACGAAAGTTTGAAAATTTTGGCCGACCGTGCCAGCACTGTCGAAGATTTTGGTGGCGTCCTCGCTGGAGATTCACTGTTGCAAAGGGTTCGCAGCCAGGTGCGCTCGATGATCACCAGCGACTACAAAATTTACGCAACGCCCGGAAACGCAGCCACCGAACAACTCAATCCAGATGTGTATGCCGCTCGCCACGTGGGGCTGAGTATTGACCGAAACGGATTGCTCACACTGGATGAGGTCAAACTAGACGCCGCCCTCACTGACAATTTTGACCAAGTTGTCACCATGTTCTCAGCCAATGCCAACAACCAAAGCATTTACAGCCCCTCACCTGGAGGCCTGGCAGGCGATGTGGTCAAAAGCATCGACAAGAGTCTGCGCTCTACGGGCCTGATCGCGCAGCAATCTGAAACAGCAAGTGCTCAAATCAAAACCTATAAAAAAGAACTGGTCTCCCTCGAAGAACAAATGACCAGACTGTTGGCACGGTACACGGCACAATTTGGGACGATGGACAGCATCGTTGGCCAAAGCTCCAGTACACGCGCCAGCTTGACCAGCAGTTTTGAAGGTCTGATGTCCATGTACACCAGCAAGTAATACTGAAAAATAATATCAATTAATTAATTTTCAATTAATTGATTTAAAGCGCTCAAGTTCCCGGCGCTGCTACCGATACCCATGACAGACAACCCGAAAAGTTCACAGGCGTGTGACCAACCGCCTATTTAGGCGCTTTTGCTGCGCTTTTAAACTACGGGTCAACAAAGGACTTGTCATGAGCGCCAATATTTCAGCTGTCAACTCTCCTCGCCCGGTGGCCTCGGCAGAAGCTACAGCACAAGCTGCAGCGCCCAAAGCATTGCCAACCGCTGCCCCCGTTGAAGGTGACAACAAAACATCGGCGGTGCAGTTTGACCTTGAAAAAATGCGCGAAAACATTGCGGATGCCTTGCAAAAGCTCAACGAGCAAATGCGCAACAACGGCCGCGATCTGAATTTCAGCATGGACGAAGCTTCTGATCGCGTCGTGATCACGGTCAAGCACTCACAAACCGGTGAAATCGTTCGACAAATTCCCAATGAAGTTGTCCTCAAAGTTGCCCACAACCTGGAGCAGGTGAAAGGCATGTTGCTCAACGAAAAAACCTGACGGATTCTTGGTTTATTTTTCCAAAAATCCTGTTCAAGTCCTCAAGTTTTTTCTCAATCATCCGATTCATCACTTAACAGGAATTCAAATCAGATTTTCTGTGAAATCAAGGCAGGTCCCGCTCCGAAAGGTATCTGCCAACCTTTTGAATCCGTCGAATCAATCCTTCAAGGAGTTAGACCATGTCCGTTATCAACACCAACGTCAAATCAATCGTTGCGCAGAACGCCCTGACGGTGAATAACCGCAGCTTGTCCAAAACCATGGAACAACTGTCTACTGGCAAGCGCATCAACACAGCTGCCGACGACGCTGCAGGATTGGCGATCAGCAGCCGCATGACTTCTCAAATTCGTGCCCTGGACCAGTCGGTGCGCAATGCCAACGATGGCATCTCCATGCTGCAAACCACAGAAGGTGCGACCAAAGAAATCACCAACATGCTCCAGCGCATGCGTGAACTTGCCGTTCAATCTGCCAACGATTCTTATGGCGCAGAAGACCGGACTGCCATTCAGCAAGAAGTTGATGAATTGGCTTTGGAAGTTACGCGCATTGCAGACAACACCCAATGGAACGGCATGTCTGTTCTGGATGGCACTATTGGCACTGCAGGTGCAGTCAGTTTCCAAGTGGGCACAGAAGGTGATGCTGCCTCCACAATCACGGTGACATTTGAAGCGCTTGACGCAACCACACTGACCGTTGATTCATTGGACCTGAGTTCAAACACAACATCGCAAAGCGCGATTGAGTTGCTGGACACAGCCATCACGTCAGTTGACTCCTTCCGCTCGACACTGGGTGCCAAGATCAACCGGATGACCTCCGCCGCTGACAACTTGGCCAACGTATCGATGAACACTGCTGCATCGCGCAGCCGCATCGAAGACACAGACTACGCCAAAGCAACCACCGAATTGGCACGTGGCCAGATCATTCAGCAAGCCGCAACAGCCATGCTGGCGCAGGCCAACCAACAGCCCTCTGCCGTGTTGTCTTTGCTGCAGTAAATTTGAAAGCATCTTTGCCAATTCGGCCTACACGCCGAATTGGCTTTGATGCGTTCATCAGAGGATCTTTGGGGCTTCTGAGTCAGGGCTCCACTGAACGTGCTCAGATCAGTCTGGTGCTGATCTTTGTACGTATGGCTGCGGATTGCAAGGAATGCTATGTCCATCATCAATACCAACCTCAATGCCTTGAAGGCTCAAAATGCATTGAGCTTCAATGGCCGTACGCTACAGCGAACTGTTCAAGAACTGTCTACGGGTTTGCGCGTCAACACGGCCGCTGACAACGCAGCAGGCTTGGCCATTGGCAACCGCATGTCTACCCAAATACTGGGGCTGAACCAGGCCATCCGAAATGCCAATGACGGGATATCGATGATGCAGACAGCCGATGGTGCCAGTCAGGAAATTAATGGCATCCTGGTGCGAATGCGTGAACTGGCCATTCAAGCGGCTAACGGCACCAATGGCACCACCGATTTGACGGCCTTGAACAACGAATTTTCGGAGCTGCAAACCGGCATCAGTACCATCGTCGGCAATACGTCATGGAACAACATCAAAGTGCTGGATGGCAGCGCGGGAACCATGAATTACCAGGTGGGGGCCGGAAGCGATGACAGCCTCAGCGCCACTTTTGCCGATTTATCAACACTTGGGGCCATCACCACAGCGGGCATCACCTCCTCCAGTGATGCATGGCAAGCCATCAGCGACATCGATGCTTCACTCACAACTGTGAACCAAGCACGAAGCAGTTGGGGTGCCAAAATGAACCGTATGGTTCACTCTATTGACAACGCTGCCAATGTGGCCATGAATTTGAATTCGTCAAAAAGTCGCATCATGGACACGGACTATGCCAAGGCCACCTCAGATTTGGCCAAAGCTCAAATTTTGCAAAACGCAGGAACAGCCATGCTCTCACAGGCGAACCAGCGCCCTTACTCGGTCTTGAAGCTACTCCGCTGACCCCCAACTGGTGCTTCCATCTAAGACCGTATCAATAGATCTGCTCTGATGGCAGATATTGGCATTTAAATTGCTTGTTTCTTTTCAGCATGTGTTGCGGCGAAGTTTTGCCGCATGCTTAAGCCAAAGGAACAACCCATGTTGCACGCTTCTTATAAAGCCCCACTCGCCTCGCCCATGGCGGGTTTGGTGACTCCTGTCAGCCAAGACAAAGCAAGTCCCAAAGACATTCGATGGGCGGCTGCTCAATTGTGTGCAGATGACCGGTTCGACGAAGCGGCAACGTTGACACGCCAGGGGCTCACGCTCTATCCGCGAAGTGAAGATCTCTGGGCCATGCTGGCCTTGTTGCATGAAGTCGCACAAGAGTGGCAACAAGCTGCCGAGTGCATTGAAAATTTATTGGATATCCAAGGCACCCAAGCACCCGCTGAAACCTGGGGACATTGGGTGCGCGTGCTGCGCTGCCTGGGAGACGACCAAAGCGCGTTTGAAGCGGTGCAAAAGGGCATTCAACGACACCCCTTGGACAGCATGCTGATCTCTGAACATGCCACTTTAGAAGCGCTGCTGAACACGAGCGCACTTCGATCAGCCGCCTGACACGGCTCTGTTGCCTCCGGTCATGACCGCTTCAACACGCACATCCAAAATTTTGGATGACCGCTTCAGCAGAGCGATTGAAACTGCCAAGCAGCTTCTGCGGCTAGGTCAATCGGCCGAAGCCCTGAAGTGCCTGCAAAAGCTGGGGGGGCTGGCGCTTGCTTCTGACACCGTGGATTACCTGATCGGTTGCTGCCACAGCGCGGCACAACAGCACCAAATTGCCTTGGAATGCTTTATGGGCATCATTGAGCGCAATCCCGACATGGTGCCCAGTTATGTACAACTGGCCCACTCCCTGACCGCACTGAACCGTACCCCTGAAGCGCTTCAATTTGTTGGTGTTGCGCTGGCACTTCACAAAGACTCTGTTGAGTTGCTACACACGCACGCGCAACTGCTAAAAAAGATGGGGCAAAAAGCAGCCGCACTGCAGGTGTTTGCAAAGTTAAGTGCGACAGGGCAAGCCAAAACACACCACCTTTTGGACCAAGCAGACTTGCTGCATGAGATGAAGCGATTCGAGCAAGCCCAAGCGATGTACGAGTCGGTGCTGAAAAAAGAGCGCCGAAACGTCCGTGCGCTGAACAATTTGGGCAATTTATTCAGCCACACGCACCGACACCAGGATGCACTGAACTCATACTCTGAGCTGCTCAAGGTCAACCCCGACGATGCCAAGGCCTTGAACAATATGGCCACCATTTATCTGAGACAACGCGACTTTGTGCAGGCCCATCAATATGCACGAAGAGCCTTTCAATTGGACCCTGGTGGGCCTCAAATTGCCGGTACTTATTTGTACGCCATGTCCTTCATTTGCGACTGGACCGATTACGAGGCAGCCCTGAAGTGTCTTGAAGAAGACCTTGACTTCACCCGCGCCAAGCCACTAACGGCCAGCTTGTTTTGCGACAGCGCGGAACGGCTTCAGGGCTATGCAGCCAAATATTCGCAACAATTCAAACCCTCCGGCATTTTGGGCCCCTTGTCGCCCTACCCAGCCAAAGCAAAAATCAAACTGGGCTATTTTTCATCCGACTTTTATACGCATGCCACCGTCATGCTGATTCGTGGCTTACTGGCAGACCATGATCGCGAAAAATTTGAAGTGCATGCTTTTTCATTGCGCAAAACACCCCAAGATGAAGGCAACCAAAAAATCCGCGAACTGGTCGATCATTACCACGATGTTCAATCCCTCAGTGACCCCGCTGTGGCGCTGATGGCCAGACAGCTTGAGATCGACATCGCCATTGATTTAAAAGGCTATACCGAGGGTTGTCGCCCCCAAATCTTTGCCGAACGTGCAGCGCCGGTACAAATTAATTTTTTGGGTTTCCCTGGCACCATGGGAGCCCCTTTCATCGATGCCATGGTTGCCGACCATTACACGGTGAATGCAGATAATCGGGCATTTTTCTCAGAAAAGATCATCGCCATGCCGGGCACCTACCAGCCCAATGACCCAGGCCGACCACGACCATCATTCAACTCGCCAAGACCCGCAGAGTTGCCACAAAATGCCTTTGTCTATTGTTGCTTCAACAACATGCACAAAGTGACCCCCAGAATGTTCAAAGTATGGATGCGAATTTTGAAGCAAACGCCTGGCAGCGTGCTTTGGATGCTGAAGACCAATGAAACCGCCAAGACAAACTTCTTGGAACATACCCAAGCTGAGGGCGTCAACCCAGCCAGAATTATTTTTGCAGAATTTTTGCCTGAAAAAGAGCACTTGGACAGGCTGTCACACGCAGATTTGTTTTTGGACACTTACCCCTATAACGCCCACACCACTGCATCGGATGCCTTGTGGGCAGGCGTTCCTATTGTGACCAAATCTGGGAATAGTTTTGCCAGCAGAGTGGCTGGCAGTTTGCTCTGCGAAGCAGGGTTGAATGAACTGATAACCGAAAATGATCTAGATTATGAAATAACATCTGTAAATTATTTTGCAAAAAAAGAAAAGAGATCCGATAATTATTATTCAGAAAAGTTATACAACTCAAATATTTTCACCAAATCAATAGAAATTCATTTATCGAACGCCGTAAATATCAATAAATAAATTGCATTGCGAATATTACTTCATCCATCAATTATTAAAATATTGAACACACCGAAAAATATTTCATAATTAATTTTTTAATATTAATAAATAAAATTTAAATTTAAAATTTAATAAATATCCATTTTAATGAATATTACACAAAATGAAAATTCAAATTTATCAAATTTGCTACTCCCCTCAAACCTTAGAAAATATTCCTGAGGGTTTTTTAGTTTTAGATAATTTGGAAAATGAAAGGCCTGATTGGCGAGAGTATTGGGCCATCAGAGAATTCTTATTGAATAACCACTTATCAGAAGATACACTTTATGGTTTTTTCTCCCCTAAATTTCAAAGCAAAACAACGCTTGATCACTTTAAAATAACAGAATTTTTAAAATCAAACTACAAAGATGAAGATGTTGTGAGTTTCAGTCCCTTTTGGGACTTAATGTCGATATTTAAAAATGTTTTCGAGCAAGGTGATTTTTTTCATCCTGGATTATCAGATACATGCCAAATTTTTGCCAATCAGCACATTGCTACATTCAACCTAAAAGATAGCATTACGCACAGTGAAAACACAATTTTTTGCAACTACTTTTTAGCAAAAAAATCTTTCTGGAAAGAATGGTTGTCGCTTGGTGAGCTTCTGTTTAATGCATCTGAAAATCAAGTATCAGAATTGGCAAAAAAACTCAATGACACCACCAGTTATGGAGCACTACGTTTACCCATGAAGATTTTCGTTCAAGAACGTCTTGCAACGATTTGTCTTTTAGCCAATAAAAAATTTAATTGCTTGAATTTTAATTCATTTTCAATCGGTGCATCTACCACTCCGTTTAATAAATTTTATCAAGAATCCATCATCAGCGACGCTCTCAAGAGAGCATATACTCAAACAGGCAATCAAATATATCTAAATGAGTTTTCCTCACTACGAGATAGCATTATTCAAAAGCTTAGCCATCCAAAAGAGGGGCAAGCATGAAAGTAGGCATTTGCACCATCCAAAGAAACCGTGGTAAATGGATAAAAGAATGGGTTGCATTCCACCATGTGGTAGGCATCACCCATTTTTATATTTACCTGCATAAATGCACAGATAACTCAAAAGAAATCGTTACTGAATTACAGAAAATTTTCAATATTCAATGCTTCGTAGTAAACGAAGACACGATACGCCCACAACTGGTGGCGTATGAACATGCGTACCAAACATTTGGGCATGAAATAGATTGGATGGCTTTCATAGACGG
>JACCDH011383691.1_pt1 | contig 12486 bp, 13 predicted proteins | sample 7442481 | NCBI WGS metagenome assembly JACCDH01 (sample SAMN15323433, study PRJNA562643) | freshwater metagenome | isolation source: river surface water | place: USA:Blue River Watershed | collected 2017-08-15
AAAAAAAATCCCGATTCCGTATAAACAGAATCGGGATTTATATTTTGAACTAAGTTCTACTTATTTCACAATTCCTGTGAAAGCAGCATTCTCAGCAAATTTCAAGAATTCGCGATCTTTCAAAGCTTTCGCTTTCATTGAAGCATCTTTACCAAATGCATTTTTCAAGTTACTTACAACTGCGTCAACATTGTTTTGACGAGCAGCAGCAACAGCTTTCAAGTAGTAACCTTGAGCTGATTCTTTGTCTGCAGATGCGTCAACTGTTTTAACAGCAGCATCAGCACTTCCGTTCAACATTTGAGCCAATCCTTTGTTGAAAGAGTTGTCAGAACCAAAGTTAGAAACTGCATCAGCATATTTACCGTCTTGGATGTTCAAGATTCCTAAGTTATAGTTCACTTCAGAACCAGCACCTTTAGCTTGACCTAATAATTGTTTCGCTTTTGTACGATCTCCTGAAACACCTGCAACTGCTCCTAAGTTATTTTTAGAAATTGCATTGTCTTTCAAACTGTTTGCTTTTTCGAATTTCGCTTTAGCATCAGCCATTTTGTTTTGTTGGTATAAAACTGCTCCAGCATTGTTGAATGCTCTGTAATCGTTTGGATAGTTTTTAATTGCAACATTGTAAAGACGTAATTTTTCGTTTAAGTCATTTGTTAATGTAGCTGTGAATAACAATTCTTCTAAATCCAATGAATCTGGAGTAGCAACTGAAACAGCTTTCAATTCTTCGTCAGAATATCCAGTTAAGTCATAAACAGTTGTGATTTCAGCACGACGTAATTTAGGGAAAATGTTTTTATCTAGGAAAGTAAACGTTTTACCCATGTTACGCATTTCTGTCTCACGAGTTGCAGGATCAGAGTTCATTTCTAAAACACGGATGATTAAGTTTTTCTCATCTTCGTTCATTGTTGAAGCTTTCAACTCTTTTTTGAATCCTTCGAAATCCTCACCACGTCCTGATAAATTGTAAACTTCAGTTTGTGCTTTGTCATTTTTCGCTTTTTTCGCTAAATCCATTGACACTTTTTTCGCAGCTTCAGCACGCTCAGTTGACAAGTTATCGTTTTTAGCTACTTCACCTTCAGGAGATGCGTAACCTGTAACGTTAATTGTTTTGATTGCGATTTTAGCATTTGTTTGTGCGGCAGTTAACCATTTTGAATAATCAACAATATCTTTGTCTTTTAATTCAGTTGGTTTAACAACAGATTTACCTTTGTCAAAATTGATTTGAGCTACGTATGTTTGCTCAGTTACACGTTTGAACTCGTCTTTCGCGTAAACAACTTTGAAATCTTTATTTACTAAATAGGGAGTGATGATTGTTGCATCAGCAATTTTAGTATCTGTAAATTGACCTTCTTTTTCTTTGTCTCCTTTGTAAACTTTACCAGTTACCATTAAATCCGCATTTTCGAATTCTGGTTTGTAAGCTACAACATCCTCATAAACCATTTTACCACCTGGTTTGTATTGGATTTTATCACCGTTTCCTGTTGCTTTTTCTCCAAGAACAGTTACTGTTTTCAAAGCTGTACCACCCAACATTGGAGTAATTTCAGCTTTCGCTTTTTTCTTAATTCCTTTCTCAGGGAAAGTTACGTCAACTTTTACACGTACAGAGTCTCCGTGCATCTCAAGCGGATTTGGAGTAACTTTGTAATCTAAATCTTTCAATAGGTCACAACTAGTTACTAAAGAACCAGCTACAGCAAGAAACGCTAAACCTTTGATGCTTTGTTTTTTCATATACTTCATTTAAATTCTTACCAAATTTCAGGACAATATTAGTCAAATATTTTGTGTTAAAAAACAAATTGTTGATTAATTGTCAAATAAATAACGTCAATTGTCGTTGCTCGACTTTTGTGTTGTCTAAACAGTCTTCTAATAAGTTATTGATTGACTTTTTTGAAAGAGGATCGATTAAATTTTTGGATAAATCTGTAAGCGGTAACAGAACGAATTTTCGATCGCTAAATTTTGGATGAGGAAGTATCAGATTTTCAGTTGAAAGGATTAAATCATCACAGAATATTATGTCAATATCTAATGGTCGAGAATGGTATTGACCATCATTGTACCGGATTCTTCCTGCTTTCTGTTCGATGTGATGAATTTTTCGTAACAGATCATCGGGCTTGACTGAGCTTTTAACATGAAGGCAAGCATTTAAAAAAAGGTTTTCTGTTTCAAAACCGATTGCTTCAGTTTCATAAATCGCGGAAGCCTTTTCAATGGTTGAAAATTGAGAAAGTTCAGTAACTGCAAATTGTAAAAATTCTAGTCGGTCGCCTAGATTACTTCCGATGCTCAGGTAATAGTTCATTTCCACTTAAACGTATTCACCATTTGAAGTAAATCAACTTTTAGATAATCAAGAGTTGGCTTCAATGAGTCATAATTAGGAGTTGAATTAAAATAAACAACACCGCTTATAAAATGAGATGTGGAATCTGTTAAATAAAATTGAAATGGTGAAGCAACATCGCCTTGTAATTCGAAAAACGTTCCGTAAACCTTGTTTTCTGGATGCAAAATAGCAAGGTCTTCAATTGCCGTAGCTTTTAATTTATGTTCATCAACTTTATCATTCGCAAAATTGACATACGCCGATAAAGGCTCTTTCATGTCGATGTAGGAAAAGTGAATTATACCATTCAACTCACCCAATTCAATATCTCTATGACACATAACGTTTCCATTTGAGTCAACGACTTCTTTGATTTTAAAAATACTCGCTGCATCAAAGTTATAACCGCATGCGCTTTTGTACTTTTTGTAAGTGTGTTCAGGTAAATCCAAACGCAAGTAGGTTGGTGGTTTAGGAATTAAAATTTCTGAATCACCACACGATGAAATGATAATTAGTAATAGAATGAAAAGTGAAAATTGCTTCATGTTTAAATCTCTTTAAGAACTGTTTTTACCATTTTAACCCTGCGTTTATCAGAGGATTCAACGATAAATTTAATATTATCAAATAAAACGTACTCATTGTTTTTTAGGATTCTTCCTGCATGTTCAACGATAAATCCTCCAATCGTTTCAGAATCACCTTTGTTTAATTCAAATTCCTTACCGTCAATATTCAAGATTTTGTACATGTCAACTAAGGTCGTTTTTCCCTCGAATAAGTAGGTTGAATCATCTATTTTGGTGTAAACAATTTCTTCGCTATCGAATTCATCTGTGATGTCGCCCACGATTTCTTCCAAAATATCTTCTAAAGTAATCAATCCAGATGCGCCACCGTATTCATCCACAATGATTGCCATGTGCATCTTTTTTTCTTGGAATTCTTTAAGCAAATCGTCAATTTTCTTGTTTTCAGGAGTAAAAAGCGGTTTGCGAATCAATTTTATCCATTCAAAATGTTCTTCCTTTGAAAGATGTGGTAGTAAATCCTTGATGTATAAAATTCCAATTACATTGTCTAATTCTGTTTGGTAAACAGGCATACGCGAATAACCGGCTGATAAGATGATTTCCAACACTTGGTGAAAATTCAGTTCAGACGACAAAACAGTCATTTCCAAACGGGATTTCATGATTTGGCGCGCATCGGTGTTTCCAAATTTCACAATTCCTTCTAAAATCTTATGTTCTTCATCGGACGTTGAATCTTCTTTTGTCAAGGCTAACGCTTGTTCAAGTTCGTCACTTGTTATTTTGATTCCTCGTCTTTTCGCTTTCTTTTGAATGAAATTTGTTCCATTGACTAAGAAAGTTTTAAGCCAAGAAAGCGGTGGAATATTTTTTATTGTATTGATCGGAAATGCCATTGTTCGGGCAATGCGCAACGAATTTTTTGTGGAGTAGATTTTTGGAATTACTTCACCTAAAAGGAGAAGTGTGAATGTTATACCGACAATTTCTAAGAGAAATAAAAGGGTATCAGTTCCTTTTGTTGGACCGAAATAATGATTTAAAAGTGAACTAGAAAGAATAACTATTCCAACATTGACAAAATTATTTGTGATCAAAAGTGTAGCCAGCAATTCTTTAGGATTTTCCAAAAGTCTCAAGACCAATTCTGATGATTTACTTTCGTCGTTTTTTAATTGCTCTTTATCTTTCGGGCCCAAAGAAAAGAATGCAGCTTCAGATCCTGATGTAAAAGCAGAAAGTACGAGTAAAATAGCTAAAGTAATGAAGCTTAATACTGGAACTGCCAATTCAGTTTGTACTTGAGCCACGTTTGTGAGTGGTAAAATAAATGATGGAAAAATGCTTGCAGTCATTCCTTAGAACGGTAAATCGCTATCGTCTTCACGCAGTAATTCATCAATTTTTGACGGTGGCGTTGGTGTTCCGGTTGGTGAATAAGGTGCTTGTGCTTCATTTGTTCGTTCAGCACCTTCTGGTCTTGACAAGATTGTCATTTCATCAGCTAAAACTTCAGTAGTGTAACGTGTATTCCCTTCTTTGTCCTGCCAAGAACGTTTTTTCAGTTTTCCTTCAACGTAAACTTTATATCCTTTTTTTAGATATTTCTCTGTTATTTCAGCAAGTCCACGCCAAACAACGATGTCATGCCAATCCGTGTTTTCTTTTCGTTCACCAGTTGCACGATCCGTATAAACTTCAGACGTTGCAATTGAAAAATTAGCCACAACAGCACCGTTTTCAAGGTGACGAACTTCAGGATCTTTACCTAAATTTCCTATTAGAATAACTTTGTTGACACTTCCAGCCATGATTGATTGTTTTGAAACAAATATAAGAGTAATTCAGCGTTTATAAAATTTTTTAAACACCTTAAAGCGATTCAAGGTAGCGATCGATTACGCGTGGAATAGGATAATCTACAAAATCTTCTTTTGTAATTTCCATGAGCTCATTTTTGTTTTTCAGCTCGGTGGAAGGAAAATGATAGAACAAAGTATGAATGCGTTGATGTGATAAAATGTGAGTTATTTCCTCTGAAATTTTTATTGGTTGAATATCTGTGTATGGCTCAAAGTTGATTAATGTCCTTTTTTCGGATGTTTCAATCAAAGGGAATTCATACATGTTTTGCCAAATATCCTTTTCTTTTCGTTGCTGGATGTAAACGTATTGTTCATCTTCGAATACTAAGTAGTGGAAAAAGCGGTCACGCACTTTTGTTTTTTTACTTTTTACTGGACGAAGGTTTATTGTCCCATTTTTAAATGAACTGCACATGCCAATCAATGGACAAACTTCACATGATGGGTTTGATGGCGTGCATTGCAGAGCGCCAAATTCCATGATTGCCTGATTGTGAGAATCTGGATCAGTGTTAGAGATTAATTCTTGGGCCAATTCAGCAAATTGACGTTTTCCCAGAGTTGAGTCGATTGGCGTTTCTAAATCAAAAACGCGACTTAGTACACGGTAAACATTTCCATCAACAACTGCTACTGGTTCTTTGTAGGCGAAAGAAGCGATAGCGGCAGCGGTGTAATCACCAACACCTTTTAATTGTTTTAATCCATTAAAGTTGGGTGGAAATTCACCATTTAACTCATTGGTGATGAATTTTGCTGTTGCGTGCAAATTTCGCGCGCGACTATAATATCCAAGTCCTTGCCATAAGTTTAAAACTTCTTGTTCTTCAGCTGCAGCTAAATCACGAACGGTCGGATATTTTGTCACAAATTTCAAATAATAGGCTGTTCCTTGGTCAACACGCGTTTGTTGCAGGATTATTTCAGATAACCAAATTGAATAGGGGTCTTTTGTCGAACGCCACGGCAGTGCTCGTTTATTTTGTCTATACCAATCCGTAATTAATAGGTGAAAATCAGCCATTGAGGGAAAATTTTATTTTTTTTTTTCAGAAAGCAAAAATATAATCTTTTAGTGAACTACTTTTGCACCTTGAAAATCACAAAGTTGAATAATAAAAACAAATAAAATGACAAAAGCAGACATCGTAGCTGACATCGCAGAAGAAACAGGGTTGGAGAGAGTTGAGGCTCTAAAAGCAGTAGAGGCGTTCATGACATCAATTAAATCTTCATTGGCAAACGGAAACAACGTTTATTTAAGAGGATTTGGAAGCTTCGTTGTTAAAGAAAGAGCTGAGAAAACAGGTCGAAACATTTCTAAAAACACTACTATTATTATTCCTGCTCACAACATTCCATCATTCAAACCAGCGAAAACGTTTGTTGATGAGGTGAAAAACAAAGTAAGCGTAAAATAATTACTACTTTTCAAGGAATTGTAAATAATTCATTTGAAATTATTATCTTCGCACTCCTGTTTTACGACGGGAGTGTTTTTTTTCCAGTAGAAAAGAGACGCAATTACATAGAAATTAACAACTTAAAATAAATTATTATGCCAAGCGGTAAAAAAAGAAAAAGACACAAAATGGCGACGCACAAGCGTAAAAAAAGACTAAGAAAAAATCGTCATAAGAAAAAGAAGTAACATTTTGTTACATAACATTATAAACTTAGTAGGTTTTGGCTTGCTAAGTTTTTTCTGTTTTTTAACTTTTAAATAAGGCTTTCGTGAGTTTAGAACTAGTAGTCGATGTCCGTCAAGGTGGCATCTGGCTTGCTTTGTTACGTGATGGGAAGCTTATTGAGTTGCATCAAGAACATGGAAGTACGGACTTTGCAGTAGGAGATATCTACTTAGGTAAAGTGCGTAAAGTTGTTCCTAGTTTGAATGCAGCGTTTGTTGATGTTGGATACGAAAAAGATGCTTTTTTGCATTATTTAGATCTAGGGCCTCAATTTAATTCGCTTAATAAGTTTACAAAAAATACGTTACACGGTAAGCAAAACGTAGCCGATCTTCTTTATTTTAAAGGCGAAAAAGATATTCCAAAAGATGGTAAGATTGATGAAATAATTTCGTCATCTCAACCCATTTTAGTGCAGGTTGCCAAAGAACCAATTTCAAGTAAAGGTCCACGTTTGTGTGCTGAAATCACATTAGCAGGACGCTACCTTGTGTTGGTTCCATTCTCAGATAAAATTTCTATTTCCCAGAAAATCAAGGAACAAGAAGAACGAGATCGCCTAAAAGAATTGATGGAATCAATCAAACCAAAGAATTTTGGTGTGATTATCCGTACAGTTGCCGAGAATAAAAAGATCGAACAACTTGATCAAGACCTTAAGAATTTACTTGACAAGTGGAAAACGATGTATTCCAATCTAGTTACTGCAACACCGCCTCGTCGAGTGTTGGGTGAGATTGATAAAACATCGTCTATTTTGCGTGATTTATTGAACGCGGATTTTTCAAATATCCACGTGAATGATGAAACGCTTTTCGCTGAAATGAAAGAATTTATTGCTGGAATTGCTCCAGGACGCGAAAAAATATTGAAATTGTATGATAGCAAAATCAGTATTTTCGAACGCTTTGGCATCAGCAAACAAATTAAAACATTATTCGGTAAGAAAGTTCCTCTACCTAGTGGAGGTTACTTGATTATTGAACACACCGAAGCAATGCACGTAATCGATGTGAACAGCGGTAACCGTAAAGGTGCCGATGGACAAGAAAGCAATGCATTAGCAACAAACATTGAAGCGGCAGAAGAAATTGCACGCGTGCTTCAATTGCGTGACATGGGTGGAATTGTTTGTATCGATTTTATCGATATGCACGACAGAGAAAACAACAAGGCCTTGTATGAAAAGATCAAGGAAGTGATGCAGTCTGACCGTGCGAAACACAATATTTTGCCTCCGTCTAAATTTGGTGTAGTTGAAATTACACGTCAACGTGTGCGTCCAGAAACGGATATTAACACATCTGAAACGTGTCCAACTTGTAACGGAACAGGAGAAGTTCAAGCAAGTATTTTGTATGCAGAAGAAATCGAATCAAACTTGAACTATTTGTTGTTTGATCGAAAAGAAGCACACGTGAGCCTGCATGTTCATCCATATTTGGAAGCGTATTTCAAAAAAGGTCTTATCTCAAGACAATGGAAATGGTTCTTCAAATACAAAAAATGGATTCCAGTTCAAGGTGTCACAGAACACAATCTATTGCAATACAAATTTGTAAATAAGAATAACGAGGAAATTGCACTCTGACATGAAGTCGGAGTGCAAATACTCTTTTTTAGAGGCCAAAGCGAAAGTTGAAGCGCTTTGTGCTTATCAAGAACGTTGTCAGTTCGAAATCAATAACAAACTTATTTCGTGGGGATTTGGTGAAGAGGAGCGGGCTCAGCTGATTGCGGATTTAATTTCCAATCGATTTTTGGATGAAGAACGCTTTGCTTCTGCCTTTGTTTCGGGTAAATTCCGAATCAAGCGTTGGGGACGAATAAAAATCAAAAGTCATTTAGCACAAAAACACATTTCATCCTATTCCATTCAAAAAGCACTCAAAGAAATTGATTTAGATGATTATTGGGATGCCTTGATACATTTAGCGGAACGAAAATTTATTGATTTGGATCGTGAAAAAGATCATTGGCAAAAACGAGCTAAACTGACACGTTTCCTGCAAGGCAAAGGCTATGAAGGAGATTTAATTCAAGATGCTGTGAACCAGGTAATGGCTACAGAACGCTAATTTTCTTTGTAACAATTAAGGTTTCACCTAAATAATTTGTATACTCAATCTTTGCATTGTAAAGACCATTGGCAGAAGGAGATTCCATCACTACGAAACTATTCAAACCACTTTCTCCGGAATTCACCTTTCGACCAAATCCGTCATAGATTTCAATTTTAAAATCACTTATTTCATCATTTTCAGAACGAATCGTGAAAGTGCTTTCTTCATTGGTTGGATTGGGATAAACAGAAAAGTCTTCGTTGGTTGCTGCTAAAAATATCTCCTTGTTGAAGTTAAACAGAAACAAACCATATTGTCGATCTGAGATAATGATATTTCCCGAAGAATAATTGGAATAAACGCCCCAAGCTCCATTCATTTTAAATGGTGAATCATCTGGATAAGTATCGTAATGGGCAATTTCTTTTGGGTTCGATCGAATGTCAAAAATGCGCAATCCTTCATTGTAATAGGCGATAAAAGCGAATTCGTCTGTACACATGATGTTGTGTGAGATACTTCCATTTTCACTGTTGACACCAAACAATTGATTCACTTGGACTGTGTAATTAGACGAAACGGAACATTTTTTTACGCGTTTACCACTTGTTTCGTCAGCAAAAATGTATGTTTTCCCATTTGGACTCAACCAACCTTGGTGATTGTATCCTTGATCTTGATAAAACGTTAAATTGCTTTTGTAAATAGGAGCTACTGGATTTGTAAAATCATACACACGCAATCCGTATTCACCGCAATTTAAAAAAGCAATATTATCACGTACATAAATGTCGTGCACAACTGGAATGTCATCGGGACCTTCCCAAAGTAAGGTTGGATTCAATGGATCTGCCAAACTAAATACGCGTAAAGGAATAATGGTCGTTGGAATTCCGCCAATAATTGGAGTAACTAAACAAGCGTACAAAAGTGCATTCGTAGTATCGATGAAAATGTTGTGTGTTTTTCCAAACAAGTTATTTTGAAGGTCAGCAACTTTTACAACTGAATCTGGTAAATACGATAAATCAATGATTTGTAAACTACTCGTTCCTTCATCACAAATGGAATAGGCATAATTTCCATAAGTCTTAAATTCACGATGAATTACTTGGGCAGAATTATATTTCCCTTCAACAAACCCAATTTGATTTAGCTTGTTGTTTTTAACATGAAAAAAATGTGTCCCTTCTGTTGAACCAATGATTGCATATTCCTCATTGTTTCGTTCAAATCCCCAACAACCGCTGTAGCGAACTTTACTCGAATTGGTCGCCAATGTGTCTTCGTGCCAATTGTCTAAATAGGTCACATTCTTTTGCGATTGAGAAAAAAGCACACAAGGTAAAATCAAGAAAATAAACAGCAAGCGAAACATATGTGCAAATATCTTCGCTAAAGATAAAAACTATCGAGGGAATTAGAGAATTTTAACTTTTGATTGGTGAATATTAATTATTTTAGCGCTAAAATTCCCAAGTTAAGTGTCAGATTCAGTAATTATTATTCCAACGTACAATGAAATTGAGAATGTTGAGAGCATGACTAGAACAGTTATGGCTTTCGAGAAAGACTTTCACATTTTGTATGTTGATGATAATTCTCCTGACGGAACAGCTGACAAAGTACTTGAACTCCAAGCAGAATTTCCGGGCAGAATTCACCTGGAAAAGCGTGCAGGGAAACTAGGTTTAGGAACAGCTTATATTCACGGTTTTAAATGGGCGATTGCCAGAGATTACGAATATATTTTCGAGATGGACTGTGATTTTTCGCACAACCCGAAAGACTTAATTCGTTTGTACGATGCGTGTGTGGCAGGAGCTGATTTAAGCATTGGTTCGCGCTATTGCAAAGGTGGAAAAGTTTCAAACTGGCCATTGAAACGCGTACTTATGTCTTATTTTGCTAGTGTATATGTCCGCATGATTTTGTTTATCGGAATTAAAGATACAACGGCTGGTTTCAAATGTTATCGCAAAAAAGTGCTTCAAACTATTCAGTTGGATGCTGTGACCTTTAAAGGATATGCGTTCCAAATTTGTATGAAATATGCCGCTGTTCGTCACGGTTTTAAAATAAAAGAAGTTCCAATTACCTTTGTTGATCGCTTGTACGGTGTTTCAAAAATGAGTTCTGGAATTTTTAAAGAAGCCTTTTTCGGGGTTTGGAAAATGAGAAAAATGAAATTATGAGTTCTTCAGTTATTCTGCGTTCAGCAACGATTGTCAATGAAGGCAAACAACAAATTGCAGATGTGTATATTAAGGATGGAATTATCCAAAAAATAGGCGCAAATCTTTCAGCAGTTGAAAACACAAATGAGTATAATTTAGAAGGCAAATACTTACTTCCTGGATGCATTGATGACCAAGTTCATTTTCGTGAGCCAGGATTAACCCACAAGGCAAACATCGGAACAGAATCACGCGCAGCTGTTGCAGGTGGAATTACTTCCTTCATGGAAATGCCAAACACAGTTCCGAATGCATTAACGCAAGAACTATTGCAAGATAAATATGATATTGCATCGAAGACTTCTATCGCCAATTATTCATTTTTTATGGGTGCATCCAATGACAATTTGGATGAAGTTTTGAAAACAGATGGAAAGAATGTGTGCGGTGTGAAAATTTTCATGGGTTCATCCACTGGAAATATGTTGGTGGATCGTGAACAAACCTTGGAAGGCTTGTTTGCAAAAGTTCCTCCAATGCTAATTGCAACGCATTGTGAAGATGAAGCGACAGTTAGAGCCAATATCGAAAAATACAAAGCGATTTATGGGGAAGATGTTCCAGTAGAATTGCATCCAATAATTCGTAGTGAAGAGGCTTGTTATTTGTCATCTTCATTAGCTGTTCGCTTGGCAAAGAAATTCAATACGCGTCTACATATTTTGCATATTTCGACAGCCAAAGAATTGGAATTGTTTGACAATACGATTCCGCTAGAACAGAAAATGATAACTGCTGAAGCATGTATTCATCACATGTGGTTCTCGGATGAAGATTATAAATCCAAAGGAAATTTCATTAAATGGAATCCAGCAGTGAAAACAGCGAATGATCGTGATGCTATTTTTCAAGGAGTTTTAGATAATAAAATTGATGTGATTGCGACAGATCACGCTCCTCACACAATTGAAGAAAAAGGCCAATCGTATTTCAAAGCGCCTTCTGGAGGACCGTTAGTACAACATGCTTTGCAAGCTATGCTTGAAAAAGTGAAACAAGGTAAGATTACGATCGAACGAGTTGTTGAGAAAATGGCTCACGCACCGGCTATTTTGTTTAAGATTCAAAATCGTGGATTTATTCGTGAAGGTTATTTTGCTGACTTGGTAGTTGTGGATGCAATTCCTCAAACCGTTGCAAAAGAAAATATTTTGTACAAATGTGCTTGGTCACCGTTTGAAGGAACAACCTTCTCTCATTCAATCATAAAAACGTTTGTAAACGGAAATTTGGTATTTGAAAACGGTAAAATCATTGAGGGAACAACAGGTGCTCGAATGACCTTTAATTATCCTGGATGAAAAAAATAATTACATCTTGTTTCCTACTTTTTCTTCTGGTGGCTTGCACTGATGGAATGAGTGGGATTTCTAAACCAGATGATATAATTCCACGGGATACAATGGTGATGATTTTAAAAGATATGTCCTTGTTGGAATCGCACATTCAAGCCAAGTATATTCATGTTTCGCGCTTTCAAGAAACAATGAAAAGATCAGGAAAGAAATTGTTGGATGGTTATGGCGTTTCTCATGATCGCTTTAATCGAAGTATGGATTATTATGGTTCACGGCAAGAGGAAATGCAATCAATTTATACTGAGATATTAGACTCGTTGAACAGTGAAGCAATTACTGTTGGTAAGAATGTGAACATCGATTCATCAAACTTTGAAATACATAGAACTGGAATAGGCGCTAAGAAAATCATCATTCATCAATAATTAGCA
>JACCDH011274047.1_pt1 | contig 12484 bp, 10 predicted proteins | sample 7442481 | NCBI WGS metagenome assembly JACCDH01 (sample SAMN15323433, study PRJNA562643) | freshwater metagenome | isolation source: river surface water | place: USA:Blue River Watershed | collected 2017-08-15
CCGCGCGAGGTGCTCATTCGCGTGGCGAATCCGCCCTATTGATTTGTTTAAGTCTATTAGAAGGTTTTTTATTTCAACAGAATTTGCTAAAACTGTTGGTAATCATAGAGGGTATATTTATTTTCAGGAGTTTATTCCAAATAATTCTTATGATATTAGGGTAATAACAATAGGTTCTAAGGCATTTGCAATTAAAAGAATGGTGAGGCCAAATGATTTCAGAGCCTCAGGTGGAGGTAATACCAAGTATGAAAGACAAGAATTTGATGAAAATTGTGTACGAATAGCCTTTGAAACTTCTGATAAACTTAAAGCAAGTTGTGTGGCTTACGATTTTGTTTTTGATTTAAATAGGAATCCTTTAATTGTAGAAATAAATTATGGCTTTGCTAGAGAGGTTTATTTTCCTTGCACAGGTTATTGGGATAAAGAATTGAAATGGCATGAAGGGAAATTTAACCAAGTTGATTGGATAATAGAGAATCAAGTTAGTTTATTAAAATAGTTGTATTTTGAAATTAAAAAGAAATTTTATATAAAAGTCTTATGAACATTAGATATGGGAAGTTCTTTCATTACCCGCGGCAAGTAGTGAAAAGAACATCGGCTTTTTTGTATCCACTTATTATTAAAATCTTTCCTTTGCCAAAGGTTATGTCAATTGAGGAAACAATTAATGATGTATTACTAAATAGAAAATCTGTGGTTCGTTTTGGTGATAGTGAGTTTCTTTTTTTGATTGATAAATTAAGCTTGCCTTATCAACAATATGATTCAAGACTAGCTGAAATGTTTAAAGAAATTTTAGTTTCAAATGAATCTAATATAACAGTTGGATTGCCTATTGGATATTATTCTTTAGAAAATTTAACAATTGAATCAAAACTCACTTGGAAAAGCCAAATTGCATGGATTTATCCTAGGTTAAAAAAATATCTTGATCAAAGTAAAATTTATGGAAATGCAAGTATGACCAGATTGTACATGGATTACCAGGATAAGAGTAAATCTAATTACTTATTTGCCATGATTAGGAAAATTTGGGAAGGCCGAGAAATTCTGCTTATTGAAGGTGAAAAAAGCAGGTTAGGAGCTGGCAACGATTTGTTTTCAAATGCTAAATCAGTAACAAGGATTTTAGGGCCATACCACAATTCTTTTAAGCAATATGATAATCTTTTATCCGAAGCAAAAAAATATTCCAATGATTACTTGATTTTGGTAGCAATGGGGCCAACAGCTAAACCTCTTGCATTTAATTTAGCTAAAATTGGTTTTCAAGCCATTGATATTGGAAATTTAGATATTGAATATGAGTGGTTTTTAAGAAAGGCAAATTCAAAGATTTTAATTCCTAATAAATATACAAGTGAAGCAACTGGGGGCAGAATTGTAGGGGATTCAAAAGATATAAAGTATAATAGTCAAATTGCTGCAAAATTCGTTGATTGATCGTATTTTAGTTATTGGGCCTGCTCTTAAAATGGGTGGAATGGAAAGAGCTAGTGTAAACTTGGTAAATTCGCTTTTAGGAAAAGTTAATTCGGTTTATTTTATTTCTTTATTTAATTCTGAGAAATTCTTTAAACTTAATAATGAAATTAAATTAATTGAACCTATTGGATTTAATATAAGGAGATTATCAATTTTTAAAACCATATTTTGGCTGAGGAAATCTGTTAAATTAGCAGAACCTGATTTAATTATTGTTTTTAATAAATTTTATGGTGCTATTACTTTGTTAAGTTTAATTGGTTTAAGCAAAAAAGTGATAATAAGTGAAAGATCCAGTCCAGATTATATTTGGCCGCTTAAATTAAAAATAATTAACAAATTCATTTATAGTATTTTAAAGCCAGATGGTATAATGTCTCAAACCAATTATGCCATTGGAATGCAACAAAAGTATTATGGATCAAAAGTTAATTATAAAGTAATACCTAATGCTCTTTCTCAAATTAATCGTTTAAATTACCCTCGAGAAAAAAGTATATTGGTAGTTGGTCGACTTAATGATCAACTTAAAGGATATGACCGTTTTTTTGAATGTTTGAAGATTTTAGATTTAAAAGATTGGAAAGTTATTTTTATTGGTGGTTTTCTAGAGGAAGACAAAGTGTTATATTCTAAATACTCAAATTTTTTAAATACCATTAAGATTGAGTTTGTTGGCCAAATTAAAGATTTGGCAGAGTATTATAATAGGGCCTCAATTTTTGTAATTCCCTCCAGATCTGAAGGCTTCCCAAATGCACTTAGCGAAGCAATGGCTTATGGAATGGCTTGTGTAAGTTTTAATTTTAAAGCAGGACCAGAAGATTTAATAACAGATGGACTAAATGGACTATTAGTTAAAGATGGTGATATTGAAGGTTTGGCTTTATGCGTTTCTAAATTGATGAATAATGAACTTTTAAGAAATCAAATGGGTATAGAGTCAATTAAATCTTCTTACCAATATTATGGCGAAAATATCGCAAATGAGGTCTTGAATTTTTGTAATGTTATAATTGATAAACAGAATAACTATAATTAAGATTAATTATTTTTTGATTAGTATATTTTTTTCTAATTAATATTATTTCCTTTTGAGTTACCAACCTTTAATAAGTGTTATTATTCCCATATATAACGCAGAGCGTCATGTTTCTGAATGTATTGAAAGTGTTTTAAACCAAACTTATAAGAATATAGAAATATTGCTGATTAACGATGGTTCAATAGATAAATCGTTGGAAATTTGCGAAAGGTTTGTAGAAATTGATAGTCGAATTAAGTTAATTAATCAAAGTAATAAGGGGGTTAGTGAAACAAGAAACAGAGGATTAGAAATTTGTAGTGGAGATTATGTGAGTTTTGTTGATTCTGATGATTATTTAAGTATAAATGCTTACGAATTATGTATAAGAATTATTCTAAACTTCAATTCGCCTGATGTCTTAATTTTTGGTTTTACAAAAGTTTCACGAGGTGGAAAAGTTTTATCTAATGTTATTCCAAAATTCAACAGTATTGAAAATGTTCAAAAGCAAAAAGTGTCACTTGCGGAAAGTTTGCAGATTGGCACAGGACTAGCTGTTTGGGATAAATTAATTAAAAGGGACCTTATAATTAAGAATAAAATACAATTTATATATCTTAAGAATGGGGAAGACATAAACTTTGTTTTTAATTTATTCTCGCACACTAATTTTCTTGTTTTTATAGATGAAGCAATTTACACATACAGACTGTCAATGGGTGGCGCAATAAAAAGACTAGATGAAAACTTGGTTTATTCGCATATTTTAAATTTTAAAGTAATTCATCATTTTTTTTTAGCAAATCAAGAGGATCATTTTGTTAGAAAGTATGTTAAATTTATTTTCTTAAATTGGTTTGTAATAGTAATTCCAATGTACTACTCAAGATTTATCGTGGCTAATTTAAATTCAAGTATTTCCAATTTGAGAAAGGTTTATAAAGATAAGGAATTAATGACTTTCTTTAAGACAATTACAAATTCAAATTCATCATTTAAAGAGAAAATTCTAGTATTTATTTTTCAATTTAGAAGTCCATATTTATTGATTATTTGTGGTTATTTATTCAGACAAATTAGAAATACGTTTAAAATTGTTCATTAATGTGTGGAATAACAGGAATAATTAGATTTAATTCTAACGTAGAAGAAATTGATATTCAGAATATGAATAATCAATTGATTCAAAGAGGTCCAGATTCTAGTGGTATTTATGTCTCTAAGAATGTTGGTTTAGGCCATAGGCGGTTATCTATTTTAGATTTGGAATTTGGCAATCAACCTATGCAGTCCGCTGATGGAATGGTGATTTTAATTTTTAATGGAGAAATATATAACTTCCAAGAAATTAGAGTTAAACTTGAAAAATTAGGATGTATATTCAAAACAAACAGTGATACAGAAGTCATAATACATTCATATATAAATTATGGCTTAAAGGAAACTTTGAAAATGCTAGAAGGCATGTTTGCCTTTGCCATTTATGATAGAAATTTAGAGAAAACGATTATAGCACGAGATAAATTTGGTGAAAAGCCATTATATTACCAGCATAATAAGCAATCTTTCATATTTGCATCCGAATTAAAAGCACTAGAGGATTATGGCAATAAGGAGATAGACATAAATGCTTTAAATTTATTTATGTCTTTATCTTATATACCTGCACCGTATACAATTTACAATGATATTAGAAAATTAATGCCAGGTAGTTATTGTGAGATTAATAGTAGTGGTGAGATTAAATTTGCAACATATTATGATTTACTTGAACGCATTAAAACTTTAGAACCAATTACTGATTTTGGAAAAGCTTCTAAACAATTAGAGGAATTACTAACTGATGCGGTTAAACATAGAATGGTATCAGATGTTCCTATTGGGTCATTTTTGAGCGGTGGGATTGATTCAAGTATCATTTCTGCAATCATGGCTAAACTTAATAAGGATAAAATTAATACTTTTTCTATTGGTTTTGTTGAAAAGGATTATGACGAAAGTGAAAGAGCTCAGTTAGTATCTGACAGCATTAAATCTAATCATTTTTTAAAGTTTTTAGATTATAATAGTGTAGTTGATGATATTGATAATATTGTATTATACTATGATGAGCCTTTTGGTGATTCATCTTGCATACCTTCAAATTATGTTGCTAAATTAGCAAGAGAAAAAGTAACCGTTGCTTTAACAGGTGACTGTGCTGATGAGTTATTTGGTGGATATGAAAAATACCTTGCCCCCTATTATATCAGTAGGTTCAATAAATTACCTTTTGCATTAAAGAAAGTCTTTTGTTGGTTTGTTAATCATTTACCTCATAATAGATTAACTAACGGTATTTTGAGACGATTTAAAAAGGTGATAGAGAATTCAAATTTAAGCAGTTTCGATTTGCATTACAGAATGATGAGCCTTGGAGTAAGTGATGAAGAAAGGAAAGAGTTACTTAATAAAGAATATTTCAAAAATGTTAAACGAATTATAGAAGAAAGATATAATAGATATATTAATGTAAGTGACCAAGAAAAAGGTTATTATACAGATCTAACTACGGTTTTGGAAGGAGATATGCTGGTAAAAGTGGATAGAATATGTATGAAGAATTCACTAGAAGCAAGGGTCCCCTTTTTAGATTCAAAAATTGTGGAATTTGCATATAGAATTCCTGATAAATTTAAAATTAATGGACGAAATAAGAAATTTATACTGAAAGAAACATTTAAAGAATACCTTCCCCAAAAAACTCTAAATTATAAGAAACAAGGGTTTGGTGTTCCAGTGGATTATTGGTTAAAAAATCAATTGAAACAAAAATTTTTGGATTTAGTTAGTCCTGAACTAATTAAAGAGCAAGGTATTTTTAATTATGATTTGATACATAAATGGTTTGATGAACATATTACTGGAAAACAGAATCATAAAGGAAAACTATGGAATCTATATGTTTTTCAATTATGGTATAGCTCTAAAATGAAATGAGGATAAAAGTATTTCGTATTACAACAGCTCCTGTTTCAATGAATATTATTCTTAAAGGGCAGCTTAGTTTTATGAATCAATTTTTTGATGTGGTTGGAGTTACCAAAAAGGATGATAAACATTATTCGGAAGTTTCTATAAGAGAAGGGGTTAGGATGATTCCTATTGATTTTAATAGGATGGTTTCACCTTGTAAAGATCTAAAGGTTCTTATTGAATTATATTTTATTCTACAAAGAGAAAAACCTGAAATTGTACATACTCAAACTCCTAAAGCAGGCTTATTAGGGTTATTGGCCGCAAGTATTGCTGGAATTAAAATTAGAGTCCATACAGTTGGAGGTATTCCTTGGATGGAGAGTAAGGGGATTAAAAGAATCTTACTTAAAATGATTGAAAAGTTTACATATTCTCTTGCACATAAAGTTTATCCCAATTCTAAAGGTTTAGAATCATTTATTTTAAGTGAGGCTATTTGCAAGCCCCAAAAGCTAAAGGTGCTGGGGAATGGAGGCTCTAATGGAATCAACACGGATTATTTTATTCGTGATTTAGACCAACGAATTTTACTTAGAGAAAAATATAATATTGAGGAAGACACAATTGTTTTAGGTTTTGTTGGCAGGATTGCGAAAGAAAAAGGCATTGATGAATGGTTAGATGTATTTGAAGAATTAAAACACAAATACAAGTTAAAAATATTGTTAATAGGCTTGTTTGAACAAACAAATGGAATTTTAGGTGACGAGGTAAGGTCGAAAATTGAATCAGATCCTGATATTTTTTTTTTAGGCAGATTTGATGATGTTAGGCCATATTACTCTATGATGGATATTTTTGTTTTTCCAAGTTATAGGGAAGGTTTTCCAAATGCCGTTTTAGAGGCTTGTTCAATGGAATTGCCTGTTATTGCTACAGATATCAATGGTTGTAATGAAATAATTGATGACGAAATAAATGGCTTGTTAATAGAGCCAAAATCTAGATCATCTTTAAGGAATGCATTAATCAAGCTTATTGAAAGCCCCGAAATAAGAGGTAATATGGCAAGAGAAGGAAGATTAAGGGTGGTGAATTTGTTTAAAAGAGAAATTTTATTCAATGCAATTAAGGATGAATATGAATCTTTTTTGAATAACAAAAGCTATAAAAATATTTAATGCATTTAACTTCCTATCTAAAAAACTTGCCTGGATCGCGCACCAAGAAAAGGGTTGTTTGTTTTTCCATCGATGACTTCGGAAATGTTTTTCTACACTCTAAAAAGGCAAGAAAGGAGTTGGAAAAAGAGGGTTTGCCAGTAGACCAAACAAGGTTTTCAAGATTAGATATTTTAGAAAATTCTGACGATTTATTGGGCCTATTTGAAGTTTTAAGTAGTATACAAGATTCGGAAGGGCGAAGTCCCTGTTTTACGGCTTTTACTACATCTGCAAATATTAATTTTGAAGCTATAGAAAAAAATAATTATACTAAGTATGAGTATGAAACCTTGCCGGAAACATTTTCAAAGTTACCAGGCTATGAAACAGCTTGGAAGCAATGGCAGGAAGGAATAGAAAAAAAACTATTAGTTCCTGAGTTTCATGGAAGAGAACATTTAAATATTAATTATTTAGAAAATGGTTTAAAAGAAAAAGATCCATTTATTCTTGCAAACTTAAGAAATAAGTCATGGGCTGCATTAGGATATTCTGGTAAAGTAGGGTTTACCGAGGCATACTCTTTTAATAAATTTGCAGAAGTTGAACAGCATCGAGAAATTATTTTGGATGGATTGAAACTTTTTAAAAATATTTTTGGTAGAAATGCTCTCCATTTCAATGCACCTGGAGCAAGGGAACACAGCAGTCTTCATCCGTTTTTATTTAGTAATGGAATAAAAATGATAGATTCTGATTTAATTAAAAAGGAGCATCAAGGAGATGGGATATTTAAAACATTATATTTTCCTTTTGGAAAGAAAACTAAAACAGGCCTAATTTCAGTTTTCAGAAATTGCGTTTTTGAGCCATCTTTAACTGAGAATAAGGATTGGGTTGGAAGTTGTTTAAAAGAGATCGACATTGCATTTAAATTGGGGAAACCCGCAAATATAACCAGCCATAGGATTAATTTCGTTGGCGGTATTGAGCAAAAAAATAGAGATGAGGGATTGTTGCAGTTAAAAAATCTGCTTACTTCTATTGTAAAAAAATGGCCAGATGTTCAATTTGATGTTATGAGAAATATTATCAAGTAAAGTTTATGAATTTAAGGAAAAAGCTATTTCAAATAAAAGATAAAGTAATAAATAATTCTTTAATTTTAGATCATTTAAAAGATTTAGATTCTCATTATTTTGATTTTAACAATCCAAATAATAAGAAATTGAGAGAAGAAAGGCTTTCAAAAATCTTGAATTATGCACATGAAAATGTTCCTTATTACAACAGGTTATTGAATCTTGAAATAACTAGCTTTCCAGTTATTAATAAGAGTATTATAAAGGAAAATTATTCTAAATTTATATCCAAAGAATTTGATATTAATGATCTGAAGTTTGTAACAACTAGCGGTTCAACAGGTACGCCATTTAAATCTTATCGTGATTTAGGGAAGATAAATAGGCATGTTGCAGACAATATTTTTTTTAATAATTTGGCTGGGGCTGATATAGGTTTTAAATTATATTATTTCAGAGTTTGGAATAACATAAATAAAAAGAATTATTTAACAAAAGTTTCTCAAAATATTGAAACAATTGATGCTAGTAATTTTTCAATAGATTATATTAAGTCATTTATTTCTGAAATTGAAAAAGATAACCAAGAAAAATACTTCTTATCTTATGCTTCCTCTTATGAGGCGATGGCACAAGTTATGCAATCTATGAATATTTCTAAAGTGAATTCAAAAGTTAATTGCATTCTTTCCATGTCTGAGACTCTGCCAAATCCAGTTAGAGATTATTTGGAAAAAGTATTTTCAACAAAAGTTATATCAAGATATTCTAACATGGAAAATGGATTTATAGCTCAGCAATGCATAGAGAATAAAGAGGAATACCACTTGAATAATGGAAGCTATTTTGTGGAAGTTTTATCATTAGATGGAGATTTGCCTGCGAATGAGAATGAAATTGGAAGAATAGTTGTTACGGATTTATTTAATCGTGCCATGCCATTTATAAGATATGACACGGGCGATTTAGGGGTAAAATCAACTTCAAATTGTTCTTGCAAAGCTCCAGTTTTATCAAGAGTAGAGGGTAGAAAAACAGATTTTGTTTATGCTACAGATGGGCAAATGTTATCGCCTCATGTAATTACGAATACTATGTGGATTTTTGCAGATATAAAGCAATTTCAGTTTATTCAAAAGAGGCAGTTTGATTATTTATTGAAGATTAACTCAAAAGATGTTGTTGATGAAAATAAAGTTTTTAACGAATTTAAATCATTTCTGGGAAGCGATGCGAATATAAAAATCGAGTATGTTTCGGAAATTCCTTTGTTATCTTCAGGTAAAAGAAAGAAAATAGTTAATGAGTATAAGAAAATTTAGAACAAAAGAATTTTAATAGAATTCATCTGATTTAAATTTCACAAATTTATAATTTATGTATTTTAAATTTTTTAAGAGAGGATTAGATATTTTAATTAGTTCTTTAATTTTAATATTATCATTTCCAATTTTCATTTTAGTTTCCTTAATTCTAATTTATGTTAATAAAGGAAAGCCTTTCTTTTTTCAAATGAGACCTGGATTTAAGGAAAAGCAGATTTATATAATAAAATTCAAATCGATGACAGATGAAAAAGATTCGGCCGGAAACCTTTTACCTGATATTGAACGTATGACTTCATTTGGCAATTTTTTGCGTAAAACCTCAATTGACGAACTACCTCAATTGGTTAATGTATTGAAAGGCGACATGAGCTTAGTAGGTCCTCGTCCGTTATTATTAAAATACATACCCTTGTACTCAGAGGATCAAAGACGCCGGCATAATGTTAAACCAGGAATTACAGGTTTGGCACAGGTAAAGGGAAGAAATAGCATTAGTTGGTCAGAAAAATTTCGCTATGATGTTTATTATGTAGATAATCTTTCCTTTTGGTTAGATATTAAAATATTATTTCTCACTTTAAAAAAGGTATTGGTTAGGGAAGGTGTAAACCAAAGCGATGATAGACCAATGTTACCTTTCAACGGTAAAAATTAAACTTATGAAAATATTAATTACAGGTGTAGGGGGCCCAACGCCAAGAAGTTTCTCAATAGCCTTAAAAAAGTATAGCAGGTATAAAACTTACGAACTCATAGCTACTGATTGTAATCCATTGTCAATGGGTTTATATCAATCGGAATTGTTCAATAAGTCATATGTAATACCTAGATGTACAGATGCAATGTATTGGGATAAAATTGAGGAGATTGTAAAAAATCATCAGATTGATTTAGCGGTAATTCTTCCTGAACTGGAAGTAATGGAATGGAGTAAAAGGGCAGAAGAGGGAAAACTACCTTGTAAAGCCTTATTACCAGGAAGTAAAATTGCAGGTTTATTGGTAGATAAAGCTCAAATGACCGATATATTAGATTCATTGAATTTGGTTCCTCCTTCCGTTGAATTTGATAGAAATATTGTTGATTTTTCAAATGTTTTCAATAAATTAGGGAATGATTTTTGGGTAAGGAGTTCAAGTGGAACTTCTGGATTGGGTTCATTAAAAGTAGATGGCGAAGAATCCCTGAAAAATTGGATTCAAATTAATCCTGGGGTCAAAACCTTTTTAGCTAGTAAATATTTACCAGGTAGAAACCTTGCATGTAAATTATTATATTTTAATGGGAAACTTATTCGGTCTGCTTGTGCAGAAAGAGTAAATTATATAATGGCTAAAGTGTCTCCTTCCGGTATTACTGGAAATACCTCTTTTGGACGTTTATTGAATGAACCTAGTTTAATTGAAGTGGCTACTAGGGCTATGGATGAATTATTTAAAGTCTCGGGTAGCTCCAAGCATGGTTTCTTTACGGTAGATTTTAAAGAAGATGCAGATGGAAGTCCATACATCACCGAAGTAAATGTAAGGCATGTAGCGTTTACACAATGCTTTGCTGCAGGTGGAGCAAATTTCGCTGAGGATACTATCCGAATTATGGATGGAGACTCTAATTTTAATTTCGAATATAGAATGTATGAATTCGAAAAAGGATTAATATTCTTAAGGGATGTTGATTCGCTTCCAATTATTATAAGAGAAGAAAATTTATTGTCGTAAAAATAATATTCCAAGTTAAATAATGAATAAACCCAAAATATGGCTCTCTTCCCCACACATGGGTGGTAAAGAGCAAGAATTTGTAAAAGAAGCATTTGATACCAATTGGGTAGCACCTTTGGGTCCTAATGTTGATGGATTAGAAAAAGATTTAGAACAATATACAGGTGCCAAACAAGCTGCGGCATTAAGCTCGGGTACATCGGCCATACACTTGGCTTTGGTGATGTTGGGTGTAAAAGCCGGCGATTATGTATTATGCCAAAGCTTTACCTTTAGCGCTTCTGCTAACCCAATAGCCTATCAAGGTGCTATTCCTGTTTTTATCGACTCAGAAAAAGATACTTGGAATATGAGTCCGGAGTATTTAGAAAGGGCAATTGTTGAGCTAACAGCTAAAGGCCAAAAGCCAAAAGCAATAATTCCTGTTCATTTGTATGGTGTTCCGGCTAAGATGGAGGAGATAATGGCAATAGCCGCTAAATATGATATTCCGGTGATTGAAGATGCAGCAGAGGCATTGGGTTCAACCTTGAATGGGAAGGCTTGTGGGACATTTGGGCAGTTGGGGGTGTTGTCTTTTAACGGCAATAAAATTATTACTACTTCTGGCGGTGGCGCTTTGATTTCGGATGATGAAGTGATGATTAAACAATCGCGTTTTTTAGCTACGCAAGCCCGTGATAATGCACCTCACTACCAGCACTCGCATATTGGGTATAATTACCGCATGAGTAATATTACGGCAGGTATTGGCAGAGGACAAATGTTGGTATTAAATGATAGGGTAGCGCAACGCAGGTATAATTTTGAGTTTTACAAAAAAGCATTGGCAGGCTATGCTGGAATTAGTTTTGTAGAGGAATTACCTGGTGCTTTTGCTAATAGGTGGCTCACTTGCATTTTGGTTGACCCAACACTAACGGGAGGAATAACTAGAGAAGACATTCGAATTACATTAGAAAAAGAAAATATAGAATGTAGGTCTTTATGGAAGCCAATGCATTTGCAACCCGTTTTTGCCGATGCCCCATTTTATGGTGATGGTACCTCAGAAAAGTTGTTTGAAGATGGATTGTGTTTACCAAGCGGGTCTAACTTAACAGATGCAGATTTGGATAGGGTTGTTGGTGCAATCATAGAGGTTATCGGTTGAGAAGTTGATCTGGGGTCTAGAATGAACTTAAGTTTGAAAAAACAATCTTCTTAAGTTCTAAAAAAATAGTTTTATTAAATTGAAAAAAGCCTTTGAAGTAACCGTCCTCGGAACCTCGTCGGCTACGCCAACGAAATACCGACATCCGAGTGCACATTACGTGCGTTTGGAGGGCAGTTATTTGTTGTTGGATTGTGGGGAAGGGGCGCAGAGGCAGCTATCGAGATATGGACTCCGAACCCAAAGGATTTCGCATGTGTTCATTACGCATTTGCATGGTGACCACTATTTTGGATTGCCGGGGTTGATAACTTCTATGGCCTTGTTCGGCAGAACTGAGCCACTCATTGTGGTAGGTCCCCCCGCCTTGGAGAGTATTATCAAAGTGCTTATCACGGAAAGTGATTCTACGTTGCCTTATGATTTAGAGTTTGTAAAAACGCAATTTGATACCATTGAAACGGTGGCGATTGGAGATAATTTTCAAGTAATATCAGTTCCGTTGAAACATCGGGTTCCGTGCACAGGTTTTTTGGTGAAAGAGAAAGGTCCAGAACG
>JACCDH010894561.1_pt1 | contig 12483 bp, 11 predicted proteins | sample 7442481 | NCBI WGS metagenome assembly JACCDH01 (sample SAMN15323433, study PRJNA562643) | freshwater metagenome | isolation source: river surface water | place: USA:Blue River Watershed | collected 2017-08-15
ATTATATCACAAGATTGTATCCTTTTTACAACATGTTAATTAATGAAAAAAATTATAGATATTAATTCATTGAGTGATGAATATATCTAGCTTAAGAAAAATAATTGCTTTTGTAAGCTACAATCCGGAATTTTTATTTTGAAGAAGTAATAGAATCAAACAAAAAGATTCGATAAATAGCAGAACTCTACACCTGCTGCTTTTGCGCATTCTTCGTCTTCAACTGAGTCTCCGATGAAAATGATTTCTTCTTTATTGAGTTCGTGCTCTTCGATGATTTTTAACATGGCATCGGGTGCTGGCTTGGGTTTGATTTCGTTGGCGAAATAACATTTAATGTATTGCTGCAATCCGTTCCAATCTATTTGAATGATCTTGTTGTATTGCTGCTCAGGGTTTCCATTCGTGAGTATGAATATTTTTTTATCGAGGTCAACTAATTCATTTAATAATATCTCGATTTCTTTATATAACATGAGCCTCAGCGGCAATCGACCCGTACGCATCAATCGTAAGAAATTCTCCATATACTCCTCACTTAATCCGAATCGCTCGATTAATTTATTAAATAAATTCTTTCTTCCTTTCTGCTCAAACTCGTCAATCAAAAACTTTGTAATCTTATCATGATCAAAAGTCTCTTGATACTCAATGAACTGTCCGATCATATAGTAAATCTGATATAGATAGTCTTTCTCGGGGTATAGAGTGTTGTCGAGATCGAAGACGAATGATGATTTGGTTGATATGTAGTTTTTATATAACATTTGTATTGGGTATTGGGTATTGGGAATTGGGTATTGAGTATTGGGTACTGAGATGTGCGACATTTAAAATTTAGCACGTCACCGTTATTAACTCTTAATTCTTAATTTTACATCCTACAACTTACATCCTATATCCCTAATTAAAAAACACCTCGCTCCAATATCTTATGAACTTGGTTCCCCAGATGACCTGCAAGTCTTCTGCTTCTATCGGTAAATTAAGTTCTTGTTTGATGGCTAAGGCTGGTAAATTTATTCCTGCACCGAGTCCGGCGGAAATGGTGCCTTGTACCCTCGGATTTATTTCTAAAATTTTATAGCGACCATCTTCTGCTTGCTTTACTTGAATGCCTATGTTTCCATGTAAATGCAATGATTTTATGATATCACTACAATATTCAATGATCTCTTTGTTATAAATAAATTCGCCCTCTACACTGATACCTTCTTTCATTTTTGTTCTCGAACGTGGTACAATTACAATTGGTTGTCCGTTGTTTGCTAAACAATCAACCGAAAATTCTATACCCGGCAAATACTCTGAAATTAGAACCTCTGGGAAATGATATTTCTCTATAAGCTCCTCTAATTTTTCTAATCGCATGTATGTATTGTTAGGCTTCTCTTTGAATAATAAATGAAACTCATCTATTGCTGGGTCTAGTATTCTGAATCCGCGTGATCCATTAGAAACACAAGGTTTGAAGCATACTTTTTTATTCGGATAATCAAGGTATTCTAAGGCTGATTTTAATTCATCAAGTTTATGTATCAATCTGAATTTCGGGACATCAATATTAAACTGTTCTAGATGTTGGTACAATCTACCCTTGTCATTCGCGATGTTTAATACTTGCTCATCAGAAACTAATACGTGTACCCCGATGGTTCTGAATTCATCTTTATGTGCAGAGAGTGGAAATAATTCTCTGGTCACCAAGGGCATTAATACTTGAACATTTTCTTTCAAGCAAATTGATCGTATAGCTGGAATAAATTCAGGATCAGTAGCCTTCGGAATCAGGTTGAAATTTCCGTATAAATATTTACCCACTGCCGAATGACTAGCATCTGCTAATATCAAATGAATATTTTCCATTTGACTTAAACACCTAATAATACCAGCAGCTCCAGGCGCACCAGCACCTGTCATCAAAACATTAATTTGATTTACATGATCCATCGTACTACTTCAAATACTTCTGCATAACGCTCAGAAATTTGTACTCCTCTCGTTCTTGCTAAGCCTCGTAAAAATTCTTCGTTCGCATAGGGTCTATGCTTTTGACTTTCGTATTGTGCCAAAGCATCTATCTTTTTACGAATATGATTTTCTTCGAGGGGTATAAAACAAGTCGTATCAAAACTGATATTATTCCATGGTAATTCGTACGATAATATGGAGTTCGTCTTATATGCTCTTAACGCCTCTTGAGATATCGTTGCATGATCTTGATGCAAATCTGTTAATGAGGGCACCAATACTAAACTCGGAGAAATCTTATTTTTCAAATCGATAAGATCTTGCAAAATCGCTTGTCGATGATAACTGAAAGTTCTCACCTCATAGTTGAATAAAAACAAATTCTCTTTCGGAATTCCCAAAACAGCTGTCGCTGCTTTTACTTCTTTGATTAAAATATCAGATGGTAAATGTGTCGGGACTGAAATTTCACAGGCAGAAAATGCTGCATAATATACCTCATGCCCCTGCTCTATAAATTTCGAAATACTACCTCCACAACCTAACTCACCGTCATCTGTATGAGGAGCTAAAACTAATATAGTTTGCTTACTTGATTTAAACATAATTGATAAATAACGATGAAATATACTTAGTTTTATGCAAATTCATAAAAGATTTTAGAATTTAAACACATTATGTCAATTAAAAAAACACCTGCTATTATCTTTCTAAGCATTGTTTTCGTATTGAATCTAATACATTTAAATAAAGTTCCCATTGCCTGGATCGATGAAATAATGTTGCTCGACCCTGCATGGAATTTTATTGATAAAGGCCTATTCGCCGGACCTATGTGGCCACATAAAGGAGCTGAATCGGTCTTCTTAGCTTATCTCCCACTATCGTCTTTTATTCATGTGATTGACCTAAGTATTTTCCCTGCTGAAATATTTTATACGAGACTCCCTTGGCTAATCGCCTACATCCTGCTATGTTATTTTTTATATCAATACCTAGCTGCTCGATATTTGCTTTTACCCAATGCCATTTTATTGGTCTTGTGTTTATTTGTTTGTGATGAAGCGATAAACCATTCATTGCGCAACGGACGAGTAGAGATGCCGAGCATGGCCATCATCGCTGCTTTGTTTTACTTAAACATCAGAAGTATTCGACCTAGTGTACAAGCGGTATTAATTTCTTTATTGCTAATTTCTCACCCAGGTTTATATCCGATTGCATTAGTATTCGCCTTGAATTTATTGACGAAGAAAGCTAGCATTCTAAAAAGAGTTCAATACATTTTAAGTATCTCATTCTTTCCATTTATCTATTTATACATGGCTGATTTTAATTTTCAAGCCATCTATGAACAGTTGATTTTACATGGTAAAGAGCATGATGAAACTGCGATCACAGGTAATTTATTTCAACATCATTTCATCGATCGTTTTTTACCCCTTTACAAATATCAACCCTGGATGTTAGTCTTCCATATAGCTTCATACGTATATTGTATTTATAGCATCATTCTGCGATGGAATCCGCGTACACAAATTCTAGAATGGGCATTTTTATTGACCGCTACTTTTTGGTTTTTCAACCTCGCACCTTTCAACAGATATACTTCTATTTTAAGTTTAATGATGTTCTTGATGTTACCCGGATTTTTGCAAAGGGTTTTATCATTATTCGGATTTCTGCGTATCAATTTACAATCATTACGCGCTTGGCAAATTGCCCTATACCTAGTATTTTTAAGCATTGCAGCCGCTCCATTTATGATTCGACATTTTACGATTGCACAGCAATGGGAAGCGAGAAATGAATACAAAGTGTATGATTGGCTCGATAAAGAGATTGCTCCTAATGCGAATGAAAAAATATTAATTATTGATGAGGCGATCGGATTTTATTATGCTATGAAGCATGAAAATATTGATTTCACTTTGCCTTATTCACTCGATAAATATTCAACAGAAAATTATGATCGTGTATATTATTTAAGCTTTAGAGAGGCGCCGAAATTAGCTACAAAGCAACATGAATACTTAGTAAATGATGATTTGAAATGTAAGCTAAGCAATCAAAAAATATATACCTACAATCATTTGACTTTGTATCAAGTGAATAATGAAGAAGCATTAAGAGAATTAAAAAGAAAATAATTTAGATATTTGGGCATGTTAAAGGCAGTTAATCTTTTTAAATCATACGGACAGTTACCTATTTTAAAAAACATCAATGTTTCATTTGCTGAAAATGAAATGGTTGCCATTGTTGGCCCATCAGGTGCTGGTAAAAGTACCCTACTCCATTTATTAGGTACACTAGATACTGCTGATAGTGGTAGCATATTATTCAACAACAAAGATCTAAGCAAACTAAAAGCGAAAGAGCTTAATAAATTAAGGAACAAAGAATTCGGATTCATTTTTCAATTTCATCATTTACTACCTGAATTTTCTGCGATAGAAAATGTATGTATACCGGGATGGATTGCCGAGCAATCAATGTCACAAACTCGTAAGCGAGCGGCAGAATTATTAGAAATCGTCGGACTCTCACATCGTTTAGAGCATAAGCCTTCAGAGCTTTCGGGTGGTGAACAACAGCGAGTAGCTATTGCGCGTGCCTTGATGAATAATGCAAAAGTGATTTTTGCAGATGAACCTACCGGAAATTTAGATACTCAAAATGCTTTACAGATAAATGAATTGTTTAAAGAGTTGAAAAAAGAATTCAAGCAAACCTTCATCATCGTCACGCATAACGAAGAGCTTGCAAAATCTGCAGACCGTATCATCCACATGAAAGATGGTGAAATTATTTAAGATCTGTTTTTTGTAAAGTATCTATAATCTAAGAAATACAGAATCTTCACGTTGAATGTATTTGTTTGATTATTTCGGATGGTACCATAGAAACTATCAAGCAATCGATCTCCACTATATCTGTCTACACCTAATGATCGAGTGAATGTTTCAATTGAATTCTTCCATACAATAATCAAATCACTACCTGGTGCAAACCTCCAACTGTAAACCAAGTCAATGTTAAAGAAGTTCACATTGAAATTATTATTATCAGAATAATTCGTAGAATCAGGTAATAAATGTCCAGATTCGACATCTAACAATTTATAATTCAAAATCTCTACCGTACTCCAATAATGACGAGCTCTGAAAGTCAATGAGGTATTTTTATTAAAGATATACGACATGTTCAAAGTATTCACGTGGTTACGCACATCTCTGAAAGCAAAATAAATATGTTCATCAACAGTTCTAGAATAACCTTGGTTGTTATGATCAAAAGAAAAACTAAACTCATAATTTAATTTTAACTGATCAGAAAAACGAACGATTGGCATAATAGAAATTTCTCTAAAAATACCTCCTGCTGTGAAATCTCTATAATAGGCAAGCGTCATATCCAATGCAAAAGGTTTACGATAATCAGATGAAATACCGGTATTACCTCCCATCCAATTCGGACCTATAAACTTTAATCCTGCTTGACGTGGCTCATAAAAATCATGTTTACCCAATGGGTTAATATTCACATTGAACCACTGTGTTAACCAATTTTTCCAAGTATGTACATGCGATAAGTTCAATTGTACTTCTTGAAATTTATGACCTAAATAAGTGGTAGAATAATGAAGGTTCGCTCTAGAACTCCAACTCAAAAAATATCGTCCGGGTTTGAATTCATTATAACTCACATTCGCATTATGCGTAATTTCATTGGCATAAAATAAAATACCTAAATCATTCGGATCAAATTTATCGTTCCTAACATTTCTATTGAAACTAAATTTGAAATTACCACTCACCTTTGCAAATTGAATAGAATATGCATAGCCAGTGCTAACAGAATCAACAAACATTTTATTGCTGATAGATACATTACCATTCCATCTAAATACATCGCGTTTATCACCTCTTGCAAAACTTACAGCAGTAACATTCGCATTGTTTCTTGTACCCGCACGTGTTATATTGGTATTCATTAAAGTGATGAAACTATTATTTTTTAAAGTCTGATTAAATGCCACCACATTGTAATTCGTGAAAGGTTCGGTGACAATATTATATTCCACACCATTCGAATCTCTTACTCTTGCATTTGCTTCGGATGTTATCGCATTTAAAAATCCGATACCTAATCCACCCGGAGTTCTACCCGTTACCTTCGTTGCATTGATTAATTGAATTTGTTGAGGATTATCGACAACAGTCACCGTCGAATCTGCAGCCATGGCATTTACTTGCGAGAATTTCTTAGGTCGACCTCCTATTCTTCTTGAGTAAAAAAGATTATTCAAATTGAAGAGTTCGGTGCCTTCGATAAAAAACGGACGATAATCTTGAAATTGAATTTCAAATGCCGAAAGATTTAAAACTTGATTATCTGATTGTACTTGTCCGAAGTCAGGCGCCAAAGTCATATCCAATGTAAAACTTTCATTGATCCCATACTTCAAATCAAGTCCGGCATTATACGAAGTCGACCAATTGCTCTTCCCCTTCACATTATAGGGGAAATGGCTTGCATTGATACCCACATAAGGCGTGAACGACAAACGTATAGGAGATTTAATAGATTCGATACCGTTCAAAGTACCGTAGTAAGAAATGATATTTTGTACATCCGGAGAGATAAATTGCCACTGATCGATTTCACGATTTCTGCGGATGTTACGAGTGATTTGCAATCCCCAGGTTTGAATATCTTTTTCAGGGAAACGAATGGCCATGTAGGGAATTTTCATTTCTAACTGCCAGCCATCTTTGGTGATTTTCACTTCAGAATCCCAAACTACATCAAAAGTCTCAGCACCAGTCTTTTGATCAAACTGAACACCAGCAGCAGTAACACCGAATTCAAATCTATTTTGTTTATCGTTGAAGGTATCGAAATGTATGCTGAACCAATCGGTATTACCGTAATTATCTCTGATAGAGAGCTCTTTCAAAATACTGTCGGCAGATTTATCGTATAAAATTGCGGCGATATAAATAGCTTCGTTATCGTAGGCGATCATGACCTCTGATTTTTGTGAGGCTTTAGATCCAGGGTAAGGCTCGCGTTGCCTAAAGTCTTTGGCACGTTCGACATTTTGCCAGATAGCTTCGTCTAAAACAGCATCAATCTTCGGACTTACATTTACACGTTTGGCTTTCAAAGATTTACGAGAGTCTTGACTCTGCGAAAAACTAAGCGAGCTTAATAGAATGAAAATTGAAATAAATAATAAACGCATTGTAAATTGATGTGCGAATGTCCAAAAATTATGCCTGATTTTAAAAATAAACTTGTAACAATTACGTGTTGAATAAAATCGTTTTTAAAATTGCTTGAGAAAACCTACTTTTACGGCAAATTCAAAGAAAATGAACATTCACGAATATCAAGGAAAATCAATTTTAAAATCATTCGGTGTAAGAGTACAAGAAGGTATTGTTGCAGAGAATGCTGAGCAAGCTGTTGAAGCTGCAAAACAATTACAAGCAGAGACTGGTACTGGATGGTGGGTTATTAAGGCTCAGATTCATGCAGGCGGACGTGGTAAAGGTGGCGGAGTTAAATTAGCGAAGAACCTTGATGATGTAAAAGAGAAAGCAGAGCAAATCATTGGTATGCAATTGATCACTCCTCAAACAGGTGCTGAAGGTAAGAAAGTTAACAAAGTATTAGTAGCTCAAGACGTTTACTACCCAGGTGTTTCAGAGACGAAAGAATTTTACATGAGTGTATTGTTAGACCGTGCAAAAGGTAGAAACATCATCATGTATTCAACTGAAGGTGGTATGGACATTGAAGAGGTAGCTGAAAAAACTCCTCATTTGATTTTCAAAGAAGAGGTTGATCCGAAGGTTGGCTTACAAGGATTCCAAACAAGAAAGATTGCTTTCAACTTAGGATTAGAAGGTGATGCATTCAAAGACATGACGAAGTTCATCGCAGCTTTATACAAAGCTTACGAACATACTGACTCTGCAATGTTTGAAATCAATCCGGTTTTAAAAACATCAGATAACAAAATATTAGCAGTAGATGCGAAAGTAAGTTTAGACGATAACGCATTATACCGTCACCCAGATTACAAAGAGATGCGCGACGTAACTGAAGAAGACCCAACAGAGGTTGAAGCAGGCAAGTCGAATTTAAACTATGTGAAGTTAGATGGTAACGTTGGATGTATGGTAAATGGTGCTGGCTTAGCGATGGCTACGATGGATATCATCAAGTTATCAGGTGGTGACCCAGCAAACTTCTTAGACGTAGGTGGAACTGCAAATGCAAAAACAGTAGAAGCAGCTTTCCATATCATTTTGAAAGACCCTAACGTAAAAGCAATTTTGATCAATATCTTCGGAGGTATCGTTCGTTGCGACAGAGTTGCTCAAGGTGTTATCGATGCATACAATAACATTGGCAACATTCCAGTGCCAATCATTGTACGTTTACAAGGAACAAACGCTGTAGAAGCGAAAAAATTAATAGATGATTCAGGATTGAAGGTGTTCTCAGCGATTGCGTTGCAGGATGCAGCGGACCTTGTGAAGCAGGTTTTGAATAAGTAGAATTAATTGTAACTAGTGACTAGTAACTGGTGACTAGAAAAAAGGTGATAGAGTAAAATCTATCACCTTTTTTTATTAAAAGGTTTTTCAGTCTTTGGCTTTCTGAAATGTTTTTTCAGTCTTTGGCTTTTCGAATACAATAGTCATTAGCCGAGTACGAACTTATATAATTTGAATAACTGATTGAGAGTATTGCATCCTGTAATAGTATCACACCCTTGTATTCGAAAATTCCAAAGACTTATGCGACATTCTAGTTACTAGTTACTAGTTACTAGTAACCAGTTACTAAAAAAATCTCCTCAACCTTTTAAATTTTGAAATGAAAAAGGTGAAAAAGAAAATTTCTAGTAACTAGTAACCAGTTACTAGTTACATTTTAGTAAATTTGAGTATGTTAATCAAGCTTTACAATGAGAACCCCAATGAAAAAGAGCTCGACAAAGTTGTCGCGTGCTTACGCAATGGTGGCGTCATCATCTACCCTACTGATACGGTTTATGGTATTGGTTGCGACATTAACAATCAAAAGGCAATCGAACGTTTATGTAAGATTAGAAACATTAAACCTGAGAAAGCGAATCTATCGTTCATCTGCTACGACTTAAGCCATTTAAGCGATTATATTAAACCCATCGATAATCATACGTTCAGAATTTTAAAGAAAGCTTTGCCGGGTGCTTTTACCTTTATTTTTAATGCTAGCTCATTGGTACCTAAACTGCTTGAAAGAACTTCTAAGAAAACAGTTGGTATTCGTGTGCCCGATAATAACATCATCAGAGAAATTGTTAGGTTATTAGGCAATCCTATCGTTTCAAGTTCAATTCATGATGATGACGATGTCATCGAATACACTACCGACCCTGAATTGATTTATGAAAAATACGCTGATTTAGTCGATATAGTGATCGATGCTGGTTATGGTGGTAATGAAGTATCAACTATAGTTGATTTTACTTCTGGTGAAGCGGAAATCATTCGTCAAGGTAAAGGCGACATCGAACAGTATTTATAATTATATTTGTTCATGATTGTACGTATTACGCAATTCTTCAGACCCTTCAAAGAATTCATTCAAACAAAAGTTACAGGCGGTGTAATTCTTTTGTTCTGCGTGGCTTTGGCACTGATCATCGTTAACTCTGATCTGAAAGATGAATACCATCATTTCTTCGAGACTAACTTGGGCATTAAATTTTCGAGTTTTGCTTTTGAACGATCATTGCATTTCTGGATCAACGACGGATTGATGGCGGTGTTTTTCTTGTTGGTCGGACTTGAAATAAAGCGTGAGTTGTTAGAGGGAGAGCTTGCTGATTTTAAAAAATCTAGCTTACCCATTATTGCTGCTATTGGCGGAATGATTGTACCTGCTATCTTCTATAGCCTTGCAAATATTGGTAATGATAGTATCTCTGGATGGGGAATTCCGATGGCTACAGACATCGCTTTTGCGGTGGCAATCATGTCTATTCTTGGTAATCGTGTTCCACTCGCTCTGAAAATATTTTTAACAGCTCTTGCTATTGTTGATGACTTAGGTGCTATCATCGTCATCGCTATTTTCTATACCAATGAATTGAATTTAACGTATCTGTTTTATGCAGCTATTGTAATGGTGGTATTATACGGATTAAATATTTCGAGAGTAAAATCGTTGAGTATTTATCTTCCATTCGGATTAGTGCTATGGTATTTTGTGTACATGTCGGGTATTCATGCTACTATTTCTGGTGTTTTATTAGCCTTGATGATACCAACGAATAAAGGCAATAGAATTTCTCCTTTAGAATACCTTGAACATATTTTAAATAAACCAGTATCGTACATCATTATGCCTCTGTTTGCTTTATCTAATACTGATATAATTTTTCAATCAGATTCTATAGCAAGCCTCGGAAGCTCAATAGGAATTGGCATTATCGCTGGATTGTTTTTGGGTAAAGTCGTTGGTATTAGTTTATTCTCATGGTTAAGTATTCGAGTTCTGAAATTATCTCAACTACCTAATAATACAAACTGGATGCAAATTATAGGAGCTGGATTTTTAGGGGGTATCGGATTCACTATGTCGATTTTTATATCACTACTTTCATTCAATAATCTAGAATGGCAAAATACTGCGAAGATTTCAATATTGTTGGCATCCGTATTATCAGGACTTACAGGATATCTGTTATTAAGTTTAGGTAAGGCAAAGGATGAAACAGATGAATTGATAGAAGTGCAAGCAGAGTAGCTTGAGCCCAGAAAAATAATGCCCAGAAAAACGCTGGTATCCACAATGATTTTTGCAAATTAGTTGCATCGCCAGCCTTCTTAGGTGATTTGATTGCGAGGACTAAAATATACCAAGCAGAAACAAATGCATCTACAAAAACAAATGCCGTAATACTCAATGCTGTCCATCGTTTGATGATCGTCCAGTCAAAATAAAAACACAAAAACAAAAAAGAGATTACTGTAATTAACCAAACTAACCCATACGGATTTCTCACCCAAAAAATCAAATTTACCACCGCAATACTTACCATAACATATAACACATAGTTATATCGCTCAGTAAAAATTAAATAGCTAAATAAAAATGCTATAATCGAAGCAAAAGGATAACCCGCAATCGATATAAAAAATCTACTCCACCATGATTTGGTTTTGGTAGTTGCTACTCCTTCACCTGAATAAAATATATCTATGGATACTACCTCTCCGGAAAATATTAATGTCATAAATGCATGTCCGGTTTCATGAATTAAAGTATTGAAACCCTTGAAAACTCTACCAATCTTGGGCAAGTACTCCAAAAGAATAGCAATAGCTACAACAATTAATATTTCTGTATTTTTTGTCAATTCAATGGAGAATTAGCTTCTTTAGCAAAGAAATTAAACACTAATTTATCTAAAAAGCTCGGGAAAAATTTGCTTAAGAAAACGGTCAACTTACCTTGACGACTTAATATCAATTCTTTCTTACGAACCTTTAATGCTTTAACAATTTCATCAGCGACTGTTTCAGCTGACATGATCTTTGATTCATCTAATGGCGACTCCCCTTGTGCTGATCCGTCTTTTGAACGGGCTACATTTCTGATGTTTGAGGAGGTGAAACCCGGACAAGCAATCATTACATGTAAACCTTTCTTCATGTTCTCAATTCGTACTGACTCTAAGAAACCTTGTAAGGCAAATTTAGAGGCCGAGTAACCTGTACGGCCAGGTAAACCTTTATATCCGGCTATTGAAGAGATACCAATGACAGAGCCTTTTGATATTAATAAATGTGGTAATGCATATTTCGTACAATAAACACTTCCCCAAAAATTAATATCCATTACTTCTTTTAACACTGATAAATCTGCTTCTTCAAACAAAGCTCGCATTGATATACCTGCATTGTTAATCAACACATCTATACCATTGAATAATCGTACGCTTTCATTAATCAAGTGTTTACAATGTTGCTCATTGCTCACATCCGTAGCAACCGCTATAGCCTTTGTATTGTATACTGATTCTATATCTTGTGCTATTTCGCACATCAATGGATAATTGCGTGCGGCTAAAATTAAATTACTTCCCTCTTCTGCAAAACGATAGGCTAACGCCTTGCCGATACCCGACGAAGCTCCTGTAATTACTACTGTTTTGCCCTTTAAATTATTCATGCTTATTACCTAAATTTTTATAGCCTCGCCAAATTAAATTCAAATCTTTTTCAATCTGATAATGCTTAGCGTATAGTAAATTCAATCGTTTATAAGTTTGCTCATCATGTCCTAAATTATTTTTCAAGGCCGACGAAGGGTCGATAATTCCTTTTAAAATTTTGGGTAATTCTTTATTGTTAATAGTAGTATTGATATACCCTACCCATGATCTTGTTTGAAATAATACCGCAAAAATATTTTTGATGAACTGAATACGATTGCTAA
>JACCDH011330622.1_pt1 | contig 12481 bp, 11 predicted proteins | sample 7442481 | NCBI WGS metagenome assembly JACCDH01 (sample SAMN15323433, study PRJNA562643) | freshwater metagenome | isolation source: river surface water | place: USA:Blue River Watershed | collected 2017-08-15
GAATATGCCCTAAAATACAGCAACTTTAACGTGCTATTAACCGGGGGGGATATGCCTTTTTTTGTACCGCACCTAAAAAACAGGATATTTGCCGACCCAAACCTAATTTTTAAAGGCTTATATGCAATCAGTGAGTTCAACAACAGGTAGGCTGGCTTTTGTGGTTAGTTTCATCTCTTTTTTCGCAATCAGTTCATCTGCTCAGGTAAATTCACCATTTTCCCGTTACGGATTGGGCAATTTAGTAGGTTCCCAACATGCAATTAGCCGTTCTATGGGTGGCCTTTCAGCCGCTTATGCCGACGGAAATAATTACAATGTAGGCCAGGCCATCAATTTTAATAACCCCGCTACATATGGTTCCAATTATATGGTTACCTATGATTTGGGTTTGTCTATCGATTCAAGAAAATTAAAAAGTGCTAACCCTAGTGGTTCATTCAGTTCAATTTACTTGATTCCCAGTTATTTAGCAGTCAGTTTTCCGTTGAATAAAGCAAAGGGATTGGGATTGGCTTTTGGATTAAGGCCGCTCACAAGAATTAACTACGGCATAGAAAGTAAGGCCCGACTTGCAGGAGACAGCATCGGAACCATTTATGAAGGAACGGGTGGTACCAATCAAGCATTTATTGGAATTGGTAAGAAATGGAAGGGATTAAGTATTGGTTTAAATACGGGTTACACTTTTGGAAGAAAGGAAGTGAGTACTTCTAAAAATTTCTACAACGATACGCTGCAATATTTTCAATCGAAGTCTGCTACACAAACCAATTTTGGAAAAATGTTTTTCCAGTTGGGCTTTCAATACGAATTCACTTTATCTAAAAAAGAAAATGCTGCAGATAAATCTGCAAAAAGCCTTTTAATGAGAGTGGGTGCTACTGCTTCTTTACAACAAAATTTAAATGCTGTTCAAAAAATTAGTAGACAAACTTTTGTAACCAACGCTTCAGGTGGTTTAATAGAAGTAGACAGTATTGCCAAGCAAGACAATATCAAAGGCACTATTGTAATGCCAGCCACTTACGATGCCGGATTCATGATCATGAAAACATTAACCAATACAAGAGGTAATTTTCAATTATGGTCTGCTGGTATAGAATTCACTACCACACAGTGGACTAAGTATCGTGATTATGGTCAGGCAGATGCACTAAATAATAGTTGGGCTTTAAAATTAGGTGCCCAAATCAGCCCTAATCCTGATGGAGGTGCTACCAGTTATCTTAGCAATGTAAACTATCGATTTGGGTTTCAGTTCGGTAAAGATTATATCAATGCAGATGGCAATGGGTTAAAGCATAGCTCATTTACATTAGGCGCAGGTTTCCCTATCAGAAAATGGAGAAACTATGAAACACAATACACCGTTGTTCAAGCCGCTGTACAATTTGGCAGAAGAGGGTCTTCTGTAAATAATATTACAGAGAACTATACCCAATTAACCCTTGGATTTAGTTTAAGTGATATGTGGTTCATTAAACGTAAATATGATTAATCCTATTCAACATACTAAAAAACTAATTGCAGCCTTTTTCATGGGCTGCTTTTTTATGTTGGCTTGCGAGAACGACGTAAATGAAGTAAAAGAATTAGGCAAGAAAAAGCCCGGTATTGAAGAGGGAAAAAATATCGTAAGTTTTTTGAGCATGGGTGGTAAAATGAAAGCCAAATTAACGGCCCCTTTGCTTTTGAGATACCAAGGTGACAGTGCATTGAAATCTGAATTTCCTAAAACCTTGTTTGTAGAATTTTACAATGATAGCATGAAGCTGGAAAGCACACTTAGGGCCAATTATGGACGTTATGTAGAGAACGAGAATAAGATTTACCTTAAGGATAGTGTAGTCATCATTCGAATTAATGGAGATACACTAGAAACGGCTGAATTATTTTGGGATCAAACATTGGGGAGGTTTCATACAGACAAGCCAGTTACAACCAGTCAGCGAAATCCTAGACAAAAGTTGTATGCTAAAAAAGGGTTCAGTTCTAATCAAAATCTAACTGATATTACTTACTATGAATTAGATTTAGGAAGCTTTCTAATTTTACCAGATAGTACTGCAGATAAAAAACAATAAAATCAATTTTATGGAATATAGAAGAATGGGACGTTCAGGCCTTCAATTAAGTGTTTTAAGCTTTGGAAGTTGGGTTACATTTCATAAACAAATCAACGACAATAGTGCCGATGAACTAATGGGCATTGCTTACGATAATGGCATCAATTTTTTTGATAATGCAGAAGTATATGCATTAGGTGAGAGTGAAAAAATGATGGGACGTGTGTTAAAAGCAAAAAAATGGGATCGAACTTCTTATACTGTTTCCTCTAAAGCGTTTTTTGGTTGGAGAGGTAAAGAAAATAAACCCAATCAAACGGGCTTGAGCAGAAAACATTTGACCGAAGCCTGTAATGAGGCTTTGCAAAGGCTACAAACCGATTATTTAGATTTGTATTTCTGTCATAGACCCGATAAGCATACACCTATTGAAGAAGTAGTGTTAACCATGAACACTTTAATTCAACAAGGAAAAATTTTATACTGGGGTACCAGTGAATGGAGTGGGGTTGAATTGATGGAAGCCCATAGAGTTGCCCAACACTATCGATTAATTGGACCACATATGGAACAGCCTCAATACAATCTATTCGAAAGAAATAAAATAGAAAACGACTACTTAGAAGTATATAAAAATGTAGGATTGGGTACCACCATTTGGAGCCCCTTAGCGGCGGGTTTACTCACTGGCAAATACAATAATGGCATACCTGAAGGAAGCAGATTGGGCATTGAAGGATTTGATTGGCTGAAAGAGCGTTGGATCATGCAAGACAAAATTGAGAAAGTTAAACAGTTGCAATTGTTGGCCAACGAATTGGGTTGCAGTTTACCTGCACTAAGTATTGCCTGGTGTATCAAAAATCCAAATGTGACCACTGCCATTTTAGGGGCAACCAAAAAAGAGCAACTCATCGATAATTTAACTGCATTAAAAGCGGTGGAATTATTAACCCCAGAGATAATAGGTAAAATAGAAGCCATCATGCAGAATAAACCTGTGTTGGCGGAATACTAAAGCAAAAAAATAGTTCTACCTTCTTTCCAACTTTTCATATAATCTTTCTCTTACTCATGAAAACTGCTTGGAACAGGTAATAGACATACAAAAAGCTGCTGTAAAAAAGGCTTGCAATGGAGATGCAAAAGCCCAGGCTTGGTTGTACGAGCAATACAGTAAAGCTATGTTTAATATCTGTACCAGAATGACTGGCAACAGTTCAGACGCAGAAGACCTTTTACAAGACTGTTTTGTTATTGCATTCAGCAATCTTCACCAGCTTAAAGTTGCAGAGCAATTTGGTGGTTGGCTCAAAAGAATTGTCGTAAATGAATGCATTCGTTTCAGCAAAAAGAATATTCGCTGGGAGGAATGGGATAGCAATCAACAAGGCAATCTGGCTGATGAAGAAACAGAATGGTGGAAAACCATCGATTTCAAAATCATTCATGCAACCATTAAACAATTACCTGATGGATGTAGACAGGTATTCAATTTGTATGTGTTTGAAAATTATTCGCATAAGCAAATTGCAGAAAGCATGGGTATTTCGGAATCAACTAGTAAAAGTCAATATCAACGAGCTAGAGCATTGTTAAAACAAAGAATTTATAAACAAGTACAAATAAATGGATGAGTTTAAAAAATATTTAATCAGGAACCAAGAAGAGCTAGATTCGGATGAACCTAGTTCATTGGTCTGGAGCAAAGTGCAAGATCGTTTGAAAACCCTTGATCAATCTGCTTCAGCAAACAGGGAGGCTACTGCAAAAGTTTTCTCCATCCGCAGATGGGTGCAATGGTCTGCTGCTGCTTGCATTTTGGGCCTAGCTGGCGTGGGCATATGGCATTTGTACACGAATACAAATTCTGTAAAGCCATTACAAGAACAGGTAGGAACGAATGATCAAGATGAACATACTGCTCCTAATAATATTCAAATTCAAACACCGGCTAATTCAACAAGCAATAGTCATTTGAAGGAGTCGGTGGCAACAACAGTACCCGATTCAAAAGATGCAGTAGGTGGTTTTACTCAACCCGAATTGAGTAAAACTGCAACATCTATACAACCTAGAACAAACGTGATGGCCACCGCATCAAATAATAATACGAGTGCAATGAACGCCTTCTCTAATATGGAATCTGGGTTTACACAAATCATCAATTTACAAAAAGGAAAAATCAGTTCAACCCCTATGTACGCCGAGTCTGCCAGTTATTTTAATGAATTCAAAGCTCAAATAAATCAAATAGAACAAGAGGAAAAACAAATCAAAAAGGAAATTGCTAAAAAGGGACTAACGGATCATCAGCTTGATCAACTGATAAATCTGTATCAATATAAATTAACTGTGTTGAAACAGTTGCAACTAGAAATGAATAAAACCAATAATCGTTACAAACAAAACAGAGGACCAGTAGATTCTACTCGTGCTTACTTTATTAATATTTAAAATAGATAGTATGAAAAATATCTTTCGTAAAACTACATTCATCTCCGCTTGTCTTTTAAGCTTTGCAATGGCATCTGCCCAACAAACAACCACTGAAAAAGAAGTAGAAAGAGAAGTCAAGAAAGCAGAAAAAGAAATTCAAAATGCCGATAAGGAAATAAAAAAAGCCAGCAAAGAAGTAAAAGCCGCAAATGTCTTGATTGAAAAATCGGTAAAAGAAGGCATGGCTAAAGCCTTAAAACCAATAGTGGTAGAAGGTTTTCCAATTAATGGTTCCGCTTTCACAACAGCACCCGGGTTTCGCATGAATATGAACCAAAACTTTGACCATTTTTTTAATGACTTAAAAGATGTTAAAGCAAAAGAAGTAAGTCAAGAAATCAGCAGCTCTAAATCCCCCGATATATATATTGACAATACTTCAAGAAATATTCAAGTTAAAATTTGGGACCAATCTAAAGTAAAAGTGGTAACGACTGTTTATTATGAAGGAGATGGAAAGTTAAGTGATGAAGAGTGGTTTGAAAAAATGAACCTTTCGCTAAAATCAATTGGAACCACTGTTAGAATAAAATCTGGAACTATTTCTGGTGGTAGTTATACCATCAATGGTAACACATTTGGATGGAGTGGAAGCACTGGTGTAGCTGTATTTAATGACAAAGGAGAAAGTATTGGTAGTAAATCGAATACGAAAAGAATCGTTACCATTTATGTTCCTGCAGGAAGCAAATTAGATATAGACAGTAAGTATGCAGATGTTCAAATAACTGGGAAATATGGGAATGCAACAGTAGATATTAGCAATGGTAATTTAGAAGCAGAAAGTTTTGCCAAGCTTTTCTTACGTTCTAAATATTCGAATGTAACCATGGAGAATGCAGATATTGCTGAAATTGAATTCATGAATGGCCGTTTTTCAGCCAAAGAAATTGGAGAGGCCGATTTGGATACCAAATATTCGACTATTGAGATTGCCAGTGCTAAAAAAGCAGTATTCAGAAGTACCAATGATGAATATGAAATTGAAGATGCCAACGAATTAAGAGGCAGAAAAAACTACGGTAATTTAAGAATCACCAAATTAAATGGGTCCCTTGAAATGGATGGAACCAATTCGGATGTTAAAATTAGAAGTGTTGGAGCCAATCTTGATTTAATTAAAATTGACAATAAATATGCCGATATCCGCATCCCATTGAGAAATATCAAAAACTATTCGGTAAAATTCATTGGTGCATTTAGTACCGTCTATGGAAACTTTGAAAAAGAACCATTGGTGGAAGAAGAGAAAAAACCATTGACAAAGGAAAAAGAGACGGATGCTTTGGCAAGACAACTCATGGAAGTCAATCGTTCCATTACAAGATATTCTCAAACTTTAGATAATGAAACAAGATTTACCGCTAAAGTAGGAGAAGGCAAGGGGCTTAAAATAGACATGAATTGCCAGAATTGCACCGTTGACTTTAAATAAAATAGCCATATAAAATTTACAGCACCGATTCTCATGTACTTAATCGGTTCGTACCCCGTTTCTACGGGGTACTTTGTTATTGTATATACCTTAACTTTGACCCATTATGACGCATATCTATACCATTCTTAGTATAGTGGGTACTTTGCTTTTTATTGGCTTTTTTGCTGGGTATGAAATTGCCTTTGTAACTGCCAATAGACTGAGCATAGAATTAAAGAAAAAACAAGGAAAAAGAAGTGGAGCTATTTTGGCCCAATTCATAGAATCTCCTGCGCGATTTATTGGGACCTGCCTAATTGGGGTGAATTTATTTTTAGTAATCTACGGTTTACTTTTTGATGAACTACTCAAAACAGGTATTTGGTTACCCTTACAAATTGAGAACAACTTATTAAAACTGGCTTTTGATACCTTAATCTCTACCCTAGTTGTTTTAGTGATAGGCAAGTTTTTACCTAAAGCAATTTTCAGGGCAAAGAGTGATAGTTTATTGTTTGTATTTGCACCCGTTGCTAATTTTTTCCATCACTTGTTTCTTCCATTAACAAATTTATTTGTGAATATTTCGCAATGGATTTTGAAATACATTTTTAATGTAAGAGTGAAAGACAAAAACGAAGCATTCACTAAAATTGATCTAGAACATTTTTTTCAACAGACCAAAGACCAAGACGACGAAAACCAAGAATTAAATACTGAACTTTTTGAAAATGCTTTAAGCTTGCCTACTGTAAAAATTAGGCAATGTTTGGTACCAAGAACCGAAATAGTTGCATTGGAAGTAACTGATTCAATTGGTGAAGCCAGGAATTTATTTATTCAAACCAAATTGAGTAAACTCTTGGTATACGAAGAAAGTATAGACAATATTGTTGGCTATATACATCAATTAGATTTATTTAATCGTCCTGAAAGTATTAAAGCCATGTTACACCCAATTATGGCTGTTCCCGAAAGCATGAGTGCAACCGACTTGATGAATAAATTCACTAAAGAAAGAAAGAGTATTGCATGGGTAGTGGATGAATTTGGGGGTACTTCCGGAATAGTAACTATGGAAGATTTATTAGAAGAAATTTTTGGTGAAATACAAGACGAATATGATACGGAGGAGTTTGTAGAGAAACAATTAGCCGAAGACGAATTTATTTTTAGTGGAAGAATGGAATTGGATTATTTGAATGAAAAATACAATTTCAATTTTCCTGCAAGTGACTCAGAAACCCTGAGTGGTTACATTATCAATGAACATGAAACCATTCCGAAACAAAAAGAAACCATTATCATCAATAATTTCAAGTTTGATATTTTAACTGTATCTGAAAGAAGAATAGAAATGGTTAAGATGAAAGTATTACAATAAATATGGCATTATTTAATAGAAAAGCAACAGCAGAAAAGGAGGAGATGTCATTTATTGATCATCTTGAAGAATTAAGAGGGCATATTATCCGTTCGGTAATTTCCATTTTAGTAATGGCACTTGTGATATTTATTTATCGCAACTGGATATTTGATAATATTATAGTAGGGCCAATCAATAAGGACTTTGTTAGCTATAAAGCGCTTTGTGATTTCAGTCACTGGCTTGGTATAGGTGATGCATTGTGCATGCCACCGGTAGAAGTAACGATGCAGAGTACCACTTTTGGCGGCCAGTTTTTAAGCACTATCAGTATGGCCATTGTGGGTGGTATTATTATGGCATTCCCTTATATTTTTTGGGAGTTCTGGCGATTTGTTAAGCCTGCATTGAAAGAAAAAGAAGTGAAGAATACCCGTTTTATTATTTTTTGGGTTTCTTTCTTTTTCTTTTGTGGAGCGGCATTTGGTTATTTCTTATTAGGTCCTTTTACTTTTAATTTTTTAGCAGGATTTCAGTTGGGTACCGAAAACATGATTGTAACTCGGCCTACTTTTTCTGATTATTTAGACAACTTAACCAATATTATTTTAGGCTGTGGATTGGCTTTTGAACTTCCTGTATTGGCTTATATATTAACCCAAATAGGCATCATCACTCCAAGCTTTTTAAGAGCAACCCGCAAATATGCGGTAGTAATTATTTTAATTGTTGCTGCATTTATTACCCCTAGTCCAGATTGGATGAGCCAATTAATTGTGTTCATTCCATTATTCCTTTTATATGAACTAAGTATTCTGGTTTCGGCAAGGGTATTCAAGAAATTAGAAAAAGAAGAGGATAAAGAGTGGGATTAATCAACCTATATACTTCACAATAAAGATTATTTTATGGCTTATGTTTTTGATACTTCCAAACCCATTTCAATTGGAAGTGACCATGCAGGTTTTTCATATAAATCTGCTTTAATAGCTTGGTTAACCGAAAAAGGCTTCCAAGTTACCGACCATGGAACTTTTTCTTTGGATTCTGTAGATTATCCCGACTTTGCACATCCTACTGCAGCTGCGGTAGAAAAAGGTGAAGCAGGTTTTGGAATATTGATTTGTGGAAGTGCTAATGGAGTAGCCATCACTGCGAATAAGCACCAAGGGGTAAGGGCAGCTATTTGTTGGCAAAATGATGTAGCAGAATTGTCTAGGCTACACAATAACGCAAATATCATCTGCATTCCTGCAAGGTTTGTAGCACTACCCCTAGCTGAACAAATGATTGATCTTTTTATGAATACTTCATTCGAAGGTGGTAGACATGCCACAAGAGTGAATAAAATTAGCTGTAACTAAACCAAAAAGCCATGATGAAAAAAATCCTGTTTGGTGCAATGATCCTTTCCAGCGGAATTGCATACGGACAAAAAGAAGATGCATCAACCAAGTTTGCTGCAATCATTACCCCCGCTTCTATGAAGCAGAAATTAACGATTCTTGCCGGGCCAGAAATGGAGGGAAGAGAGACTGGAATGCCCGGCGAAAGAAAAGCCGCTGCATATATTGAATCTGAATTCAGAAGAATGGGACTTAAGCCAGGTAATGGCAATAGCTACCAACAATATTTTAATGTTTACCAAGACGAATTGTCTAGCATTGAGTTAAGAGTAAATGGTAAACTCTACGGATGGGATAAAGATTATATGATGTCTTTACAATCCATTGCCAATGGTAAGACCAGCTCTAATGAATTGGTTTTTGTTGGATACGGTATTGTTGATAAAGCTGCTTCAATGGATGATTATGCAGGGCTAGATGTAAAAGGTAAAATTGTAATGATTTTAGACGGAGCACCAGCAGGATACAAAGCACCCGCCCCTGTTGCTGGGTCAAGAACGCCAAGCCCTATTTCAGGTGCAGCCAAAGCAGCAGCAGCTAGAACTGCAGGTGCTACTGGTATCGTTTTAGTTTCAAAAGATTTTCCTCGCAAAATGGCTACTCCAGTAAAAGGTAATATTTATATGAATAGACCTACTGGCGCTCCATTCATGATGGTTACTGTATCTGAAGAAATTGCTTCTGCATTAACAGGTAGAACCGCTAAACTTTCTAGTGATGCTTTAGCTGCATTATCTAAAGGAAAATATGTTGCAGAATTGAGCATCAATGCCGATAAAAAATCGACCGCTTTAGAAACCAGTAATGTGATTGGTATTATTGAAGGAACCGATAAAAAAGACGAGTACGTTTTCATGACCGGACACCATGATCACTTAGGTAAAAGAGGCGATGTAATTTATTACGGAGCAGATGATGATGGTTCTGGTACAGTTGGTGTAATGCAAATGGCTGAAGCTTTTGCAGCAGCAGCTAAAAAAGGAAACAAACCTCGTAGAACCTTGGTATTCATGACTGTAACTGGAGAAGAAAAAGGCCTTTGGGGTTCTCAATACTATTCTGACAATCCCATTTTCCCATTGGATAAAACCACAGTAGACTTAAATACCGATATGATCGGAAGAGTAGATACAGAAAGAAAAACAGCTGATACCCTTAACTATATTTATGTAATTGGTCACGACAAATTAAGTTCTGATTTAGCTAAAATTAATGAAGGTGTAAATGCTAAGCACCTGAATATGACTTTAGACTACAAGTACGATGATCCTAAAGATGTAAACAGAATTTATTACAGAAGCGATCATTACAACTTTGCACGTAAAGGCGTTCCTATTTTATTTTTCTACGATGGAATGTTAAAAGCAGAATACCACCAACCAGGTGATACTGTAGATAAAATCAACTTCGAGTTAATGGAAAAAAGAGCTAAGTTGGTTTTCTATACAGCTTGGGAAATGGCTAATAGAGATGAGATGTTAAAGAGAGATATTCCTTTAACAATGCCAGCTAGATAATTAATTATTTGAAGATATATTGACCGTCTCCTATTTCAAGACTGTCAAACACAAATAAGAAGCCCCGGACTAATTAGTACCGGGGCTTTTAATTGCAAACAATCGTAACTCTTAAACTATCGAAAGATTTATTTAACCAACCACATTAAACCATAGTTCTCATCCTTCCCACCTAATGCTGTAACAGCAGCAGCGTAGTTCACAGGATTTAAAGAAGCTTCAGTAGGAGAATAACCTAATCTCATTGGAATACCTCTTGAATCAACTGCATCTACAGCAGGAGTCAATACAGGGAAACCTGTTCTACGCCAGTCTTTCCAAGCTTCATAACTAGCTAAATAGTTGTGTACCCATTTTTCTGTCATGATTTTTTTATGCCCATCAACAGCAGTATATGCAATCTCTGGCAATGCGATATAAGTATCATACTTTGCCTGATTGAATACGCCATACATTTCCCAAGAAGCTTTTATTGCAGCTTTATATTTTGCCTCAGCTTCTACGTCACCACCTGCTACATAGCCTAATTTAGCAGCTTCCGCTTGCATAAATAAAACCTGTGCATAGTTGTATAAAGTAAGTGGAGAATCTTGGCTTCTAAATGCAGTTCCTATTCTACTGAAAGCAGCTGGAATATTGACTGCTACGTTTCTACCGTAAGGCAACCCTTTAATAACGCCACCTGCTAAAGTTTCAGCATAAACAGGCAACCTAGGATCTGCTTTAGGATCCATATAATCGGTCATGGTTTTGCTTATTGCATAATCATTACGATTACTAATAGTATAGTTATTATACCAAGGATTGAAGTTATTAGGATCTCCAGCGATATACTTGTAGTTGATATTTTGAGCACTGCTCGAAATCACACCAGCAGCCAAAGCAGCAGCATATTCCGTTTTACCTTTTGCTATATCCGCTTTAGAAATACGTAAAGCCATTACCATTCTGGTAGTATTTGCAAAACGCTTCCAAGCAGCCATATTTCCATTTAATAAAATATCTCCTACTACAGCAGCTTCAGACTCATTTATTTGAGCAACTGCTTCAGTAAGTTCTTTGAATAAGGCAGTATAAATATCTTGCTGCTTATCGTATTTAGGCGCATAATTTTTGTCTCCTTGTAATGCTTCAGAATAAGGAATATCTCCCCATATATCGGTCATTTGCAAAAAGTAATATGCTTTTAAAATACGTGCTACCGCAATTTGGTTGTTTTTAGAACCGTTTCCATTTGCAGAAGACGAACCTGCATTATTATAATTAATAATGGTTTGTAAATCATATAAAGGACCGGTATACCAACCAGCAAAACTGGAGTTTCTATCACTGTACAAAGAAGAACCAGGATAAGGACCTTCAGAAATATGCTGAATATACATTGAACCCAATCTTGCACTAGTTACATAAGTACTGAGTGCTTGTTCTGCATTCGTTAACAATGCTTTGGTAGAAGCAGTAGTTAACTGAGCAGGAGATATATTGGTATCGCCAAACTTGTTACAACTTTGTAACGTAGCCAGCAAACCAAAAACGATTAATATTTTTTTCATAAAATGTCTTTTTGTTTTTACTGTATTCGTTTACTAAAATGATGCTCTTAAGTTGATACCAAATTGTCTGGTAGAAGATAGCTGACCACCTTCACGATAGAAAGTCTCTAACTCAGAAGGATCAACACCCCATTTTTTGGTAGTTGCCCAAATTAACCAAGCATTTTGAACCATGAAGCCAATATTGGCAGACTTCACAAAAGGAAGAGATTTTAAAGCAGAACTTGGAATAGAATATCCAAATCTGATTTCTCTTAATTTAACATAAGAACCATCTAGCAATACATTGCTTGCATCACGTTGACGAGCAGTATACCAATATGCTCTTGCAGAAATATAACGGTTGTTTTCTTTTCCTGCTAAAGCACCATTTGCAAAAATTCCGGGAATACGGATTCCACCAGCACCTGCGTTACCGGTTGCAGTGGTATAAGCACCAGGATAATCTCTCCAATCATTGCCTTTATCGTTTTTACCAACCGTTTCTTGAGAAAGACCTGTTCCTGAATTAAAGTTTCGAGTTTCAGAGTAGAATAAACCACCACTTTGGAAATCAATCCCAAAAGTTAGATCAAATGATTTGTACTTAAATGAGTTGAACATACCACCTGTAAACTTTGGAAGTACATTTCCGATTGGTACGTTAATATCATA
>JACCDH010269852.1_pt1 | contig 12479 bp, 10 predicted proteins | sample 7442481 | NCBI WGS metagenome assembly JACCDH01 (sample SAMN15323433, study PRJNA562643) | freshwater metagenome | isolation source: river surface water | place: USA:Blue River Watershed | collected 2017-08-15
ATTGGTGGGCCAGGCCGGAATGCAGTTGTATTTGAAACTCGGGCACCATGCCTTGGGCCAGTAGGCGAGCAGGCCCTGGCGGTGCATGTAGTCCGACAGGTAGGATTGCTCGTTGCGGTGTTTCTGGCGGATGGCTTCGAAATTCGCCCTGAAATGGGCCAGTACATCGGGATGGGCACCCAGCTCGAAACGGTAGACCGACGAATTGCCGGTGATGCGGCCGGGGTTCCAGAAGCGGTCGTAGTCCTTGATGATCAGGAAGCGGCCAGGCTGTTCAAAGAAGCCGTCAAGGCTGCCCACGATCACCACATCCACATCCAGAAACAGCGCCGTGCCCCGCAGGCCGTGCAGGTCTTGCGCAAAAGTCACCAGTTTGGTCCAGCCCCGCTCGGGGATGCCGGGGGGCAGGTCCAGTGGCGGGATGGGCAGGCAGCGCACGTCCGGGTGAATGCCGTTGGCGTCGTCGGTCAGGCACACCATCTGGAAGTCCAGCGTCAGGTGCCTTCTGACCATGGCGTAGAGCCGGTTGACGTATTCGGGGCCGTACTTGCTGCCCCATTTCATGCAGATGACGTGACGCTGCGGGGAAGACGCGCTCATGTCCATGCTCAGCCCTGCTGGCGTTTCTTGACCGATTTCTGTTTGGGCTTGGCGCGTTTGATCTGGCCGCCCGAGGTCAGGCGCTGGTTGCCCAGCACCCGCAGGGTCTTGACTTCGGGGCGCTGGCCGCCGCGCTTGCTGTATTTCAGGACCTTGAAGTCGCGCGGACCGGGTTTGCGGTCTTCGTCCACCGCTTTTTCCTTTTTGGGCTTTGGGCGCCACAGCACCAGCAGCTTGCCGATGTGCTGGATGGGGGCAGCATTGAGCTGGTCAGCCAGCTGCATGAACATCTGCTCGCGGGCGGCGCGGTCGTCCCCGAGCACGCGGATCTTGATCAGGCCGTGGGCGTTGAGGGCCGAATCGGCTTCCTTGACGACGGCGGCGGTCAGCCCGTCGTTGCCGACCATGACCACAGGGTCCAGGTGGTGGGCTTCGGCGCGGTGTTCCTTGCGCTGGGCAGGAGTCAGTTGAATTTGGGGCATGCGGCTATTATCCCTGTTTGGATAAGAGAACATGAAAGTCAAAACCAAGAGCAAGAAGGTCAACAAGGCGTGGCTCAACGACCACGTGAATGACCCCTGGGTGAAGCTGGCCCACAAAGAGGGCTACCGAGCGCGAGCGGCTTACAAGCTCAAGGAAATCGACGAGGCCCTGGGCCTGATCAAGCCCGGACAGTGTGTGGTGGACCTGGGCTCGGCCCCTGGCGCATGGAGTCAGTACGTGCGCCGCAAGCTCTCGCCGCAGGGGGCGGCGGTGGGTGAACTCAATGGCACCATCATTTCGATCGATCTGCTGCCCATGGAGCCGATTGAGGGCGTGCAGTTCCTGCAAGGCGACTTTCGCGAAGAGGCCGTGCTGTCGCAGCTCGAAGCGCTTGTCGACGGCCGCAAGCTCGACACCGTGGTCTCGGACATGGCGCCCAACCTGTCAGGGGTGGAGTCGGTGGACGCCGCGCGCATCAGCCACCTGGTGGAGCTGGCGGTGGAGTTTGCCCAAAACCACCTGAGGCCTGAGGGCGCGCTGGTGGTCAAGGTCTTCCATGGCAGCGGCTACAGCCAGCTGGTGCAGCTGTTCAAAGACACCTTCCGGGTGGTCAAGCCCCTCAAGCCCAAGGCCTCGCGCGACCGCTCCTCCGAGACCTTTCTGATCGGCATCGGCCTCAAGTCGGTCTGATTCGGGCCGAATTTCCCTTTTATCGCAAGTCCTAAAGCCGCCCGCTTGCCTTCGGGCGCCGTGGCAGGCCTAAAATGGGCTTAACGCACGTTTTTGACTGGAGCCCCGCTTGAATAACCCCTGGTTTTCCAAAATTGCCGTCTGGATGGTGATTGCCATGGTGCTGTTCACTGTTTTCAAACAGTTTGACAGCCGTGGCACCGCCGGTGCGGGCTACATGGGCTACTCCGATTTCCTGGAGGAAGTGCGTGCCAACCGCATCAAGAGCGCCACCATCCAGGAAGGGCAGGGCGGCACCGAGATCGTGGCCACCACCACCGACGAACGCCGCGTGCGCACCACCGCCACCTACCTCGACCGCGGTCTGGTGGGCGACCTGATCGCCAATGGCGTCAAGTTCGACGTCAAGCCCCGCGAAGAAGGCTCCCTGCTCATGACCTTGCTCGTCAGCTGGGGCCCCATGCTGCTGCTGATCGGCGTGTGGGTGTACTTCATGCGCCAGATGCAGGGCGGCGGCAAAGGCGGGGCGTTCAGCTTCGGCAAGTCCAAGGCCCGCATGCTTGACGAGAACAACAACCAGGTCACGTTTGCCGACGTGGCAGGCTGTGACGAGGCCAAGGAAGAGGTCAAGGAGGTTGTCGACTTCCTCAAGGACCCGCAGAAATTCCAGAAGCTGGGCGGTCGCATCCCCCGTGGCCTGTTGCTGGTTGGCCCCCCGGGGACTGGCAAGACGCTCCTGGCCAAGGGCATTGCGGGTGAAGCCAAGGTGCCGTTTTTCAGCATCTCGGGCTCCGATTTTGTGGAAATGTTCGTCGGCGTGGGCGCGGCCCGCGTACGCGACATGTTCGAGAACGCCAAGAAAAACGCCCCCTGCATCATCTTCATCGACGAAATCGACGCGGTGGGCCGCCAGCGCGGTGCTGGTCTGGGCGGCGGCAACGACGAACGCGAGCAGACCCTCAACCAGATGCTGGTCGAGATGGACGGCTTTGAGACCAACCTGGGTGTGATCGTGGTGGCCGCCACCAACCGCCCGGACATTCTGGACGCCGCCCTGCTGCGCCCGGGTCGTTTTGACCGTCAGGTCTATGTGACGTTGCCCGACATCCGTGGTCGCGAGCAAATCCTGAACGTGCACATGCGCAAGATCCCGATTGGCCAGGACGTCAAGGCCGAGGTGATCGCCCGCGGCACGCCCGGCATGAGCGGTGCCGATCTGGCCAATCTGTGCAACGAGGCCGCCCTGATGGCCGCGCGTCGCAACGCCCGTGTGGTCGAGATGCAGGACTTCGAGAAGGCCAAGGACAAGATCATCATGGGCCCCGAGCGCAAGAGCATGGTCATGCCCGAGGAAGAGCGCCGCAACACCGCCTACCACGAGGCGGGCCACGCCCTGATCGGTAAGCTGCTGCCCAAGTGCGACCCGGTACACAAGGTCACCATCATCCCGCGCGGTCGCGCCCTGGGCGTGACCATGAGCCTGCCCGAGAAGGACCGCTACAGCTACGACCGCGAGTACATGCTCAACCAGATCAGCATGCTGTTCGGTGGCCGCATCGCCGAAGAAGTGTTCATGAACCAGATGACCACGGGCGCCTCCAATGACTTCGAGCGTGCCACCTCGATCGCCCGCGACATGGTCATGCGCTATGGCATGACGGATGCGCTGGGTCCGATGGTCTATGCCGAAAACGAGGGCGAGGTGTTCCTGGGTCGTTCAGTGACCAAGACCACGCACATGAGCGAGCAGACCATGCAAAAGGTCGACGCCGAAGTGCGCCGCATCATCGATGAGCAATACGGTCTGGCGCGTCGCCTGATCGAGGAGCACAGCGACAAGATGCACGCCATGGCCAAGGCCCTGCTCGAATGGGAAACCATCGAATCCGAGCAGCTCGAGGACATCATGGCCGGCCGCGATCCCCGTCCGCCCAAGGACTGGACGCCGCGTACACCGTCGTCCGGTGGCGGCAATGGCAGCGGCGGCGCTGCGGTGCCGACCCAGCCAGCGCCTACGGCGGCCTGAGCTGCCTGAACCATGCACGGGGCTTCGGCCCCGTTGCTTTTTTCTGAACCGGAATCCGCATGATCTGGCAAACCAGCCGTTTCGACATCGACCTCCAAACGCCCCGCGTGATGGGCATCGTCAACCTCACGCCCGACTCCTTTTCGGATGGTGGGCGGCACGACTCCACGCAGGCCGGCCTGCGCCACGCCGAGCAGTTGCTGCGCGATGGCGCTCACATCCTGGACATCGGGGGGGAATCGACCCGGCCGGGTTCGCCCGTTGTGCCTGCCGAAGAAGAATGGCGGCGCATCGAAGGCTTTTTGCGGGAGGCGCTGCGCTGGAACGTGCCGCTGTCGGTCGACACCTACAAGGCCGCAACCATGCGCAAGGCGCTGGACCTGGGGGTGGACATCGTCAACGACATCTGGGCCCTGCAGCAGCCCGGTGCACAGGCGGTGGTGGCCGCGCACCCGCGCTGCGGCATTTGCCTGATGCACATGCACCGCGACCCGCAAACCATGCAGAAAGCCCCCATGCAAGGCGATGTGGTGCCAGAGGTGGCGGCGTTCCTGAGCGACCGGGCCATGGCCTTGCGTGCCGATGGGGTGCAGCCCTCGCGCATCGTGCTCGACTACGGCATTGGCTTTGGCAAAACGGTCGAGCAGAACTTCAGCCTGCTGGCGCGTCAGTCTGAATTGCTGAGCTTGGGCTATCCCTTGCTTGCGGGCTGGTCGCGCAAATCGTCTCTGGGTGCGGTGCTGGCCCGGGACGGTCAGACCCCAGCGCCTGCGCAGCGCCAGGCCGCCAGCGTGGCCGCCGCCATTCTGGCCGTGGAACGCGGCGCGCGCCTTGTGCGGGTGCACGACGTGCGAGAGACGGTGGATGCCCTGTGCGTGCTGCGCCAGGTTCAGGCACAGACTGCGACAGCCGGCTGAAGGTCCCGCTCGCTAAAATCCACCCCTTACAAAAAAAGGAAGAATGCATGGCGCGACAGTATTTCGGTACCGACGGCATCCGTGGCCGGGTGGGCCAGAGCCCGATCACTCCCGATTTCGTGTTGCGTCTGGCCCATGCGGTCGGCCGTGTGCTCAAGGCCAGCGAGGCGCATCCACTGGTGCTCATCGGCAAGGACACCCGCATTTCGGGCTACATGCTCGAAAGTGCGCTGGAGTCCGGCTTCAACTCTGCAGGCGTGGACGTGTTGCTGCTCGGTCCAGTGCCCACGCCGGCGGTCGCCTACCTCACGCGTGCCCAGCGGGCCAGCCTGGGGGTGGTCATCAGCGCCAGCCACAACCCCTTTGAAGACAACGGCATCAAGTTCTTCAGCGCCGAAGGCACCAAGCTGTCCGACGAATGGGAAGTGGCCGTCGAAGCCGCCCTGCAGGAGCCTCCCGCCTGGGTGGATTCAGCCGCTTTGGGCAAAACCCGTCGCCTCGACGATGCGGCAGGGCGCTACATCGAATTCTGCAAAAGCACCTTTCCCAACCACCTCTCGCTCAAGGGCCTGCGTGTCGTGGTCGATGCCGCCCACGGCGCGGCCTATCAGATCGCGCCCAAGGTGTTCCACGAGCTGGGGGCCGATGTGTTCTCGATCGGTTGTGCTCCCGACGGCCTGAACATCAACAAGGGGGTGGGGGCCACCCACCCGCAGGCCTTGGTCGATGCCGTCAAGCAGCATGGTGCCGACGTCGGCATTGCCCTGGACGGCGATGCCGACCGGTTGCAGATCGTGGATGCTTCGGGCCGCCTGTTCAATGGCGACGAGCTGCTTTACCTGATGGTGAGCGAGCGACTCGACCGCGGCGTTAGCGTGCCGGGTGCTGTGGGCACCCTGATGACCAATATGGCCGTCGAAGTGGCTCTGGCGCGCCGGGGTGTGGAGTTCGTCCGGGCCAAGGTCGGCGACCGCTATGTGCTGGAGGTGCTGGCCGAGAAAGGTTGGTTACTGGGCGGTGAAGGCTCCGGCCACCTGCTGGCACTGGACAAGCACACGACGGGCGATGGTCTGGTCAGTGCCCTTCAGGTGCTGCAGGCCTGTGTGGCCAGCGGCAAGACCCTGGCCGAGTTGCTGGCGGATGTGCAGCTCTTTCCGCAGACCCTCATCAATGTGCGTCTGCAAGCCGGTTTTGACTGGAAGAACCACTCACCCCTGCAGGTCGCCACGCGCGAAGCCGAAGCGGCGCTGGGCAGCTCGGGCCGGGTGCTGATCCGGGCCAGCGGCACTGAACCCCTGGTGCGGGTGATGGTCGAGGCGCGCGATGCCGCGGTCGCCCAGGCCACGGCCGAGCGGATTGCGGCGACGCTCAAGGTCTAAGCGGATCGTTCCGGAGCGGCCCTGAAGGGCTGTGGCCCTGCGTGGGTCAGTAGATCAGGCGCTCTGGCCGGATTTCCTGCAGGATGGTGGTGGCGATTTCCTCGATCGACTTGGTCGTGGTGGACAGCCAGCGGATGCCCGAGCGGCGCATCATGGCTTCCGCTTCCGAGACCTCCATGCGGCAGTTCTCCAGGCTGGCGTAGCGCGAGTTCGGTCGCCGCTCCGACCGGATTTCCGACAAGCGCTCCGGGTGGATGGTCAGTCCGAAAATCTTTTTGCGGTAGGGCACCAGTGCGGGGGGCAGCTGGCGGCGCTCGAAGTCCTCAGGGATCAGCGGGTAGTTGGCGGCCTTGAGGCCGTGCTGCATGGCCAGGTACAGACTGGTGGGGGTCTTGCCGCTGCGGCTGACGCCGACCAGGATCACGTCCGAACCCTCGAGGTCCTTGTGCGACTGGCCGTCATCATGCGCCAGAGAAAAGTTGATCGCTTCGATGCGGTCGTGGTATTCCTTGCTCTTGCTCACGTCCGAGAAGCGGCCCACCCGGTGGTGCGACTTGACACCCAGCTCCTGTTCGAGCGGATGAACAAACATGCCGAACATGTCCAGCAACATGCCCTGGCAGTGTTCCCGGATGACTTGCAGCACTTCCATGTTGACCAGCGTCGTGAACACGATCGGCTTGCTGCCCTCGACCTCGCCGGTGTGGTTGATCTGGCGCACCGCCTGATGCGCCTTGTCGATGGTGTCGATAAAAGGCAGCCGCACGTGCCTTGTCTTGAAATCGAACTGGGCCAGGATGGCATTGCCGAAAGTTTCGGCCGTGATGCCGGTGCCGTCAGAGACAAAAAATACAGTGCGTTGGGCCATGTCTGCAAAAAATATCAAGCCAGCGGGGAAGGGCGTGGCGCCTACAATGAGACCATTATCCATCGCCCCCTGCGCCGCCCCTTCGAACAACAACAAAGCGCTGCCACTGGCCTGGAGCCCGGTTTTTAACTTTGGAGTCTTTCATGTCCAACCTGTTCGAGGCGACCGCCCTGGTCGTGCCCTTTGAAAAACTGCGGATGGCCGATGTCGAAATCGTCGGCGGCAAGAACGCCAGCCTGGGGGAGATGATCTCCCAGCTGCCGGCGGGGGTCAAAGTCCCCACCGGCTTTGCCACCACCGCCCATGCCTTCCGTGAGTTCCTGAAGTTCGACGGCCTGAGTGAGCGCATCAATGCCAAGCTCGACGCGCTGGACACCGAAGACGTGCGTGCCCTGGCAGCGGTGGGCGCAGAAATCCGTGCCATGGTCGAGGCCCAGCCTTTCCCCGCCGACCTGGAAAAAGCCATCCGAGAGGCGTTTGCCACCCTGCAGGGCGGCCAGGCCGATGCGTCCTTTGCCGTGCGCTCCTCGGCCACTGCCGAAGACCTGCCCGACGCGTCCTTTGCCGGCCAGCAGGAAACCTTCCTGAACGTGGTCGGCATCGACGATGTGTTGCACAAAATGAAAGAGGTGTTTGCCTCGCTCTACAACGACCGCGCCATCAGCTACCGCGTGCACAAGGGCTTTGCACATGCCGACGTGGCCCTGTCGGCCGGTGTGCAGCGCATGGTCCGCTCCGACCTGGGCGCTGCCGGCGTGATGTTCACCATCGACACAGAATCGGGCTTCGAGGATGTGGTCTTCATCACCTCCAGCTATGGCTTGGGCGAAACTGTGGTGCAGGGCGCAGTGAACCCCGACGAGTTTTATGTGCACAAGCCGATGCTGGCGGCGGGCAAGCGCGCGGTGATCCGCCGCAACCTGGGCTCCAAGCTGATCCAGATGGTGTTTTCCACACACGAGGAAAAGGCGGCCAGCGGCAAACTGGTCAACACCATCGATGTGCCGACCGAGCAGCGCAACCGCTACAGCCTGACCGATGCCGACGTCGAGCAATTGGCCCGCTACGCATTGGTCATCGAAAAGCATTACGGCCGTCCGATGGACATCGAGTGGGGCAAAGATGGCCGGGACGGCCAGCTCTACATCCTGCAGGCCCGCCCCGAGACGGTCAAAAGCCAGGCCAAAGGCACGGCCGAGCTGCGCTACAAGCTCAAAGGCCATTCCACGGTGCTGGCCGAAGGCCGCGCCATTGGCCAGAAGATCGGCACTGGCCCGGTGCGACTGGTCCACAACATCAGCGAGATGGACAAGGTCCAGCCCGGCGATGTGCTGGTGACCGACATGACCGACCCCAACTGGGAGCCGGTGATGAAGCGGGCCAGCGCCATCGTCACCAACCGGGGCGGTCGCACCTGCCATGCAGCCATCATCGCTCGGGAGCTGGGCATCCCGGCGGTGGTCGGCTGCGGCCATGCCACCGAGCAGCTCAAGGACGGCACCTTGGTGACGGTGAGCTGCGCCGAGGGCGACACCGGCCGCATCTACGATGGCCTGCTGGAGACCGAAGTGACCGAGGTGCAGCGAGGCACCATGCCCGAGATCGCCACCAAGATCATGATGAACGTGGGCAACCCCCAGCTGGCGTTCGACTTTGCCCAGCTGCCCAACGCCGGCGTGGGCCTGGCGCGTCTGGAATTCATCATCAACAACAACATCGGGGTGCACCCCAAGGCCATCCTCGACTACCCGGCCATCGATGCCGACCTCAAGAAGGCCGTGGAGTCGGTGGCCCGTGGGCATGCTTCGCCCCGTGCTTTCTACGTCGACAAGGTGGCCGAAGGTGTGGCCTCGATCGCAGCGGCCTTCTGGCCCAAGCCGGTGATCGTGCGCCTGTCGGATTTCAAGAGCAACGAATACCGCAAGCTGATCGGCGGCAGCCGCTACGAGCCCGAAGAAGAAAACCCGATGCTGGGCTTTCGCGGCGCCACCCGCTACATCAGCGAAGACTTCCGCGAGGCCTTTGCCATGGAGTGCGAGGCGCTCAAGCGGGTGCGTGGGGAGATGGGCCTGACCAACGTGCAGGTCATGGTGCCCTTTGTGCGCACCCTCCAGCAGGCCGAGCGCGTCACGCAGCTGCTGGCCAGCCATGGCCTGGTGCGCGGCGAAAACGAGCTCAAGCTGATCATGATGTGCGAGGTGCCGACCAACGCCATCCTGGCCGACCGCTTTTTGCAGTTCTTCGATGGCTTCTCGATCGGCTCCAACGACCTGACCCAGCTCACCCTGGGTCTGGACCGCGACTCCGGCATGGAGCTGCTGGCGGCTGACTTCGACGAGCGCGACCCGGCCGTGACCACCCTGATTGCGCAGGCCATTGCCGCCTGCCGCGCCCAGGGCAAGTACATCGGCATCTGCGGCCAGGGTCCCAGCGACCATCCGGACTTTGCCCGCTGGCTGATGGAGCAGGGCATCAGCTCGATCTCGCTGAACCCCGACACCGTTGTCGAAACCTGGACTGCGCTGGGCAAAGCCAGCGCCTGAAGCCCGAGGGACCATGGCACATCAGAACGATGAGGGCATGCCGGCCAGCTACCGCTGGCGTCTGCACCGCAACGTTCTGCTGTTTGTCCTGCTCCTGCTGTGCCTTCTGGGCGTGATGGCCTGGGCCGAGCAATCAGGGCTCTCGCGCAACCTGATCGGCCCCATCTTCCTGTTCAGCACAGTGATGATCTATGCCCTGATCGGCATTGCCGGGCGCACCACCGATGCCGAGGAATACTATGTGGCTGGGCGGCGCATCCCGGCCATGTACAACGGCATGGCCACGGCGGCAGACTGGATGAGCGCGGCAACGTTCATCAGCCTGGCGGGTGCCTTGTACCTGCAGGGTTTTTCGGGCTCGGGCAACCAGCCCGGGGGTCTGGCTTATGTGATGGGCTGGACCGGGGGCTTTTGCCTGGTGGCCTTGCTGATTGCACCGCAGCTGCGCGCGATGCAGCTCTACACCTTGCCGGATTTTTTCCGTGTCCGCTTTGGCGGGCGCTGGCCTCAAATCATCGCCGCACTGGCTGCGGTGGTGTGTTCCTTCACCTATGTGGTGGCGCAGATTTACGGCATTGGTCTGATCGCCTCGCGCCTGACGGGCGTGCAGTTCGAGATCGGTATCCTGCTGGGGCTGGGCGGGGTGCTGCTGTGTTCTTTCCTCGGTGGCATGCGTGCCATCACCTGGACCCAGGTAGCGCAGTACATCGTTTTGCTGCTGGCTTTCCTGATCCCGGTGTCCTGGCTCGCCTACCGCCAGCTCGGCACGCCTGTGGCGCCGCTGGCCTACGGCCACCAACTGGCCAAGATCGAGGCCATGGAAAACCGGTTGATCGCGGATCCGGCCGAGCTGGAAGTGCGCGAGGAATTCGCCAGGCGTGCCCGGATCTACGAAGCCCGATTGCAGGACGTGGAGGGCTCGATGGCCTCGCTTCGGCTTGAGCTGGAAGAAAAAATCCGGCTGCTCAAGGCCCAAGGCGCCGATTTTGCGGCGGTGGCCCAGGCCCGCAGAGAGCTGCTGGCGGTGCCTCAGGACCCGGTGCTGGCGCGCGAGCAGTGGAGTCGTGCCATGCGAGAAAACCAGGAGCGCGCAGGTCCATTGGGGGGCATGCCGCGCCATGCCCAGGCGTTCCGTGGCGATCCACAAGGCAATGTGCATGAAGCGCAGACCTACCGGGATGCACAAACCAACTTCCTGGCGTTGGTGTTTTGCCTGATGCTCGGCACAGCCGGCTTGCCCCACTTGCTCACCCGCTACAACACCCTCTCCAGCCCGGCCGAAGCCCGTACCTCGGTGGCCTGGTCGTTGTTTTTCATCGCCTTGCTTTACCTGGGGGCCCCCGCCTTGGCGGTGCTGGTCAAGTACGAAGTCCTGCACAACCTGGTGGGCAGCAGCTTTGAGGACCTGCCGGGCTGGATGGCCCAGTGGGCAAGGCTGGACCCGGGTCTCATCGATGTGTCGGACGTCAATGGTGACCGCATCCTGCAGCTCGGTGAAATCCGGCTGGGCGCCGATCTGGTGATGCTGGCCACCCCCGAGTTGGGCGGCATGCCTTTCGTCGTCTCGGGTCTGGTGGCCGCTGGCGGGCTGGCGGCCGCGCTGTCCACCGCCGATGGACTGCTGCTGACCATCAGCAATGCGCTCGTGCACGACCTGGGGGTGCAGCGCCAGTACACCCCGCGTTCGGCCGAAGGGCGGGTCATCCTGTCCAAGTTCGCCCTGTTGGCAGTGGCCATGCTGGCGGCCTTTGTGGCCGCGCTCAAGCCTGCGGAAATACTTGCGCTGGTGTCGGCATCGTTTTCCCTGGCGGCGGCGGCTTTTTTCCCGGCCATGGTCAGCGGCTTGCTGAGTGACCGGGTGGACCGGCGTGCTGCAGTGGTGGGCATGCTGACCGGACTGGCGGTCACGATCGGCTACATGGTGGTCAATGCGGCAGGTTTCCGTCAATTCTGGGGACTGGACCCGCAAGGTGCGCTGTGGTGGGGCGTTCACCCCATGTCCGCCGGCATTTTTGGTGTACCAGCCGGTTTTGCCGCCATTGCCCTGACCCACTTGGCAGGAGCCTTGTGGCCGCTGCACAAGGCCCAGCCCCCGCTGTCCGGCCCTGGGCTATAATCCGTGGTTCCCTTGCTGCACCCCGAACAGACGCCGGGGGCAGCTTCCACCATCCACAAGGAGTTTCAATGCGTCATTACGAAATCATTTTGCTGATCCACCCGGATCAAAGCGAACAGGTTCCGGCCATGCTGGAGCGTTACAAGGGCATGATCACCACCGGCGGCGGCAAGATCCACCGCGTGGAAGACTGGGGTCGCCGTCAACTGGCTTACCAGATCAACAAGCTGGCCAAGGCCCACTACCTGTGCATCAACATCGAAGCCGACCAGGCGGTGATGGCCGAACTCGAACACGCCTTCAAGTTCAACGATGCCGTGCTGCGTCACCTGACGGTTCAGAAGAAGAAAGCCGAAACCACGCCTTCTTCCATGATGAAGACCGTCGAGCGCGAAGAGGCCCGCAAGGCCCAGCAAGCCGAATTTGCAGCCTGATCCTGCCTGACCCAAGGGGAGTGAACCACACCGACCTGTCTGCCTGTATCGCCGAGCTGTCCGCTTTGCGCTACACGCCCGCCGGCCTGCCTGCACTGGACCTGATGCTTGAGCACAGTTCGCAGCAATCCGAAGCCGGGCATCCCAGGCAGGTGAACCTGAAGATCCGTGCGCTGGCGCTGGGCGTCCAGGCAGAGCGGCTATCCAGGCTGGCGGTAGGCAGTCAATGGCGGTTCCAGGGATTCCTGGTCACCCCCCGGCAAGGCAGGAGCGTTGTGCTCCACATTCAAGAGTTCCAGCAAGATTAATTTCAGGAGGCCCTCATGGCCACTTTCAAAAAATTCGACAAGAACAAGCGCCCCAAGCGCAACACCCAGTCCCTGCTGTTCAAGCGCAAGCGTTTCTGCCGCTTCACCGTGGCTG
>JACCDH010616512.1_pt1 | contig 12479 bp, 13 predicted proteins | sample 7442481 | NCBI WGS metagenome assembly JACCDH01 (sample SAMN15323433, study PRJNA562643) | freshwater metagenome | isolation source: river surface water | place: USA:Blue River Watershed | collected 2017-08-15
ACGACCCGCTTTTTGTACCAATCGCTGCGCATCTGCAGGGTTGGCATTGCCCAGGTGAATTTGATAACCGTCAGCAGTTGGCGTTAAGGTTGGATTGCGCCCAAACTTCGCATCGGCAGGCGCTGTAGTGAGAGTAATTTGGAGTAATTCGGCCATGATTTACCTTTTAACCATTGATGGGTATTGGCTGGAGTGTACCATATTGATCGCTTGGCGATACCTGCCAATCAACGCAATTTTCTGACTGTACATACAGCATCGCGAATATATTGAAGGCTTTAAGCCACTAAAACTGCATGCAACATTTTCAAACTCAGCGCCATGACTAACAAAGCGAAAATCTTTTTTAAGGTGGCCACGGGTAATCGATGGGCGAGCTTGGCTCCGAGAGGCGCGGTAAAAAAGCTGACAATCGAAATCAACAGTACCGCCGGAACATAAACATAACCCAGACTGCCGACGGGCAAATCCGGCGCCTGCCAACCCGCGACCAAATAGCCCATAGTCCCAGCCACCGCAATCGGAAAACCGACAGCGGCAGAGGTTGCAATCGCATGCTGAATTTTAACATTACACCAAGTTAAAAAGGGCACTGTTAAAGTCCCACCGCCAATCGCGACCAAGGCAGAAATCCCACCGATGAGGAGACCAACCCCCGACAGCGCTAATGTATTCGGTAATTGCCGGGTTGGTTTCGGTTTGTAGTTACTCATCAGCTGTAAGGCCACTAGCGTCATAAAGAGGCTAAAGAAAATAACCAAGGGTAATGTGGGTAATGCGGAAGCGATAAAAGAAACTGCGAAAGTGCCGATGATGACTCCAGGACTTAAGCCTTTGACGGCTGGCCACACAATAGCTTGATGCCGTTGATGACTGCGCGCACTTGCAAAAGAAGTGACAATAATAGCTGCCATTGATGTGCCAAGCGCTAGATGAACTTGTTGACTATCCGCAACCCCTAACGCAATAAACAAGGTGGTCAAGACAGGCACCATAATGCCGCCGCCACCGACACCAAGCAAACCTGCGAAGAATCCCACAGCAGCGCCAAGCAACAAAAAGGCCCACCAAAGCTCCATATCCACTCCTATCTTGCGGTATAACAACAGGTTGTTTAGCGATTGATTATTTTGGCTTGGCGACACCCGATGCATGTCTTGGCCACCCTGTGATCAAAATTTTATTCACAAGGTCATAAAACTGGTCTAGATTGATTGTCTATTTTGCGCCAGTGCACAAGAATTCTGCAATTACTTACTGACGAAAGCACAGACTGTCTGTATACTTCCGCCGCTTTTTTCATAGTGATTGCGATGGTGTTGATATTCTGCTATCAATAGCCGCCATCTTTTTGCTTGGCACTGTTTTACAGGAGATTACCATGCCAGAAGGCAAAACAAATAAGACTCTGGGTCTACTCGCGCTTGCAGGCGTTTCCCCATATCAGGAAACTGCTGGCGAAGAGTATATGAACCCAAAGCAACTCGAGCACTTTCGTAAAATTCTCGATGCTTGGCGTCAGCAATTACGCGAAGAAGTCGACCGCACCAAGAATCACATGGCGGACGAAGCGGCGAATTTCCCAGATCCAGTGGATCGGGCTGCGCAAGAAGAAGAGTTTAGTTTGGAACTTCGTGCACGGGATCGTGAGCGTAAGCTTTTGAAGAAAATTGAAAAAACTCTGCAGAAAATCGAAGATGAAGATTTCGGCTACTGTGACACATGTGGTATCGAAATTGGTATTCGTCGGTTAGAAGCTCGACCAACAGCTGACATGTGTATCGATTGCAAAACCTTGGCTGAAATCAAGGAAAAGCAACTCGGCGGTTAACTCATGCCTGTTGTCACAACCCGCACTCGGGGCCGGTTTGCACCTTCGCCATCCGGCCCTTTGCATTTTGGCTCCTTAATTGCTGCCGTTGGCAGTTACTTACAAGCTAAAACTGCAAGTACCAATCCTGATGCTCAGGGTCAATGGTTGGTGCGTATTGAAGATATCGACACGCCAAGAACTGTCCCTGGTGCAGCCAGTGATATCCTGCGAACCCTCGAGCAGTTTGGTCTGTACTGGGATGGCACTGAAGTTTACCAAAGCCAGCGTCTTGATTTTTATCAGCATTATTTTGACCAATTGCAACAGCAAGGCTTGTTGTATGCTTGCCAGTGCAATCGGGCACGCATCAGTCAACTGGGCGGCATTTATGATGGCTTCTGTGCTCAGCATGCTCACATATCCTCAACAGAGCCAGTCGCTTGGCGTTTAAAAGCTCAGCATGTTGCGACATCGTTCTATGACGGTGTTTATGGTGATGTGCAGATTTCGCCCGAATTAGCGCATGAAGATTACGTCATTAAACGTCGAGACGGGCTCTTTGCTTATCAGTGGGTGGTGGTGCTTGATGATTTCGAGCAACAGATCACTGAAGTGGTGCGCGGTGCAGATTTATTGACGATGACGCCCAGACAACAAGCCTTGTTTGCGCAATTAGGCGCTCCAGCCCCCAGTTACGCGCACCTGCCTTTAGCGGTCACCGCGCCGGGTCAAAAACTCAGCAAACAAAACCATGCCACCGATATCCGACTGTGGCCAAAATCGCAGAGTTTAGTGGCAGCATTGACTTTACTTGGACACACGCCCCCCTTGGCTATGCAACAGGAAGAATGCTCGGTGATTTTGCAATGGGCCTTAGCGCATTGGCAACTGAACAAGGTTCCCAAACTGTTGGAAGTGACAGCGCCAGAGTTTGGTTAATCCCAGTAAATTCATCTGGGTTTTCTTTCATTTTTTCACCACTCTGCGCTATGATAGCGGCGTTTTTTTTGCATCGATTGGTACCTCGAGCAAGGCTCTGTTGCATTCTTGCCAATCAGTATAATTATCAAGGAGTTCCATCATAATTTCTCGAGTGCTAGATTTTTGCCGTCGCAAATTACGCGGTAAAACCAAACAACTGGCGACTGCGCAATTGGCTGAGCATGTCAACGAGTCGGTTGCTGCGGACACGCAACGCCCAGATCCGTTCCCGGCGGAAGAAACGCAACGACCTGTCCGTCGCAACGAACGTTATGATAGAAATTCACGGCAGGAGCGTTTTAACAACGAACGTCAACCGCATGCTCGCTCGCACAATGAGCGCAATCATTCAGCAGAACCTCGCTCAACGCGCCGTTCCAATAACCAGACTGGGCCCAAGTTAAACCCAGACCATCAAAGCACAGTGTTACCAGCGCTGCGGGTCATCCCGCGAGACCAACACGGCGTTTCACGCAAAGATATCAGCCCAAATGCGTTAAAAGTGTTGTATCGGTTAAAAGATGCAGGCTATGAAGCCTACTTAGTCGGCGGTTGTATTCGCGATTTATTGATGGGATTACAACCGAAAGATTTTGACGTAGTCACCAACGCCCACCCTGATGAAGTGCGCAGTGTCTTTAAAAACTGTCGCCTCATTGGTCGACGTTTCCGCTTAGCCCATGTGGTGTTTGGTCGAGAAATTATCGAAGTTGCCACCTTCCGCGGCCATCACACCGGCGGTGAAGATGAAGAAAATCTGCAACCAGGGATCCGCAGCGACCACGGGCAAATTTTACGCGATAATGTCTACGGCACTATCGAAGAAGATGCTGAACGGCGCGATTTTACCATCAATGCGCTGTATTACTCTGTGAACGATTTTGCAATTTATGATTTTGCCAATGGCGTCAAAGCCATTGAAGCAAGACACATTGAACTGATTGGCGATCCGGAGACCCGCTATCGCGAAGATCCGGTGCGGATGCTGCGAGCCATCCGTTTTGCCACCAAACTTAATATGACAATTGCCCCTGAAACAGCGGCTCCGATTGCTGAACTTGCGGTGTTACTGCGCAATATCCCAGCTGCCCGATTGTTTGATGAATCGTTAAAACTCTTTTTGGCCGGCAAAGCCTTTGATAATTTTATGCTGATGCACGAGTTCGGCATCATTAAACAATTGCTACCGCAGCTGCATAAATTCATTAAACAAGACAGTGATGGCAAAGCCTTTGCGCTCATTACTAAGGCACTGCAAGACACCGACCAGCGAGTTGTCGATGACAAACCAGTGACGCCAGCTTTTGTTTATGCGGCATTGTTATGGTACCCAGTCGAACTGCGGATGCAGACCTTATTGGTCGAAAGTGGCCTCAATGAAATTGATGCTCTAAATATTGCCATGACTGAAATCTTAGATGATGTGCAACGCACCATTGCCATTCCTAAACGCTTTAGTATGAGTATCCGTGACATTTGGGCCCTGCAAGGTCGCTTACCGAAACGGGCTGGCCGTCGCGCCTTTAAATTAATGGAATTACCCAAGTTTCGCGGTGCCTATGATTTCTTGCAATTGCGGGCACAAGCCGAGGGTGGTGCCTTAACTGAGCTGGCGCAATGGTGGCAACGCTTTGCCAATGCAGCCGAAGAAGATCGCGAGGAATTAGTCGTCAATTTAGGCAAAGAAGGCATCGATAAAGCCAAGCCTCGTCGCAAACGCCGTCCTACTCGGCGTCGTAACGATGCTCCGTCGGTTGAATGATGATGACTCTAGTTTACTTAGGGCTTGGCGCCAATTTGCATGAACCGCTGCAACAATTATCGGCTGCAGTGAAGGCCTTAGCGGAAATCCCTCAGAGTCGCTTAGTGCAAGTCTCTGGTTTTTACGGTTCTAAACCCATGGGGCCCCAAGACCAGCCGGATTATGTCAATGCAGTTGCTGCGTTAGAAACTGCGCTAGCGCCTGAAGCCTTACTCGACCATCTACAACGGATAGAGCTGGAGCAAGGACGAGTGCGCAAAGCCGAACGTTGGGGACCCCGCACCCTTGATTTAGATATTTTATTGTTTGGATCCCAGGTGTTGGCCACCGCACGGTTAACAGTCCCGCACTATGGCATGGCCGTGCGAGAATTTGTGCTCTACCCGCTGGCAGAAATCGCCCCTGATTTGGAAATCCCAACCTTGGGACCGATTGGCAAATTATTAGCACAAGTTCCGCGAAATGGCTTAAGCTTGCTGTCACAGACAAAGGGTTGAAATAGTTGCAGCGAACGGTAACTTGTGCCATCTTGCGCGCGTTGAATTAAATGGTCGGATGAGAACATCATGGCAAAAATCACCACAGCTACCCTGTTAAAAATGAAGCAGAATGGCGATAAAATCACCATGCTGACCGCTTATGATGCCAGTTTCGCCAAATTATTTGCCGAAAATGGCGTAGAAACAATTTTAGTGGGTGATTCATTGGGCATGGTTTTACAAGGCCATCCTGATACGCTCCCTGTCACTATTGAACAAATTGCCTACCATACCCGCTGTGTAAGGGCTGGCGCGAGCCAAGCGTTTGTCATTGCTGACATGCCTTTTATGAGCTATGCCACCATTGAGCAAACCTTTCAAAGTGTGATCCCTTTAATGCAAGCGGGCGCCAATATGGTGAAAATGGAAGGCGGTGAATTCTTGCTTCCTACCATCCGCGCCTTGACTGAAAGGGGCGTGCCAGTTTGCGGCCATTTAGGGTTAACCCCGCAATCTGTCCATGTCTTTGGCGGTTTTAAAGTGCAAGGTCGTGATGCCGATGCTGCCGATCATATTCTGCAACAGGCATTGGCGATCCAAGATGCAGGCGCCCAATTATTAGTGGTTGAATGTATTCCAACGCACTTAGCACAGCGGATCACCCAAGCGTTAGCAATTCCAGTGATTGGTATTGGTGCTGGTGCAGTCACTGATGGTCAAGTCTTGGTCATGCATGATTTATTAGGCATCAGCAGTGGTTATATCCCTAAATTCTCGAAGAATTTCCTGCAAGAGACGGGCGATATCAAAAAGGCGATTGCAAAATTTGTGGCTGACGTGAAACAGGGTCATTTCCCTGCTGCGGAACATAGTTTTTAAGCGAAGGTGGTGGACATCCCAATGCAGGTAATTTCGGATATCAAACTATTAAGAGCGACTGTGAAAGCATGGCGCCAAGCAGGACATACTGTTGCTTTTGTGCCAACCATGGGCAATCTTCACCAAGGCCATTTGAAACTGGTAGATGAAGCTAAACAACGGGCTGATAAAGTCATCGTCAGCATCTTTGTCAATCCAATGCAATTTGGTGCAAATGAAGATTTAGCCAAGTACCCAAGAACCTTAACTGAAGATTGTGCTGGTTTAACTGAGCATCATGCGGACGCTGTATTTACGCCCACCCCAGAACTGATTTACCCCAAAGGGTTAGCGGAACAAACTGCGGTTGAAGTGCCATTGATTGGCGATCAACACTGTGGTGCAAGTCGTCCCGGCCACTTTCGTGGAGTTGCCACCATCGTCACCAAATTATTTAACTTGGTGCAACCGGATGTCGCCTTGTTTGGTAAAAAAGATTATCAACAATTGGCAGTGATCCGTGCTTTAACCGCAGATTTATCATTACCCATTGAAATCATTGGTATTGATACTGAACGTGCAGCCGATGGCTTGGCCCTGAGCTCGCGGAACGGCTATCTGAGTGCAGAACAACGAGCCATTGCGCCGACCATTTATCAGATTTTACAGCAATTAGCCCAAGCAATCAGAGCTGGAGCCACGGATTATCGAGCCTTAGAACGACAAGCGAACGAGCAGTTAGTGGTTGCTGGTTTTCGCCCAGATTACGTCCACATCTGTCAGCGGCATAATCTGGTGATAGCCAACGATAATCAATCGCCTCTGGTGATTCTTTTAGCCGCTTATCTCGGCAGCACTCGCTTGATTGACAATCTTGAGGTTTGACAGAGCGCAAACTTTCTTACCCAAACAAGTGAGCGAATCTGTACAGGCGACAATGGGTAGCGGTAGGAAGCTGAAGTTGCCAGGTTAAAAGTTTTGAGATAAACATTTGCTAGATAACAAGTTGCTAGATAAAAAAACGAGCGCCCAGCGCTCGTTTTTGTTTTATCGCCCCTTTCAGATGCAAATCATTTGAGAAGTTGCAAATGTTTGGGTTTCAATTCAGTTGAGTGCTAAATCCCGTCAGGGCTACAGCTTTAACTTCCATCAGTTTTCTCAATAGTCACAGTCGGTGGCTGAGTTTTGAGGCGGCCGGATTTTAACAAAGCCTCACGCAGCAAATATTCAATTTGGCCATTTACACTGCGAAACTCATCATCAGCCCAGTGCTGCAGCGCAGCCAGCATCTGTTCGTCGATCCGCAAAGCAAACGATTTTTTAGCCACTCTTTCACTCCTAAAAGCGCTGATCCCAGCGCTTTTATCAATTCATATCAGCCCACTGACAAAGTTACTGCTTAATATAAAGTCCCAGCGTTAATCACTGGCTGCACTTGATGATCGCCACATAATACCACTAGTAAATTGGAAACCATCGCAGCTTTACGCTCTTCGTCTAAAGTCACGACCTCTTTTTCCGATAGCCGTTGTAACGCCGTTTCAACCATCCCGACAGCCCCTTCGACAATTTGTTGGCGAGCCATCACCACTGCCCGAGCTTGTTGCCGCTGTAGCATGGCACTGGCAATTTCAGGCGCGTAAGCTAAGTGGCTGATGCGTGCTTCGATGACTTCAACCCCGGCTTTATGTAAGCGGTTTTGAATTTCATTACGCAGTAAATCAGTGATTTCAGAGCCACTACTGCGCAAGCTCATATCGCCCTCATTGACGGCTTCGTAAGGATAACTGGAAGCGAGGAAACGAATGGCAGCTTCTGATTGAATGCTGACAAAGTTCTCGTAGTCTTCGACTTCAAACACAGCTTCTGCACTATCGACGACCTTCCACACCACCACTGCAGCAATATCAACAGGGTTGCCTGCATGGTCATTGACTTTGAGTTTGCTTGATTCAAAGTTGCGCACGCGCAGACTGACTTTTTGTTTTGAATAAAACGGATTCGCCCAACGTAAGCCGTTGACAAAATCAGTACCGACATAACGACCAAATAATTGTAAAACCGCGGATTGATTGGGTTGCACCATATAAAAACCAAACCAACAAATGAAACAAGCAATTGCCGCCAACAGCGCAAGCAATTTGATCATTGGAGGCATGGTGACCACTAAAAACACGGTAAGAATTTGCGCTAATAGCAGCACTGCAATCATCATAAAACCATTACTGGCACGCGCTGGTTGTTCTTTTAACATTTCAACACCTCATTGTGATATCAATTTGATATCAAATTAGATGCAAAAACACAGAATTGCAAGCAGTTGATCGAAATTTAATCGACTCATTTGTAACAAAATGCAAAAAGCTGATGCGGTTTGGTCCAACACAACAGCACATAAGGAGTTTCAGCAAAGGTTTCAATTCGACAGCCAAAAAGAAAGCCAGTCAGAAACTGACTGGCTTTTTTAGCGAGGACAATGCATCCACGCCTCGTCCTCAACTTGAAGATGAGGCTGCAGAGGACAAATTAAAGCAGCGTCACTTTAGCGAATTTACGTTTACCGACTTGGAAAATCGTCGATGAGCCTTTAGCAAATTCAAGTTTAGCGTCATCAACTTTGGTTTCTCCATTCAGTTTGACGGCACCTTGCTTGATCATCCGCATAGCTTCTGACGTACTTTCCACCAAGCCAGCTTCTTTCAGTAATTGCGAAATGGCGATGGTCTCAGTGGCGATGGTCAAATCAATTGCTGGAATGTCATCTGGCAATGCATTCTTCGAGAAACGTTGGATAAAATCTTGGTGGGCAGCTTCCGCAGAGGCGTCATCGTGGAAACGGGCAATCAACTCTTTCGCGAGTTCAATTTTGATATCCCGTGGATTACGACCGTCCACAGCTTGTTGTTTAAGCGCAGCAACTTCCTCTAACGGACGGAAGCTCAATAAGTCATAGTAACGCCACATCAAATCATCGCTAATCGACATGATTTTACCGAACATCTCCGTTGGACTATCCGTAATGCCGACATAGTTGCCTAAAGATTTCGACATCTTTTGCACGCCATCTAGGCCTTCCAGCAGAGGAACCATCAGAATAGTTTGTGGTCGTTGCCCTTCATCTTTTTGCAGCTCACGTCCCATCAATAAATTAAAACGCTGATCGGTGCCGCCCATTTCGATATCGGCTTCCAGCGCAACTGAATCCCAGCCTTGGACTAAGGGATACAAGAACTCGTGGATCGCAATCGATTGATTATTCGCATAGCGCTTTTTGAAATCATCTCGCTCTAACATCCGAGCAACGGTTTGCCGAGCGGCGAGTTTAATCATGCCAGCAGCACCCAACTTCTCCATCCACTCAGAGTTAAAAGCAACCCGAGTTTTTTGCGGATCGAGGATCTTGAACACTTGATCTTGGTATGTTTTAGCGTTGGCTAACACATCTTCTTTGGTTAATGGTTTGCGTGTGACATTTTTACCGGTCGGATCACCAATCATGCCCGTGAAGTCACCAATTAAGAAAATAACTTCATGGCCGAGCTGTTGGAAGGTTCGTAATTTATTGATCAAAACTGTGTGACCCAAGTGCAAATCTGGCGCGGTAGGATCAAAACCAGCTTTAACTTTCAGCGGTTTACCTTCCTTCAATTTGGCAATTAATTCGTCTTCCAGCAGGATTTCTTCACAACCCCGTTTAATCTCCGCTAAAGCTTGCTGCCACTGCGTCATTCCACATTCTCCGGATAAATTTTTGGTCTCATTTCGCTGTCCGCATTCTACTGCAACATTCTTGTAGATTAAACGCAAAAAAGTCTTGGATCTGACAAAAAATCGATATATGCTGTTTTTTTACGTGGTCCGACCCATAATAATAAGAGATGCGCCTTCGATGATTTCATCTTTACCACTTAAACATCGTTTATTAATCGCTGGTTTAGCGACATTTTTGACAGTAATGCTATTGATCCCTTCGGATCCCGCTGAAGCATCAAAAAATTCCGAAACTCCAAGTTTAGAAGTTGGCAAACGCTACAGCCTTGCAGTGCCTATGCCTACCGAAAGCGAACTTGCAGCAGCCAACACCACGCTCCCACACGAAGATAACTCATTGGATTGGGTTTCCGTCGAAGTTAAAAAAGGGGACGTGTTAGGCCATATTTTCAAACGCGCTAAAGTTGATGCCAGCATGATCCAAACACTGCTGGACAGCGGCAAAGAAGCAAAAGCATTAACCCGTTTATTCCCAGGTGAGCAAGTTGAGTTTGGTTTTGCCGCCGATGGCAGTTTGAAAGAACTTCGTTACAACATCAGCAATTTAAAAACACTGCGGATTGAACGCCGTGCCGATGGCAAATACGTTGCCGAACAATTGCAGAAAGAAGTCGAAGTCCGCACTGATGTGCTGACGGGCGTGATTAGCGGCAGTTTTTGGAATTCAGCATTGCGGGCAGGCTTAACAGAAGGCCAAATCCTCGATTTAGCGAATTTGTTTGGCTACGACATCGACTTCGCGTTAGATATTCGTTCTGGTGACACTTTTAGCGTGATGTTTGAACGTCATTATGCGGAAGGTCAGTTTATTGGTAATGGTGAAATTGTTGCTGCGCAATTCCAAAACCAAGGCCAAGTTTATCAAGCTGTGCGCCATACTGACGGTAACTATTATAAAGCTGACGGCAGCTCAATGCGCCAAGCGTTCCTGCGTGCACCAGTCAGCTTCCAATACGTGAGCTCTAACTTCAACCCACGCCGGATGCACCCAGTCCTTGGTAAAATCAAAGCACACAATGGCGTTGATTATGTTGCGCCAGTGGGCACGCCAATTATGGCTGCCGGTGATGGTAAAGTGATTGAATCAGCAATGAAAGGCGCAAATGGTAACTATGTTTACATTCAACATGCGAACAATATTGTGACCAAATATCTGCACCTTTCAAAACGCGAAGTGAAACGTGGTGATAAAGTTCGTCAAGGCGATATCATCGGCCGTTTAGGTGCGACAGGTCGTGTGACTGGTGCTCACTTACACTATGAATTCGTGGTAGGTGGCGTGCACCGGAATCCGCGGACCGTTAAATTACCCCAAGCAGAACCATTACAAGGGGTTGCTCGGGTTGAGTTTGCGAAACAAGCCAAACAATACATTGCTCAGTTAAAAGCTTACGAACGAGTTCAACTCGCTGCTAACCAGCAATAAGTCTCTGTGAATTCTCCATATCTCTACATCGGTATCATGTCAGGCACTAGTCTGGATGGTATCGATGTTGCTTTAGTTGACTTTGCGCAAGCAACCCCCAATTTAATTGCCAGCACACTCCTCCCCTTCCCGCCTGAACTTAGGCAAACACTCGCTGCACTCAGCCAGCCTGGGCCGAATGAGTTGGAGCAGATGGGCCTGGTTGAAGCGCAGTTGGCAGAAGTTTACGCTGCAGCAGTGACCACCTTACTGGCTAGCACCCCTTTTAGTGCTGCAGATATTCAAGCGATCGGTTGTCATGGTCAAACCATTCGCCATCGACCGCAAGGCCGCTATCCTTTTACTTATCAAATCGGCGACATGCATCGTTTAGCGGAGCGCACCGGGATCCGAGTGATTGCTGATTTTCGCCGTAAAGATGTTGCCTATGGTGGCCAAGGGGCGCCTTTAGTTCCGGCATTCCATCATGCGGTCTTTGCCGATGAACAGCTTGGTCGGTGTATCCTCAATATTGGTGGCATTGCAAATTTAACAATTTTGGCCCCTCACCAAGACATTCAAGGGTTTGATACCGGCCCTGGCAATTGCTTAATGGATAACTGGGTTCAACACTGTCTTGGCCACAACTTTGATGCGAATGGTGATTTTGCCAGCTCAGGCCAACTGCAACCGCAGCTGTTGACCCAATTGTTGACCGATCCTTATTTTCAGCTGACAGGGCCCAAAAGTACCGGCCGTGAATATTTTCATCTCACCTGGCTAGAACAGCATCTGCAACGCTGGCAAGCCGATAGCAACATTCACAGCTACACGGATGCCGATATACAACGAACGCTGAGCCGCTTTAGTGCAGGCACCATGGCTTTGGCGATAAGCCGCTTTATGGTGAAAGAAGTGTTTGTCTGTGGTGGTGGCGCCCATAATTCAGTATTAATGGCTGATTTACAGGCGTTATTACCCCAGTGTCGGATCAGCACCACTGCCGAATTAGGCGTGCATCCTGATTGGGTTGAAGCCATGGCATTTGCCTGGTTAGCTTATGCTTTCGATCACCAGATCCCAGGTAACGTTCCTGCCGTCACTGGCGCCAGCAAGGCGGTGGTGCTTGGGGTAGAATTCAGCGTTTAAAACTTCTTTCTTCTGCTCCGCCGGCTCATTTGCCCTCTCTTTGCCCTGTCACTTGCTGCATGCCTCCATGTCTCAAAGCACCATTAGCGCTCGAGCATGGAGGTACTGCAGAGTTGATTTATTGCAAAGCTGTAGCAATCTGCCGTGTTAAATCAGCCACCGCGAGTCCCATGGTACTCACCATCGCAGGATACCCTTCTTCCGCTTGTAAGCGTTCGATTTGGAAGGGATATAATTTCACCTGAGGGCCTGAAAGCACTG
>JACCDH010779512.1_pt1 | contig 12475 bp, 8 predicted proteins | sample 7442481 | NCBI WGS metagenome assembly JACCDH01 (sample SAMN15323433, study PRJNA562643) | freshwater metagenome | isolation source: river surface water | place: USA:Blue River Watershed | collected 2017-08-15
CGCCCCGGCTGAAGAACCCTACGTGATGATGAGCCAGCTTGCTGCGCTCTATTACTTCGCCCACTTCCTGATCATCGTGCCGATCGTTTCCTCGATCGAGCGGCCGGATCCGCTGCCCTATTCGATCACCGAATCGGTGCTTGGTCCCCAGCCTGCCAAGGCCTAAGCGCCACGGAAAGAGACAGAACAATGATCCGCATCCTCTCCCTTCTCGTCGGCGCCTTCTTCACGGTGGTGCTCGGCTATTCGTTCACCCGCGGTGCTTATACCGCGGCGACCGAACCTCATGCCCTGACGGCTGAAAAGGTTTACCACCTCAAGCCCAAGGAACTGCACCTCGCCAGCGATGGCGCGTTCGGCAAGTTCGATCGCCAGCAGCTGCAGCGCGGCTTCAAGGTCTACGAAGAAGTCTGTGCCGCTTGCCACAGCATCAAGCACGTCGCCTTCCGCGATCTGGCTGCCCTTGGTTACAATGAAGCCGAAGTGAAGGCGATTGCCGCCAAGGCCACCGTCGCCGGCAAGGATCCGCTGACCGGTGAGGTCAAGGATCGTCCGGGCCTGGCCAGCGATTACTTCCCGCCGGTGGTCTATGCCGGTCTGGGCCATCCGCCGGATCTGTCGCTGATCACCAAGGCGCGCCATGAAGGCCCGGCCTATGTCTACTCGCTGCTGACCGGCTATCAGGCCCAGCCGGCCGAACTTCTCAAGAAGTTCCCGGAAGCCAAGACCGGTGAGGGGCTGCACTACAACCCCTACTTCGCCAACCTCAACCTGGCGATGCCTGCCCCGCTGACCAGCGAAGGCCAGGTGACCTACAGCGATGGCACCAAGGCGACCGTTGACCAGATGTCAAAGGACGTTGCCGCGTTCCTCGTCTGGACGGCTGAGCCGAAGCTGGAAAACCGTCATCAGACCGGGTTCTGGTGGATCGGCTTCCTGATCTTTGCGACGGTGCTGGGTTATATGGCCTATCGCAACGTCTGGGCGGACAAGAAGGGCCACTAAGCCCTTCCGCCAAACGGAACTGAAAGGCGCCCCCTGCCATCCGGCTGGGGGCGTTTTTCATTGTCAGACAGGCGTTCGCGCTGGCTGAGTGCTTGAAGCGATTGACGGCGGTGCCCAAGCTGGCGCATAGGCGAGGCCGCAAGGGCCGCAGGGCTTAAGCGGGTATAGCATAGTGGTAATGCTCCAGCCTTCCAAGCTGGCTAGAGGGGTTCGATTCCCCTTACCCGCTCCAGCCTGATCCCGCCGCCCTGACGCCGGACCAACGTAAATCATGCCAGCATTGCGCGCCTTTATTGCAGACCATCGCAGGCTGGCCGTGCTGCTGGTGACCATGGCATTGCTGGTCAAGGCGCTGGTTCCGGCCGGCTATATGGTTGGTGGTAATGTAAAGCTGCTGACCGTTTCGATCTGCGCTGACAGTTCGGGCGGCGTCATTACCAAGCAGTTGGCCATTCCCATGAACGAGGGGTCGGGCCATCCCGCCAAATCGCAGGGTCAGGATGAAGGCCGCTGCGCCTTTACCGCGCTTGGCCTGGGTGCCCTTGCCGCTGCCGACATCGAACTGTTGGCCGCGGCGCTGCTGTTTATCCTGGCGCTTGGTCTTGTTGACCGAGCCCCTTTGCCGCGAGCCGAATCCTCGTGGCTGCGACCGCCACTGCGCGGCCCACCATCGCTGATCTGACGGAATCCACGCACGGCTATTGGCCGGGCTTCTGAATGATCGCTCCGCACCGGGTTGGTGCCGGAGCCGACGATGGAACATTTTACAATGAAAACCTCCCTGATTGCGCTCGGCATTTCGCTGGGCCTTGCAGCGCCTGCCCATGCCGAAGCGGCAGACGCCTCTGTCTCTGATGCTGACAGCACCATTCTCGTAGTGGGCCAGACCGATGCCCCGATTACCGTGGTTCCGCGCGGCCTATCGGTTTCGCTTGGCCAGCAGGAATTCGAAGCGATTAACGCGCTCAATGTCGAAGACCTGATGAAGTATGCGCCCAACTTCTTTGTCCGCAAGCGCTTTGCCGGCGATGACAATGCCGTGGTCGCGCTGCGCGGCGCCAATACGATCCAAAGCGCCCGAACCATCGTCATGGTCGATGGCTTTGTTGTTTCCAACTTCCTTGGCAACCGCTGGGACTTTCCGCCCAAATGGAACGTCGTCGGCCCAGCCGAAGTGCGCCAGTTCGATATAGTCTATGGCCCTTACTCCGCTCGCTATGGCGGCAATTCGATGGGTGGCGTCATCTCGGTGACCACGCAGCAGCCCAAGGAAACCGGGGCCTATGCCACCGCGCAAACCATGATCATGCCGTTCAAGGAATATGGCTTTGACCAGACCTTCAAGGGCTACAGCCTGGAAGGCGGCGTCAACTGGAAGCAAAAGGACGGCCCCTGGTCAGTCCGCATTTCCGGTCGCCATTTCGAGAACACCGGTCAATCGATGACCTACAACCTGCTGACGGCAACGACGGGCACGGGCACAGCCGTGACCGGAGCCTATGCAGATCCCCGTCTTGCCACACCGGTTTTCGGGGCCGCTTCGCCCGTTGATGTCACCCAGGATCAGGCGCGGCTGCGCATCGGCTATGAGACTGCGGGCGGCTGGCAAATCGATGCGCTCGGCATGATCTGGCTGACGCGGCAGGACCTGACCGACCCGCGCAGCTGGCTGACCAATGCGGCCACCGGCGCCCCGGTCTATCAGGGCAAGGTCAGCTTTGGTGGCCGAGTCTGGAACGCGACTGGTCTCACCATGTCAACAACCCGGCGGACCGAATATCTGGCTGGGCTAAAGCTGGCTGGTCGCGTAGCAGGTTGGGATGTATCGGTGAACCTGTCGCGATACTGGATCCCCCAATGGGATACCCGCACTTCCGGCGATTACGCCACCGGCATAGCCTTGGGACGGGGCACGCAGTCGCTGGTCAATGCGCCCGGCTGGTACACCGGTGATCTCACGGTCGAGCGTGAGTTTGGCCCGCATAAGATCGCATGGGGTGCGAATGCCAATGTCTATCAAACCTCAACCGATAGCTTTGCGACAACAAATTGGGACACCGCAACAACGCCGGTCTATTCAACCTCAACCTATGGCAAGACCAGCCTCTGGGGGGTGTGGCTTGAAGACGCAATTGACCTTGGAAACAGCTGGGTTCTGACCGGTGGCGTCCGTTATGATGGCTGGCGCGCTTATGACGGCGGCATTGCGAAAGTTTATTCAGGCGCCCGCAAGGACGATCGCTATCCCACGCGGACGGACAACAGCTTCAGTCCGAAGCTCAGCCTGCAAGGTGAGCTAAGCGATGCACTCGCGGTCCAGATCAGCCTTGGCACCGCCAAACGCTTTCCCACCGTTGGCGAACTATACCAGGGTCGCTTCGATGACATCGCGCAGGCTATCGATCCGCAAAGCTATGACCCCAATCTGAAGGCCGAACGCTCGGAGGATGCAAATTTCATCCTGCGTTACCGTGCCGGAAAGGTGCAGACCACGCTCAGCCTGTTCTACCAGAATATCAAGGATGCCATCTTCAGCTTCAGCGGCCTCAATCAGTTCGGCACGGTCATCACCAGCTACAAGAATGTCGATCAGGTTCGGCAATACGGCGTCGAGCTGATGGTCGAGGCCAAGGACATCCTGGTTGAAGGCCTGGATGTCGACGCGAACCTGGCCTGGATCGATGCCAAGACGGTCAAGAACGCTGCCAATCGAGCCGCCGAAGGGGTCCAGTTCCCCCGCATCCCGCGGTGGCGGTCCAACGGCAATATCCGGTATCGCGTGGCTGAGCCGGTCAAGGCGTCGATCGGCTGGCGCTATGCATCGCGGCCCAACTCCGACCTGTTCGGACAGGTCCGCGGCGACGCCTATGGCTTCCAGACCGAGTACTTTACAGTCGACACCCGCTTGACCTGGCAGCTCAGCCAGTCGCTCGAACTGGGCGCCGGGATCGATAATCTGTTCAACGATCAGGCCTATGTGTCGCATCCGCTGCCCCAGCGGACCTTCGTGCTTGATCTGAAAGCGAAGTGGTAAAGTCATGAACGAACAAGCCAACAAAGCTTCGCTCTATCGGACGATCTGGCGCTGGCATTTTTACGCCGGACTGTTCGTTGTACCGATGGTCCTGATCCTGGCACTGACCGGCGCGGTGTACCTGTTCAAGCCGCAAGTTGAACGGTGGGAAGAGCGCGCCTGGCGCGACCTTCCCACTGGTGGTGCGGTGACACCTGACGCGCAGGTCAAGGCAGCCCTTGCTGCTTATCCCGGTTCGCGCCTGCATTCCTATCGCCTGCCCCAAAGCGAAAGCGATGCAGTGCTGATCCACCTGGCCCTGCCGGGCGGAGCAGGCGGGGGCAAGCAAGTGATGCGCGACGTCTTCGTTTCCCCCCAGGGCAAGGTGGTTGGCGCGCTCGATCCCGAAAAGCGGATCATGCAGGTGGCCCACGACATTCATGGACAGCTTTTGCTTGGCAAGCGCGGGAGCTGGATTGTCGAGTTGGCGGCCAGCTGGGCGATCGTGATGATCCTGACCGGGCTTTACCTGTGGTGGCCGCGCGGCCGCGGTTTAGCCGGTGTCATCTGGCCGCGCCTTTCTGGTGGCCGCCGGGTGCTGTGGCGCGATCTTCATGCGGTTACGGGGTTCTGGGTTTCAAGCCTGGCGCTGGTTTTGTTGCTGACCGGGCTGCCCTGGGCCGATGTCTGGGGCAGCGCCTTCAAGGCAGTCCGCACCGAAATGGGCTGGGTAAAGGGTGAGCAGGACTGGACCATCGGTGGCCAGCCAGCCGGCGCCGACGAACACGCTGAGCACGATCACGCGGCGATGGCGGCGGCCGGTTCAGCCATGCCGCCCATGGCGCATATGATGCCCGATGGCACGATCATGACCATGGCCATGACGCCGGTAACCCTCAACCAGATCGTCGCCGAGGCCAAGAGCCAGCGCCTGCCGTTTCCGGTGATCGTTACGCCGCCGGGAATGCCGCAGCGCTTCGGCGGCAAGGTTTCTGCCGCCTGGTCGGTCCGATCCGAGACCCAGAACCGCCCGCTGCGTATCACGCTGGCCTACGATGCCATGACTGGCCAGCAGGTCAGCCGTGAAACCTTTGCCGATAAGCATGTGATCGACCAGGTGGTCGGCTATGGAGTGGCCTGGCATGAGGGGCAGCTGTTCGGCCCGATCAACCAGCTGATCGGGGTCGCTACCGCGCTCATGCTTGTGATGCTTTCGGTCAGCGGCTTTGTCATGTGGCGCCGCCGCAAGCCGATCGATCACCTGGGTGCTCCGCCCTTGCCGCCCAAGCCGGTACGGCCGGTGGGGGTGCTGGCAATTGCCGCGGTGCTGGTCTTGCTCTTGCCGATGCTGATGGTTTCGCTGGCCGCAATCCTGCTGATCGAGTTTGCACTGATCCGGCGGATACCGAAGTTGGCGGCGTGGCTTGGCGTGCCGGCGGCGACCCAGCCGGCGCCGTAACAGGTGCGCACAGGTGCTGGTACTGCCCTGCTATTCCACCGCCATGTTGTCGATCAGCCGGGTTGTGCCAATCCGCGCGGCCACAAACAGCCGGGCGGATTGGGCAGCAGGATGATCGACGCGGCCAAGTGAAGCGGGATCACGAACTTCGGCATAATCGACCGAGGCGAAGCCGGCGGCGATCAGGTCGCGGTTCAGATCGGCCATGGCGCCGCTCACCGGTTGGCCGGCCAGCATCGCGCCAATCGCCGCCTGCATCGCGCGGGGCAGAGCGGCAGCCTGGCTGCGCTGTTCGGAAGAAAGATAGGCATTGCGCGAACTCATCGCCAGTCCATCGGCTTCACGCACTGTCGGCACGCCCAGGATGGCGTCCACATGCGGACGGGTCAGGTCGAGGTCGCGGGCCATTCGCCGAATGACCGCCAGCTGCTGCCAGTCCTTTTCGCCAAACAGGGCCAGATCGGGCTGCACCTGGTTGAACAGCTTGCACACCACTGTGGCCACCCCATCGAAATGCCCGGGCCGCGCTGCGCCGCACAGGCCATCGGATACACCCGAGACCGATATGTTGGTGGCATAGCCTTGCGGGTACATCGCCTCGGGTTCGGGCGCCCAGAGCAGGCTGACGCCTTCGCTCTCAAGCAGTGCCTGATCGCGGGCAAGTTGCCGCGGGTAGGCATCGAGGTCTTCATTCACCCCGAATTGACGCGGGTTGACGAAGATCGAGACGACCACATGGGGCGCCTTGGCTTTGGCCGCGCGGACCAGCTTCAGGTGGCCTTCGTGCAGGGCGCCCATGGTCGGGACCAGAGCAACCGCTCCATCGGCGCGCAGGGCATCAAGCGCGCGGCGCAGTGGATCAAGCCGGGTGATGGTTTGCACGGACGAATCCCCTTGGGTAGAAGGCAGCTATTCCGCCCTAGCGCCGCGACGCGCCAAGGGGCAACCATGCAAGCGAGCCAGACCCGACCGTGACTGCCAGCAACAGCCCCCATCGTATTGTCTTTGCCAATGAGAAGGGCGGCACCGGCAAATCTACAACTGCGGTCCACGTTGCGGTTGCGCTGGCCTATCAGGGCGCAAAGGTGGCGGCGGTCGATCTGGATCACCGCCAACGCACCTTTCACCGTTATCTTGAAAACCGGGCTGAAACGATCAAGCGCCGCAATATCGTGCTGCCGACGGCCAGCTTTGCCGTTTACGACGGAACCGATCCGGCAGAGCTCGACCGGATCAGCAGCGAGTTGGCCGAGGGCCATGACTTCCTGATCTTTGACACCCCCGGCCGGGACGATCCGCTGGCGCGTCATGTCGCCACAGCTGCCGATACGCTCGTCACGCCGCTGAACGACAGCTTTGTCGATTTCGATCTGATCGGGCAGGTCGATGCGGAAACGTTCAAGGTCCGCAAGCTGTCGTTCTATGCCGAACTGATCTGGGAGGCGCGCAAGAAGCGCGCCCTGGCGACGATCCAGGAAAAGCGCCGCGAGATGGACTGGGTGGTGGTGCGCAATCGCACCCAGCATGTCGAGGCGCGGAACATGCGCCGGCTTGATGGCGCCTTGACCGAACTGTCCAAGCGCGTCGGTTTCCGGATTGCCAGTGGCTTGTCCGAACGGGTCATCTATCGGGAGCTGTTCCCTTCCGGCCTGACCCTGCTTGACAAGGGACACCTGGGTGAGCTGGGCACCAGCCATCTGGTTGCGCGGCAGGAATTGCGCGCATTGCTGGCCAACCTGAACCTGCCGGTCCCGGCGCGACCTGCGCCTGAACTGGTTCTCGCCAGACCGGAATAATCCTGCTTGGCCAAGCTGTTCGTTCTTGCCCTGCTTGCGGCCGTGGCGTGCCGGGTCCTGTCGGGCCGGTGGCCGTGGGAACTTTGGCTCATTTCCGAACGTTCTCAAGCAGAAGCCCGTGCCAGAAGCTTGCTCGGCGTAGATCGGTCAGCTAGGCGCGAAGCCATTGTCGAAGCCCATCGGCGGCTGATCGCCCGGGTCCATCCGGACCGCGGGGGTAGCAACGATGCAGTCCATTCAGCCAACGCCGCCCGCGACCTCTTGCTGGCGCGGCTTGAACGCAACGAAGCGGAGTAGCCATGAGCCACCAGTTCGACCCGACCGTCCTGCGCGAATACGATATCCGCGGTATCATCGGCGAAACGCTCGGTACGGCAGATGCCTATGCGATCGGTCGCGGCTTTGCGACCCTGCTGCGGCAGGCAGGAGGCAGCAAGGTAGCCGTGGGCTATGACGGCCGGCTGAGTTCGCCGGATCTGGAAGAGGCACTCGTCGCCGGATTAAACGCCAGCGGCATCGATGCGGTGCGGATCGGGATGGGGCCGACCCCGATGCTTTATTACGCCGAAGCTTCAGCCGAAGACGTGCAGGGCGGCATTCAGATAACCGGCAGCCACAATCCAGCCAATTACAACGGCTTCAAGATGGTATTCCAGGGTCGGCCGTTTTTCGGCGCAGATATTCAGGAACTGGGGCGGCTCGCTGCGGAGGGCGCCTGGCTCGAGGGCAATGGCACTTATGAGCGCCGCGAAGTCCTCACCGCCTATGTCGCCCGGCTGGTCGAGGGGCTGGGCGGAATCGACCAGACGCAGCTGGCCCAGCTGCGGATTGGCTGGGACGCCGGTAACGGGGCCGCCGGCCCCGCGCTTGAATTGCTGGTTGAACAGCTTCCTGGCGAACATCACCTTCTCTTCACCCAAGTGGATGGGAACTTCCCGAACCATCATCCGGATCCCACCGAAGAAAAGAACCTTGCCGACCTGCGAAAGCTTGTCGCCGAAAAGAGCCTCGATTTTGGAGTCGCCTTCGATGGCGATGGCGATCGCATCGGCGCGATCGATGGCGCGGGGCGGGTGATCTGGGGTGACAAGTTGCTCATGATCTACGCCGAAGACCTCCTCAAGCTTGAGCCCGGGTCGGCGATTATTGCTGACGTAAAGGCCTCGCGTGCCTTGTTCGATCAGGTCGAAAGACTGGGTGGACGGCCCACTATGTGGAAGACCGGACACAGCCTGATCAAATCCAAAATGAAAGAGATTGCCGCGCCGCTGGCCGGTGAGATGAGCGGGCACGTCTTCTTTGCGCATCAGTATTACGGCTATGATGATGCGCTTTATGCCGCCGTTCGCCTGATCGCCGCCAGCGCCCGGTTGGGCAAGTCGGTAACCGACTTGCGCGGCGCGATGCCGGCGCTGGTCAACACGCCCGAGCTGCGCTTTCAGGTTGATGAAAGTCGCAAGTTTGCGGTGATCGACGAGGTGAAGGATCGGCTGGCGGCATCCGGTGCCACGGTCAATGCGATTGATGGCGTGCGGGTTTCAACGGCTGACGGCTGGTGGCTGCTGCGGGCATCGAACACCCAGGACGTACTGGTGGCGCGCGCGGAAAGTGACAGTGAGGAAGGCTGCGCCCGCTTGCTGGCTGAAATCGATGCCCAGCTTGCGGCCTCTGGGTTGAAGCGCGGGCCGCAGGCCGGTCACTAAAGCGCGGGGAGCAGGAAGGGCAGGGCACCCAGCGCTGCCAGGGCGCTCAGCGCCAAGACTGCGCTCCCTTTCCAGGCCTGCCGCCAGCCGGCAAGACCGATCGCCGCACCGGCCTTGATCAGCGTGTTGAGCAGCACCGGCGGCATGAGGATCAGCGCTGCGAGCCGGGGATCAACCGTTCCGCGGGGCAGGTTGCCCATGGTGATGATTGCTGAGTCGACGTCCAGCATGCCTGATAGCGCGAGGACCGCCGCCAGCCCGGCATCGCCATAGCGCGCCAGCACCCAGCGCGCCGCAACGCTGAGCACCATGACCAGTGCCGCCAGAATCAGCGCCGGACCCAGAGCGAAGGGATTGCGCAGCGGCAGGGCTCCGCCGTCGTCTGCGGTCTTGCCGATGTAACGCCGCCCGATCAGCCAGCTGCCAATCAGGCTGATGGCCATCCCGGGCAGGGTCCAGATCAACAAGCTCGCCAAGGCAAAGGGGGCAAGCGCACCCACCAGAACCATCACGCGCAGAAACATCACTGCCGAGGCAAGTGCGATGGCGGAATTGAGCAAGGCGGCGTTCTCGCCGCCGTCACGCAGCCGCCCAGCCAGCGAAGCGGTGACTGCGGTTGAGGATACCATCGATCCGGCGGCAGCGGTCGCCATGGTTCCCTTCGACGGACCAAGCCGGTGCGCGGCAATATAGCCCAGAAACGAGAAGCCGCAGACCAGTACCACGACCAGCCAGATCTGGCGCGGTCGCCAGGCATCAAGCGGGCCCATCGGCGTATCGGGCAGCAGCGGCAGGATCACGAGTGAGATCAGCGCGAAATGCGCAATGGCCAGCACCTCGCGCTGGTCGAGGTGGCGAACCCAGTCGTGCAACTGGTGCCGCATGGCGAGCACTAACACCATCACGCCAGTCGCTGCGCTGGCCAGGGCATGGCTGCCAGCACCTGCCACAAACCCGCAAGCAAGGGTCAACAGGCCGACCAGACTGGCTGTGCCGCTGATCGAGGGCTGCGTGGTTGGTTCACCGCGCGTGCTGCGCCAATAGCCCATCACCACAAGGATGGTGGTTCCTGCCAGCAGCACGCCCGACAGGACCGGGAACGCCGCTTGCATCGCCCCGCCCAGCCCGCCGGCAAGACCCAGCAGGCCATAGGTCCGAATTCCGGCAAAGCGGGTGCCGGGTGCCTGCTCACGCAGGGTCCAGCCGCGCTCAACGCCGACCAGCAGCCCCAGCGCCAATGCAAGCGCAACAGAGAGGAGCGCAGCCTGATCAATTCCGGGTACCATCGCACCAGCGTGGCAGGCCGCGCCGGGAAGGGAAAGCGTGATTTTGGCGTGCGGCGAAGGCTGTTATGTTTGGTCGGCGCGCATTACCAATGCCGTCGATGTCGAATCCCGCCGCCGATCTGCCACTTGAACTTGCCGACTGGTTCGCCGGGCGCGGCTGGCAGCTGCGGCGCCACCAGCGCGAGATACTGGCGGTTGCCAAGGAAGGGCGGCATGCGCTGCTGGTAGCTGACACGGGCGCGGGCAAGACGCTGGCCGGCTTCCTGCCGACCTTGGCGGATTTCTGCCCGACGCGGTTGCAGGGTGCCGAACCGCCGGATGGCCTGCACACGCTGTACGTCTCCCCGCTCAAGGCGCTGGCGCATGACGTGCGCCGGAATCTGTTGCTTCCGGCCGAGGAGCTTGGCCTGCCGATCCGGATCGAGACGCGCAGCGGCGATACCCCGTCCGATCGCAAGGCCCGCCAGCGCGTCAAGCCGCCGCATGTCCTGCTGACAACGCCGGAATCGCTTTCGCTGCTGCTGTCCTATCCGGAAAGCGCTGCGCTGTTCGCGGGCTTGAAGCGGATCGTGGTCGATGAGGTTCACGCCTTCGCCAATGGCAAGCGAGGGGACCTGCTGGCGCTGTCGATGGCGCGGTTGCAGGCCCTGGCCCCCGGGCTGCAACGGGTGGCCCTGTCGGCCACCCTGGCCGATCCTGAGGCCTACCGCCGCTGGCTGGCGCCGCAGGGGCAGGCTGCGACCGTGGCGCTGGTCGAGGGCGAAGCGGGCGCGCCGCCCGAACTTGAGATCGTCCTGCCTGAAGAGGCGCGCGTCCCCTGGGGCGGTCACGCCGCGGCCTGGGCCGTCCCGCAGCTCTATCAGGCGATCAAGGCGAACAAGACGACACTGGTATTCTGCAATACGCGGTTCCTCGCTGAATTCATTTTCCAGGAACTGTGGGACGCCAACGAGGATCACCTGCCGATCGGCATCCACCACGGCTCGCTCTCGGTCGAGGCGCGGCGCAAGGTTGAAAGTGCCATGGCCGCTGGCAAGCTGCGCGCGCTGGTCTGCACAGCCAGTCTCGACCTGGGGGTGGACTGGGGCGACGTTGACCTGGTGGTGCAGATGGGCGCGCCCAAGGGGTCATCGCGCCTGCTCCAGCGGATCGGGCGGGCCAACCACCGAATAGACCAGGCCAGCCGGGCGATGCTGGCACCGGGGAACCGCTTCGAGTTCCTTGAGGCCTTTGCCGCGCTTGAGGCGGTTGCCGAAGGGCAGCGCGATGGCGAGGCATTTCGCCCGGGCGGATTGGACGTGCTGGCTCAGCACGTGATGGCCTGCGCCTGCGCCGGCCCATTCGACGAGGCGGCGCTGCTGACCGAGGTGCAGAGCGCCGAGGCTTTTGCCTGGGTCGATGCGGCAACCTGGGAGCGGGTGCTCGGCTTTGTCGCGACCGGGGGCTATTCGCTGCGCGCTTATGACCGCTTCCAGCGGATCACCAAGGGCCGCGACGGGCTTTGGCGGCTGACTCACCCGCAGCATGCCGCGCGGCACCGGCTGAACGCCGGAATCATCATGGATGCGGAGATGATCTCCGTCCGGTTCTGCAACGGCAAGGCGCTGGGCCGGGTTGAGGAAAGCTTCGCCGCCAGCCTCAAGCCCGGGGCGACATTCCGGTTCGCGGGCCTTGATCTCGAGGTTGAAGCCATGCGCGAGACCGAGCTCTGGGTTCGCGCGGCCAAGCGCAGCGGGCAGATCCCGAGCTACATGGGTGCGCGCATGCCGCTGACGACGCATCTCTCCAACCGGGTCCAGGCTCTGCTGGCGGATCGGGCCGGGTGGGTGAGATTCCCTGACGATGTGCGCGAATGGCTGGAAATGCAGGACTGGCGGTCCGAATTGCCCGCGCCGGGGCGGCTGCTGGTGGAAAGCTTTCCCCATCAGGGGCGCTACTATACTGTGTTCTACAGCTTCGAAGGCTGGCCGGCGCACCAATCGCTCGGCATGTTGGTCACCCGGCGGATGGAGGAGCGTGGGTTCGCGCCTCTCGGTTTTGTGGCCAATGATTATGCGCTGGCAGTCTGGGGGCTGCGGCCGATTGACGATCCGGCGGCGCTGCTGTCACCCGATATCCTTGCGGGGGAGTTCGTCGAGTGGGTGCAGAACAGCTACCTGTTGCGCCGGGCCTTCCGGGAAGTCGCAGTGATCTCTGGACTGGTCGAACGCCAG
>JACCDH010496237.1_pt1 | contig 12473 bp, 8 predicted proteins | sample 7442481 | NCBI WGS metagenome assembly JACCDH01 (sample SAMN15323433, study PRJNA562643) | freshwater metagenome | isolation source: river surface water | place: USA:Blue River Watershed | collected 2017-08-15
CTTCTTGGAAACGCGCAAGAAGTTTTACCCGGTTCGAGGTATTCAGCGTTTCCCGGTCGGCCCCCTGACGACAGTGCACTGGGTCGCGCCCCGACAGCAACCGCGCATGCGGCTTTACATCAAGCAGCTTGACCACGGAAAGCCGGTTACCCGTCTGGTCGTGCGGCTGGAAGTCACGCTCGGGGAAGGTGTCTGCGAACAGCTAGGGTTACGTCATCTGGGCCAGTGGGGCGATTTTGTGCCCAATCTGCGCAAGGCGGTGTCACCGTTTTTTCGGGTTGCCGACGGCGTCAAGCCCAAGCTCATTCGCATCCCTGCCAAGGCCAGCAAAGCCGCACGCCGGCGCCTGCTGCAGAAGAACCGTCGCGAGGCACGTCGGTCGCAAGAGCAGTTTGCAAAAAAGGGGGCGTCATGGGCCGTCGTCAAAGGTTATACGATAGTGCGCAACACCGAGTTCAGTCGGCGGGTCGGCAATGCCTTGTCCGAGCTGCAGCGTCGCTTCGACAGGCTGCGCAAGCGCTGAAATTTTGCTGGGAGAAAAACTTATAGACCTTGGCAACAGCCTCGCGCAACGTGAGCAAATTCAACGGATGCCAGCGCCCGCGAACAGGGAAAGCACCACGTGATGTAGTAGTGCAACTTTGTGAAGCCAAGAGGCTGTGCAGCCGCCGGCCTTCTGCTAAGCCTAAGGTAGTCCTGCTCGAATCAGCCCAGAGAAAGAACGACGGTCTGAATGCGAAACCGGGATTCGAATCAGTGAGCTCAGCCATCATCATTACGACCGCACGCGTCTTTGGTCCAGCGCATGTCGGCATCGTTGATGAGGGCGGGCCGGCACCGGTATGATGTCGCGAAAGTCTGCTACAAAAGCACTCTAAGGTAGCCGGCAGGCGAAATAAAATCGCTTTGAAATCAATCGGTTATTTTTTGCGGAAGGGAATCCCCCTCTCTCCGCCACAGATCAAGTAAAAAAGCGCCTTTCGGGGCGTTTTTTTATTGCGAATATCAAATTGACTATCGATTCGCCGTGCTGGTCTCGTTAGGCGCCATGGACGCGCTCGCTTGTAGAACATGCAGAGCTTTCGACACCACAATCACCTCGGTGACGTCAGCCCCTAGGCCTTTGAACGGACCTCAGCGTGAGGCTGGCGACTGTATAAATATCGAGGGTAGTCCAATCTCAGCCTGCTGCGATTCAAATGACGGATGATTAATAAAGTCAGTTAGCGAAGAGCCGTTCACCTTAGCCTTCTTGAAATTGAACGTCGCCGATTCCACTTCTCGCAATTCCAACAAAGGAATTCAAATATTCCACATCTGTATCCCCCTCACGAAAGCCCAAAAAAATTTGTTTTTGAATTCCGCTCCGACCTAGCCTCAATGGAACGACGTCTATCCTTGTTGCGTATTCTTGCACCAGCCATCTGGGCAGTGCACTCACTCCCCGCCCACTGGCCACCATTTGTAAAAGGATGTCGGTGGTTTCGATGCTCTTGTGTAGTCGTGGGGAGATACCTGCTGGCGTGAGGAACCGGTTAAAGATGTCTAGCCGTTCAGCAGAGACGGGATATGTTATGAGCACCTCATTGGCTAATTGTCTTGGCTTGACATGGGGCTCGTTGGCGAGCGGGTGACTTTTCGCCACAACCAGTACCTGTTCGTAATCAAACACGGGCTCGAATCTCAGACCTGACTTGAATAACGGATCTGGCGTAACAAGGATGTCGATTTCATAGCTAAAGAGCGCCCCGATTCCACCGAACTGGAATTTCTGCTTCACGTCGACATCGACATCAGGCCAAGTTTTTAGGTACGGCGCTACTACTTTGAGCAACCACTGATAGCAGGGGTGACACTCCATCCCAATGCGCAGGATGCCGCGATGACCCTTTGCAATCTGCTGTAGCCGCATCTCAGCCTGTGTCAGCTGCGGCAAGACTCGATTGGCCAGTGCAAGCAAGTGGTTGCCGGCCTGCGTCGGAATCAACCTGCGGCCTTCTCTCACCCAGATAGGCGTGCCGATAAGGGACTCCAACTTTTTGATCGAATGGCTAAGTGCCGGCTGGGTCAAACACAGTGTGTCGGCCGCTGCGGTCAGCGACCCCTTGCGTGCGACTTCTTGAACGATGGCCAGGTGGATACGCTCGATCATATGTATGAACAAATCTAATCGATAAGTTAGAAAAGAACATTTTACTTCATCGATTATGACTCCTACCATCGCTGCTTTTTACAGACATCCAACGGAGCAGACGCAAGATGGCGATCACCCATAATCTAGGCTTTCCGCGCATTGGCTCGAAACGTGAACTTAAATTTGCACTCGAGTCCTATTGGAGAGGCGAGTCCTCCCGCGACGAGTTACTCGTAAAAGGCGCACAGCTGCGTCAGCAGAATTGGCAGCACCAGGCAAATCTCGACCTCGTGCCGGTGGGGGATTTTTCTTTCTATGACCACATCCTTGATCTGAGCTTCACAGTAGGCAATCTGCCTGAGCGAGTGCGTGATTTCCACGGCGATATGCTAGACAACTACTTCCGCGTGGCACGCGGCCGATCTGCACAATTAGCGGAGGTTCATAGTGAATGTTGCGGCGCGGTCGCAGCAGGTGAGATGACCAAGTGGTTCGACACTAACTACCACTACATCGTGCCGGAATTCAGCGCAGTCACTGATTTCAAACTGGATGCCTCTCGCGTGTTGGCCCAAGTGACAGAAGCCTTGGCGCAAGGGGTACGGGTCAAGCCAGTGCTTGTTGGTCCTGTGACTTATCTCGCGCTGGGAAAAACCAAAGACGGCTCCGACAAGCTGGCTTTGCTACCACGGTTGCTGCCGGTCTACGCCCAGCTTTTGGAGGCATTGGCAGCTAAAGGGGTGGAATGGGTGCAGATTGATGAGCCTTTGCTAGTGACCGACCTGAATGCGGATTGGCAGCACGCTTTTAATGTGGCCTATCACCAACTGAAAAGCTGCCCGGTCAAGATCCTACTGACCACGTACTTCGGCCAACTGGCGGAGAACCGGTATCTGGCCGCCAAGCTGCCCGTCGCCGGCTTGCATGTCGATGTAACGGGTGGGCGGGATGACTTGGTACCATTGCTCAACATCCTGCCCTCGCACAAGGTGCTGTCGCTTGGTGTGATCAGCGGACGTAACATCTGGAAGACGGATCTGAATGCGGTGTTGAACTGGTTGGAACCACTGGCCCAACGTCTGGGTGATCAATTGTGGATTGCACCGTCTTGTTCCTTGCTTCACGTACCGGTGGATTTGAATAATGAACAGAAGCTCGATGCCGAATTCAAATCTTGGCTAGCGTTTGCTCTGCAAAAACTGGACGAGCTGACACTTCTTGCGGATGCATTGAAAAATGGTCGCGCCTCAGTAAAGGCCAAACTCGATGCAAATCATGCCGCCATTGATGCGCGGCGTGCCTCACCGAGGGTGAATAACCCGGAAGTCAAAGCAGCGGTTGCCGACATCCGCGCTAAGTTCGGAGAGCGCGAGAGTGCTTATGCCCAACGAGCACCCAAGCAGGCTGCGCTTTTGAAACTCCCGGCCTTTCCGACCACGACCATTGGGTCCTTTCCCCAGACCGCTGAAATTCGCCACGCCCGCAGCGAATTCAAGGCAGGTCGGCTGAACGAAGACGCCTACTTGACCGCGATGAAGGGCGAGATTGAGCGCAGTGTGCGCGAACAAGAAACTTTGGGGCTGGATGTATTGGTGCACGGAGAAGCCGAACGCAATGACATGGTCGAATACTTCGGCGAACAGCTAGAGGGTTACGCCTTCAGCCAGTTCGGCTGGGTGCAGAGCTATGGCTCGCGTTGCGTGAAACCGCCCATTCTGTTTGGCGACATCAGCCGTCCGAGAGCGATGACGGTGGAGTGGATAACCTACGCCCAATCGCTGACGGCTAAGCCCATGAAAGGCATGCTGACCGGGCCGGTGACCATCCTGAATTGGTCGTTCGTACGCGACGACCAGCCGCGCTCGGTAAGTTGCAAGCAACTGGCCCTGGCCATCCGCCAGGAGGTGCTGGATCTGGAAAAGGCTGGTGTCAAGGTCATCCAGATCGACGAAGCCGCGCTGCGCGAAGGCCTGCCGCTGCGAAAGTCGCAATGGCAGAAGTATCTCGACTGGGCGGTGGAGAGTTTCCGCATCTGCGCCAACGGCGTGCGCGACGAAACCCAGATTCACACTCACATGTGCTACTCGGAGTTCAATGACATCATTGCGTCCATCGCCGACATGGATGCCGATGTGATCACCATCGAAACCTCCCGCTCGGACATGGAGCTGCTCGATGCCTTTGACAACTTCAACTACCCAAATGAAATCGGACCAGGTGTTTATGACATTCACTCTCCCAACATTCCGACTGAGGCACACATCATTGACCTGATGAAGAAGGCCGCCGAGCGTATTCCTGCCGATCGCCTCTGGGTGAACCCAGACTGTGGCCTCAAGACGCGTCAATGGTTGGAAGTGACTCCTGCGTTGAGGCACATGGTTTCGGCTGCGCGCAAGTTACGCGAAGAGCTTGTTGTCACTGCTTGATATACTTGCGATGCGTCCCGGTTTTCTGTTCGGCAGTGGGAATGAAACGGAAACGACAGATATGTTGTACTGCTAAGTAACCTGTGGCTGGCCCGGCAACTGTGATCGGATAGTTTGCGTCCACTGCCACTGGCTGATGCTGGTGACCTGTCCTGAGATTTTCGGGCCACTTGAGAGTTGTGATGATCCCAACTTGAGGTGGCCCGAAAAAACGGTCAGGAGAGTTTCTCGCGGTTCGCGAAAATCCTCGGATTTCAGATCGGGCTTGCGACCTTGCCAGCGCAATCTTGCGTGCTCAGCTCAAGGCCAAGCGCAGGGTGTTTGTTGCCGTTGATCTCGGCAAATACTTTGGCGTACGGCCCGACGATGCCCACGAAGCCAAGCACAGCCTGCTTGCTGAACGAGTGTCCGAATCCAATGGTGCCGATGGCATCGCATTTGCCATTCAGGTAGCCCGCACGAATTGCATCTGGACCGGATTTTTCCAGGCTATAGGTGAAAGTGACATCCGCCTCCGTCACTTTGTCGCTTGAATTGGTGCGGGTTTGCCGGACGCCGATGACGATGTTTGGCTTGATCAGGCTGGTCTCGCCGGTGATCCATTGAAAGCCGACCTAGCCGCGAGTTTCATCGTCGTCATTTGCGAGGATAGCGGCATTGCCGGAGGAGCCCACGCCCAGCAGCAAAACGCACGCAGCGAATGCTGATGCAATTTTTGATGATTCCAAGGTGTCGCTTCTTTGTCTGGGCCGCCTGTTAATCATGAAGCTGGCAAGCCATGGTGAAAAAGAATCTGGCGCCTTGAGCGTTCCCAAATTGCGCCGCGCGCGCTCCAGCAAAATTTCCGGTCACGCACAGACTTGGATGCGGAGAAAAAACTGTTCTTGCGAATCTGAGAGCAGATGGCGGCGGCGGGGGATCACTACTGTGCGCACTATGAAGCCGGCGACCCTGCCGCCGGCTGAGCAGACTGAACCACGCCGCTTGTCAGTGCTACGAGACGGCGTGGTTGGCTCATTGCCATAGGTTCGTTGAAGCAAGACCCGATCAGGCCGCTTTCCCAGCTTCAGTCGCTTCTGGGATTTCGATCAGCTTTCCGGTCTTTACGTCGTAGATGTATCCGTAGATGGGAATATTTTTGGGGACCAGCGGATGAGTTCGGATACGTTGAACATCTTCCACCACGCTTTTCTCTCTGTGCGCAATGGTCAGCCACTTCATATATTTGCCTGCGGTCGAGCCCGGGCCTTTACCCACATCGCGCCAACCGGCTGAATCAACCGTCGCAGTTTCCAGGCTGTTTTCCAGCAAGCCCGAGATGATGTCGTCAGTGAACAGCTCCATGCCACAATCGGTATGGTGAATGACAAACCATTCTTTCGTGCCGAGTAATTTGTATGAAATTACCAGCGAGCGAATGGCGTCATCACTTGCGCGTCCGCCGGCGTTACGAATGACGTGCGCATCTCCCTCCGACAGTCCGGCATATTTTGCCGGGTCCAGGCGCGCATCCATGCAAGTGAGGATCGCAAAGTGTCTTCCGGGAGGCAGCGGAAGATTTCCTTTGTCGCCGAAATTTGCGACGTAATCATTGTTAGCGTTGATCACTTCCTTGAGAACTGACATGGTGTGTCTCCTGCGCTTTTTGAAAAAAGAATGGCTCGAAGTATATTCCTAAGCTGAACCTCGTGCCGGAGGCCCTCACGACCCCGCCAGCGACCGGGGCGTCGCTGCCTGCAGGTTTGCGAATCGGTAAAGCTTTCCTAGTATTGCGTGATCAGCATGACCCGGAACGACCGTGGCTCGACAGGGTGAAACACCCGACCGCTGGTCTGGTAGCTCGACCCGTCTTGTCGGGTGAAGGTGTACGAATCGTTGTAATAGTCGATCGCTGATTGCTGGCTATTGAGCAGATTGAAGCCGATCAACTCAATTCTCGTATCCTTGTTGACGCGGTAGGCCAGCCTGCCACTCAATGTGGTCGTGCTGTCTGAGCGAACCGAATTGTCTTCGGTGAGCGGACGCGGCCCGAAATGTCTCACTTGTAAAGATCCGCTGTAGGCGCCACCGGTATCGACGATGGCTGCAATCGACGCCACGCCCTCGACAGCGCCGGGAATATAGTTACCTTCACCGCCGGTATCCCGAAAACGTGCGCGAGCATAGGCAAAGTCGGCGTCGATGGTGAGCCACGCATTGGCCTTGAAATAGTTATTGAATTCGAATCCTGTGCGGCGGCTTCTCCGGCCGGAATCTTCCGTCAGGCCGGCGTCGCCCACATAGACAATCTCGGATGCGCTATCCAGCTGAAAAACGGACAAGGTCGTTTGCAAGCCAGCGAAAAACTCGGTTCGGATACCCAGGTCCTGCCCGAAACTTCGGACGAGACCATTCGATCGCACCCCGCTGCCGCTGGTGACGCCGCGCGCATCGTTTGAATGGAATCCGTTGCCTATGCTGTAGTAATACTCAGTTTTATTCCACGGACCGAATACCAGGTTCAGCTTGGGGCTGGTGATGAAATCGTTCACCGTCGCCGTGTTGTTGTAACTCGCGTTGGCCGCCAGCTCGCTGACCACACCCGTGTTCGCGAAGCGGACATAGTCGCCCCTCAATCCGGCGACTGAACGGAACCAGTCGTTCCAATGCACATGGTTTTCAAAAAACAGCCCGATGCTGCTCTGGCCGATCTGATCCTCGCGGCACTGATCGATGACATCGGTGTTGCAAGCGATGCGAACCCGCTGGCGCGTGCTGTTCAGACTGTTTCTGATCTGATCGTGTTGCACCTGGAGGCCGATCGTGTTGGTGGCCTCTTTGCCCAGGTTGGCGATGGAGAAGGAGCGGGAGGCATTCAAGCCGGCGGTCACCCGACCGTCGCGTTGATTGAACTGACTGTCAGCGCCGTATTCGAAGTTGGAATACAGGTCCAGCGAATTGCTGATCACAAAAGCCTGCACCAGCGAGTTGCCGTCCTCTTCGGCGCGGCGCCACTCGCCGGACAGGCTGTAGCGCTGCGCCGTCGCGCCCGACGAGGCATCCATCGTTCCCCAGCGGGAGATCAATCCCTGTTTGTATTCGTTCCACGGGATCTGATCGGTCGCGCGCCAGTTCCCTCGGTAGGCCATCGCGGTGAGATTGAAACCATTGGCTTGTCCGCCTTGCGAGTAGCGCAGCAGACCATTCAACTTCTTGTAGTTGTCTGGCTGGTCCCAAGGGCCGTCGTAATTCGATAGCTCCAGCGCGTAAAGCAGCTTTCCGTTCTCCAGTGAGGGGGAGTCGGCGAGCAACATACGGCGCTGGCCGAATTGGCCAAATCCTATGCTCGCGATACCGGCATCGAGCTTGTCGGCAGTGTAAATCGCCGCCGAGCCGGCGTTGGCGAGGTCTCCATCAGGAGCGTAATAGGGGCCTTTGCGGTAATGCACCGACGTTATCAGCTCCGGAATCAGCGGATTGAGGTCGGCCCAGCCCTGGCCATGCGCGTGGCTGAGTTGATTGACCGGCATGCCATCGAGCGTGATCCTGAAGTCCAGACCGTGGTCGAGATTAAAGCCGCGCAGGAAGTACTGGTTTGCCTTGCCGTCCCCACTGTGCTGGCTGACGATCAGGCCCGGTACGACCTCGAGCAGTTCACCCGTACGTGCAAGAACACGCGATTGCAGCTGCCGCTGCCCGGCGACGCCTTCACTGGCGCTGTCGGCAACGCCGAGCAAACCATAGCGGGAGGCCGAGACCTCCACTTCTGGCAGGTTGCGCACATCGTCGGCCTTGGCGATGGAAGCAAGCACACCGAGCGCCCCGACATGGCACAGCCGTCGCAAGGAAAGTTTGCGCGACATGCTCAGCCCGCGGATCGGTCCGGCAATCGTTTCGGGGAGTGGGTGATTTTGGCCATGGCATGCTCAGCAGGTTTGACAAGCGCCGAATAATACTCCGGAGCAATAGGGCCAGTTTTACTAACTCGGTACGCCAAAATCTGCAGCACAGGGATTATCAAAGTTTTATTTTTGCGCTGTTTTCCGCAATGACCAGGGGGCAGTTATAACTTGCCGGAGGCCTCAGCAATCCCGGCTTGTTTCAACCAAATAATGTTGCCTTGTGGTAATTTAACAGAGAACCCAAGTGTTCAAAGCATCATTAGTGTTTCTGCAGGTCCGTGGTTGTTTTTAAAAATTATTACGATTCACCCACACTGGAGATTTTTAATGCGCTTTATCCCCTCATTGCTGGCCGCGCTGATGGCAGCCGGGCTGGGGTCGGCTGCCTTTGCCGACACGGCCGATGTAAAAACTCAAACAATCGTTGAAGTCAAGAAGAAGGGCGCTCACTGCGAGCAAGACCCGAATTGCTTCAACCGTTATCACCCGGCGATCAAGCCTGTCGCGAAAGCGAAGCCGGGCGAATTGATCGTGGTGCATACCCGTGATGCGCTGGATTCGAACCTGAACATCAATTCGAAGCCGAAGGATGTTACTGCGATCGATGTGAACCTGATTCACCCGATGACCGGCCCGATCCATATCGAAGGCGCCAAACGCGGTGACGTGCTCGCGATCAAACTGATCAACATCACGCCGAACGAATACGGTTACACCACCATCATCCCGGGCTTCGGTTTCCTGCCGGACCTCTACACTGAGCCGTTCGTCGCCAACTGGAAGCTCAACAGCGTCGAGGCAGTGTCTGCACAGATCCCGGGCGTTCGCATTCCGATGCGCGGCTTCATGGGTTCGGTCGGTGTCCTGCCGGGCGAGCCGGAAGTCGAAACATGGCTGGCACGTGAAGCACAACTGGGTGCGGTGGGCGGCGTTGCGCTCCCTCCGGAGCCGACCAGCGCGCGTCCGGCCGAAGTTTGCGGCCCGAACGGCAGCCACAAGACCAAGTGCCTGCGCACCATCCCGCCGCGCGAAAACGGTGGCAACATGGACGTCAAGCAAATGGTTGAAGGCACCACGCTGCTGTTGCCGTGCTTTATCGACGGTTGCGGTCTGTTCATCGGCGACGTGCACTTTGCACAGGGCGATGGTGAAGTGGCCGGTACGGCGATCGAGATGGGTGCCGTCGTGACCGTGCAAACGGAAATCCGCAAGGGCATGGCATCGATCGTCAAGCAGCCGATGTTCGAAGGCGGCTCGCAGATCAAGGCACTGGAGCCGGACCGTTTCCACGCCGTTGTGGGCTACCCGTTCAAGAATGCCGGCGAAGTTCCGCCGCAGTGGACGTATCTGGACAGCGAGAAGATCAAGCCGCTGACCAACCTGTCCAACGACGTTACGCTGGCAGCGCGTAACTCCTTGCTGGCAATGATCGAGTGGCTGCAGAAGACCAAGGGCCTGACCAAAGAGCAGGCGTTCGTGGTCACCAGCGTGGCCTGCGATCTGCGCATCAGCAACGTGGTGGACGTGCCGAACTACGCTGTGACGACGATCTGCCCGATGGAGATCTTCGACGAGAAGAAGTAAGCAAGCATTCCCATCTGGGCTCGGGTGAGCGGGGCAGGTTCCCGCTTTTCCCGAGCCTTTTCCGTGGTGGCGCGTCCCTGAGCGAGCCGTGCCGCGACGGGGAAAAATCTAACCGATACCACTATGCTGAGAAGACGATTCATGGCGCAGACGCTGGGCTTACTGGCCACTGCTGCGCTACCGGGCACGCCTGCGCTTGCACACACGCCTTATGCGCAGTGGGACGTTTTCCGCAAGGGCCACCTGCAAATCCTGACCTCGCACGCCGATCTGAACGGCGATGACTTGGGCGAAATCTGGGTTGAGGCACTGCGCGCGAAGCTGCCGCTGAGCCGTGCGATGACGAGTCGTGCGCGTGATATGCAGCGCGTCGCGGCGCTGCTGAAGACCAATCAGAGCAAACTGGCGGTGCTGTCTTACACGCATGCGCGACTGATGTTCACCGGCGAGGCGCCGTTCGAAGAGTATGCGCCCATACCGCTTGAAGTTCTGGCCGACAACGGCAGGTACCTGCTGGTGACGCGTTCTGATTTGCCGTTACACCATGGCTTCCTGATCACCGCCTCGCTGATGGGTGAGGAGTACTTGCAGCTGATCGATCCGGGCAAGGGCCGCTTTGGCATGCCGCTGCACGCGGGCGCGCGCGCTTTCCTCAGCGGTGAAAAACTTGAGATGCCGTCCGGCTCATGAAGCGAATCGCCGTACTGCTGGTCGCCGGTCTTTGCGCTGCGCTGCTCATGATGAGTTCGGCACATGCGCATGACTCGATCAATGCCGAAGCGCGCAAGAACTACATCGCCAAACTGCAGGAATTCCAATCGAACAGCGGGGCGGCGCTGCCTGCTGTCGTGCGCGCAAAAAGTTTGTACCACATTGGCGTGACGCTGGACGAGGTGCGCGAGCTTTTCAATGAGGACATGATCAGCCATGGGGTTGTAAAGGGGCTGGAGACCTCGCTGTTGCTCAACGAGCTCGCACGCATTGGCTACAAGCTGGAAACTTCGCCAAAGACCGGGCTGTATCTGTCCCAATTGCAGTACTACCGCGACGCCCTGCGCCTCGATCCGCATGCGTCCTACACCGACCATGCACGGTACATGCTGTTGAAGAGCCACTTCTACGACAGTTTCAGTGACAACCCGCTGACACCTTTTTCGCAGTCGAAGCAGACCCTGGCAGAGATGATCGCGCTCGGCGAGGGTTTGATGAAATCGAAGCATACGCAGGTTGATCGTGAGGAGTTGCGCTTCGTCCTCGGCATGCATTACCTTCAGGCGATCAGACAGCAGCATATTGATAAAGAAACCGGCCTGAAGAAGGTCAGGGTACTCATCCAGGAACTTCGGAAAGACCATCCGGATAGCCTGAAGCTCTTGACACTCGAGGCGCTGTTGCCCTGAACGTATGCGGCTTTCTTTCATCACGCGTTGCTTTCGTTGCGGCCTGTTTGCGCTGCTGTGTTTGTGTGTGAATGCTGCGTCGTTCGCACACCAGACCGGCAACAGCTATCTCTATCTTCGTCAGTCTGGCGCGACGCTGGCGCTTGATCTTGATTTTTACGTGCGGGACCTGGGAAATCTGCTGCAGAAGCCAGGCGACAAGCCCGAGCTGGTGCCAGCGCCTGAGAAGATCAAGGCCTTGCAGCCGGAACTGACCCGGCTCATCGAAGCGTCATTAAGTATCGAGTTTGACGAGCGGCCAGTGCAGTTGAACTTTGTGGGTCAGTCGGTGGTGCTGCACAATGACGGCCTGTACGTGCGACAACAATTTGTCGCAGACGCTGTCCCTGCAAACGCGCGTTTCGTAGTCATTCGCTACGGCTTTTTCACGCAGAGCGACAAGCTGGGCCGGGCCTTCTTGCGACTGGCGGCGGGTGGCGATGAAATCTCGTCGGTGTTCGATGAGGCGACGGCAATTCAACGTTTTGCTCTTGGCGATGCCAAGCGCTCGTCGACCATCCTCCTCTTTGCCAACGAGGGCGCAAAACACATTTGGGAAGGTGCTGATCATCTTCTGTTTTTGCTGACGCTGCTGCTGCCCGGTCTGCTCCTCTGGAGCGCTCCGGCAGGTGCGGCAGCCGCGGCGTCCGGCTCAGTGAGTGCCCATCGCGCCGCCTGGATATTTGCGCTGAAAGTCATCACGGCGTTCACCGTCGCGCATTCGATCACGCTGGCAATGGCAAGCTTTGGCCTGATCAGTTTGCCGGAAAGACTGATCGAATCGGCGATTGCATTATCGATCATGGTATCCGCTGCAGTGAACTTGCAGCAGCGTTTCCGTTTCAATCACTGGCAGTTGGCTTTCGTGTTCGGACTGATCCATGGGATGGGTTTTGCGAATGGGCTCAAAGAGCTGGGACTCTCGCAGTCCTATTTTCTGGAGACGCTGATCGCTTTCAATATCGGCGTCGAGCTGGGGCAGTTGTCGACCGTGCTGATCGTTGCC
>JACCDH010347673.1_pt1 | contig 12471 bp, 14 predicted proteins | sample 7442481 | NCBI WGS metagenome assembly JACCDH01 (sample SAMN15323433, study PRJNA562643) | freshwater metagenome | isolation source: river surface water | place: USA:Blue River Watershed | collected 2017-08-15
CAGTTTAAATAATTTCAAATCATCTTCAAACGCCTTTAAAATTCATTTTTTGAGGGAAAATTTGACTTTAATGATGATTAAGAGTGATCTACGGTGATTTAGCGTGAAATTGATTTAGTGTGGACCACACTAATTACAGGGTATTTTTTTATTGATTATCAGTAAGTTAGGTTTCAACTGCGCACCAAATTGCGCACCATGTAAGTTGTTGATAATAAGCGTTGCAGTAAAACAATTACATTCGAAGTAAAGTGAATATTTATAAATAAAAATGCAGTAATTCCGTAGTGTTCGCCAATTCTTAGCTTTTCAAAAATCCTAAAAGTACGTCTTGACAGCGAACTCAAACTGATCGATAAAGATGGATTTGAATGCCGATATATTGTTCTGCTCATAGAACAGTAACATTGCCTTTTTGTATTCAACTGAATCTATGGTTCTGAATGATATTGGACAGTGTTTGTTGTGAATCAGACATGCATTACTCACGATGCGTGCCGTTCTTTTATTTCCATCGTCAAAAGCTTGAATGTAGGACAACAGAACTAGCAACAGCAATGCTTTTTCGAATATACTTTGCTTTGAGTTTACCAATGCACACATTTCCTGCATAGCTTCACGTATCTGATGGTCGTTGTCTAGAGGTTTGTAGTTGGTCCCAGATATACCTACCCTATGCGTTCGGATATTTCTTTCAACTTTAAGGTCTTTTACTAAAATGCTGTGAATGTCTTCAATGCGATTAACCTGAATAGGATCCAGATAATCCGGATGTTCCAGAATAAAGTCTAAGGCTTCTTTATGGTTGAGCAGCATAGTGGCTTCCGCCTGCGTTTTCCCTTCTGCAGTCTGTTTGTCTCTGAGTAATCGCTCGGTTTCCAGAAGGGAATAGGTGTTGCCCTCTATCTGTGAAGATTTCCAGCTCAGATCAATCGCCAGTCGCTCCAGCTCTTTTTGGTATTGAGCATCTGATAGTGTTTTGATATTTTCAAGATAGCGTTTCTGGAGCCTTTCAAGTTTTTGCATTTCATCCCCGGTAAATAATTCCACCTTTGTCAAGATCCCGGACATAAGGTCGAAGTTGAATGATTCAATAATCTCCCTTTCATCGATCTCTTTTTCAAAGTAATCATCTAGATCAATTGGTTTTATAGTAGCGAAGGCTGGACTGATACGGTATTTTGTACCTTTACCCTGTCCTTCAATCTCAATGTAATTCGATTCATTCAGCTTTTTTAGAATCCGCTTTACAGTTGCATAACCAATATTAAGCTGTGTGCCTTCATGGATCTCCTTAGAGGAACTGAATGGATTCCTGGCAAGAAAGTCTATTATTATTTGATCTTTTCTGTTCATTTAAAGCTCAATTTACATGGAGATTTGGCTCAAATCTGCCGCATTATGAGCTCAAATATACGTAATTATGAGCTCTATTTTACTTAAAGCTCATTAAAATTAGTTTTGTGGCTCAAAGATTTGAGTATTTGAGCCGCGTTTTCGGATTGAATGAGCTGAAATTATTCTTTCATTTAAATAGTCGACTCTGATTTTGTCCGGTATTTGCGCTATTATATAGATATTATGGCAAAAAAGTTCTATGCTATCAATAAGCCATGAAATCAAGTTCGTAAAAAACTGATTTTATGCTATCGTAAAATAACTACACCCAAATTACTTTTTAAATTCTACCCCCGCTCCGCCCAAATCTGCTCCAGCTTGTCGGCAAACTGTTCGCCCGAAACTTTGATGTATCGCATAAACGACTTGTGACTCTTGTGGCCACTAATGGCCATAATAACCATAGGGTCCGTACCACGCAGATACTCATTGGAGCAAAAAGAACGGCGAGCTGTGTGGGTTTGTAGGAACTCATACTTCATCTGTTGTATCTGCTTGCGCTCCCGCTTATAGGTGATTTGCTTAATGAACGGCACATGTAGTGAGGGCAAACCCTCACCTACCAATTTGATGATGCGGTTGAACTCATTATTTGGGGGTACCTCAGGGAGCGAGTAGTTATACTTTTCCAAAATCTGACGAACAGTAGGATGGATAGGGATGGTCACCTTGGCACCGGTTTTCTTTTGTACAAACTCCAAACGGTTGTTACGGATGGATTTGGCGTCAAGTTTACTGTAATCCGAAAATCGCATTCCAGTGAAACAACCTAAAACAAACACGTCACGCACATGCTCTTCCATTTGGTTCTTAAAATCACCAATGGCAAGCAATTCCAATATTTCCGCTTCGGTAAGGTATATACTATCCGTGTCCTCGCGCCGCGTGTCAAATTTCAGTTCGATTAATCGTGATGGTGGTAATTTCTTTAAATGCACCGCGTACTTGATGACCTGCAAAAGGTCCATCATGATTTTGGCGTGCGTATTCATGGCCAACTCACAATCAATAATCAGGAAATCGCTGATTTTGTCGATGTCCCGTTGGTTAAAATCTGTCAAAATCAAATGTCGACCTTCTTGTTCTTCGAATTGCTTGATGTAAGACCTAGTAGTAATATATGTGGCAAGCGATGATGTCTTTATTATCTGGCGCTTAGGGCTCAACCTCACCCCGGTTTTACAATCATTGATGAAGTAGTCCAAAAACTCTAGAAGTGTTTCCTTCGAACCCGCACTTCGATGGGTTGTCACGTTGAATTTAGTGCGTGGATTGTCAATAAGTAAGTTGAGCTTCTCCTGTAACTCCAAAAACGTCAAACGCGGATTACCGTTTTTATACTCGTCAACAGCGTCCAAGATGTCCATTTCCAATTGCTTTAGTGAACGTACTAGGCGGGTGGTGATGGATTTACCCGCGTAGGATTTAACGAAGCACTTACGGTGATCCCAGTGTTCAACCTCAATGCTCTTGCCGGGGTAAAGAAAGATGGATGCACCACTGACTGATACCTTGATGCGAATGCTACTTACCCTTGACTTCGGTCGGACCAAATTGAATGTCACTCCCATGTTAGTTATTTGATTTGCCTTTGAGAAAGTTCATGACACTACTCTTTAAAAAATGGTATTTACGACCACTCTTTTGCGCGATGATTTTCTCCTCGAGTACCAGTTTCACAAGTGTTTGTTCGCTGATGCCCAAAAAGGTTGCCGCTTGCTTACGATCCCAAAGTTCCTCTGAGAATCCTGAGCCCGTAACCGGTGTTTGAAGCAGTGTTTCAATTTCACTGCGAACGACTCCTTGCATTATACGTTGGAGTTCGTCGATGCTGATTCCAATTATTTGATTTTCCATGATTGATGATTTAAAATTCTCGTTATGACCGCCTTACTGACACCAAATTCTTTGGCGAGTCGTTTTTTTCCGTAGGTGTTCGGGGAATACCTCCGGCGTATTTCCTCCGATTGGTCTCGGGTGATTTTACAATTGCGGCGCTCAGGAGCGTTGTACTCCTTGAGCGAATCTGGTTGGCTTCCCTGATAACGATCCTGGTATAAGCAACTCAGTTTTACTTGGCCAGCGAGTTGCTCATCCGTACGGTGCATCCATGGGTGCTCCTCAATTTGGTTCCACAAATCATGAAAATCCATTATTTGCGTTTCCGTATTAATTCGTTTTCCCATTCTTTTACGTAAGTCGTAGGATATTCATTAGCAATTAGTAGCATTTTCTCCGCGGCCCGCATGGAAAGCTCAGTGCTCTCAGAACGGTGTGTCCACAAAAAATCTAGCATGTTCTTGATCACAAAATTTTGGTCAGCATGTATATGTCCGCAATCCATGAAGGCGTCAGCTATCCAGGCCCAACGCTGCTCTATATTAAAATCAAGTTCACGGTATCTGCAGCGACTGCGAATCGCATTACGATGCACCAAAATTCCTGAATACCCATTTCGACCAACATGCGGTTCTACTTCATCATCGGCCGGCAACGGAATATTGGTGGTAATAATTATACCTACGTTGTTAAGTGGAACTCGGAATCCGAAACTCCCCTCAGTTCTAAATCGCTCGACAGCTTCCCTAACTTCAGCAGGAAAACTAAGCAGTAGCGGTCCGATATTTTTTTCATATACAAATGCATTATCGTCGAAGAGCATTTGTTTAAGAAGGTTACAACCTTCCTCATTTCTAAAGGCAATATCAGCGTCATCGATATGAATGTAAAACACCTCATTCGGGTCACGATTTGCCATAATAATAGCCAGTTTGACACCTAAAGAAATAAGGGAGTGGGCGCCAGTAATTCGCGCGATCGGAATATTCCGAAATTCAAAAAATGTACGAATTATATGTGTTTTTCCAAAGCCAGGACGTCCACTTAGAATTAGGTGCCGATAATTACCTACATTGGTTATACTACCACTAAGAATGCGCTGCAAAGATTCCTTATACTTGCGAGATTCTTTTATTAACTCCATTTGTTCAATAGGGAAAGGATCAGAGATTTCATTTGACCCCAACGTCGATTCAGGGATAGGTTCAGTTGCCTCAATCTTTTGCGGTGTGTTTTGTTCGAGGCAATTCTCGGCCGATTCAGAGCCAACAATTTCCTCGCCCTCAATATTCATATGTTTTAACCACTCGGATTCATCACAGACGACCAAATGTGGGTCACCGCCTTTTCGCGGCGCAATTAGAAGGCAGTGTGGGTTTCTTGACATTCTCATTTGGCTGTACCTACCCGTTTCTATGGACAATCTGAGACAGTCTTTGGCAAATTCTTCCACTTGCCCAACTTGAATTTTTTCATCGCGCCATTTTTTTTGAGTTGAGGATAGCGCCGTTCGTGCCTTCATTTTTTGACGATTTGAAATGGCTCTAAACTCAGCTAGATTTCGTCTCGTTCTGTACTTGCTCTCAACCACGCCGTCATTCGTCAGGAGCAGTCCGATTTGAATTGATTTTTTCATATAAATTGAGGTTTTAATGTTTGTTTGTTTATCAAAATATAACGTTTATATTTTGTATAGCGTTTGTTTTTTTTAACGGAATAATCAAAAAAATAGACCTCTATTTAGTCATCTTTTTTGAATGTTCAGATATTCTTTCTCTCATAGCATGTATAACAGCTTTTTCACAGCTATCCAAAAACTTTGGGTCCTGTCTAAGTTCTTCGACCGATTTACCTAGTTCTTCTATGGTCCCCATGTATACTCGGATCTCATTTTTCACGTTGTCCGGAGCAAAAAAGGGCGCCCGCACAAAGGCGTAACTTTTCTCGCTACCATGCCGATTAAGTTTCATTTCCCCTACTGTGATGGACGGCGAAACCATAGAACGGTACATAAGTATGGCTACTTCCAGGTTTCTGAGACGATTAAGTGTCTCTAAAAAACCGAACTGATGAACAATTTGATCGTATTCGCCGATCCACTTTTCGAAAGCACCCCTATACTCCGCCACAATTGGAGTATCACCTTGAGCCGCAGACGTTACACTATCAGTAATGAAAATATCGAACAACGCCTTTCTCTCGCGCGTCTCAGTGACATTCGCAAAAACACTTTTTAGGTTTGGGCTATTTGCTGACTTCTTCATTTCATTGACAAAGGTAATCCAATATTCTGTATATTCCAAATTTTTATACATTTTTAATATCCCCTGTCAGTTTACCTGCCGGCAGGAAGGAGCTGCAGGAAGTCCTGCAGGTATCCCGCCTTAAAATTGACCGAAAACCTCATTGCCAAGCAATACTCGATGCCACGTGCGAAAATTTTCTGGAAAATTTTAGATAATTGGAACTCTTCAAAAAGGAAGGCCATCATCTTCATCAAATGAAATCACATTTGCTGCCGAAGGTTCTTTAGGTAACACCGTAGTATTCCAACCTGGCTGAAAATCTCTCATCAAATGACGTATGATGAAATTAAATGGGTGCCAGTGATTATATCCATGAAACTTGTCTCTGGGTACAAATTGATCATTCATCAGATAATACAATTGATTCTGATCACCAACGTATACGGGCCTACCGTCTTCATCCATATATATACCTCCAATTTCAAGGGGATACAACAAGCCGTTACTACCCACATAGGCGATGCATCTTGGCCTTAGAATATCATAATCTCCAACATAAAAAAATAGTTCGGGAAACTTCTGTGAAAGATTTCTGTAGAATGCAATTGGGGTAGAATAACGCACCCTGTATTCTAACAAAATAAGTCCCGGAGATTCTTCAATATTCGAAATCCAATTACCATCATCCTCTCCCCAATTTATTCTAATCCAATATTTTTTCCTAGAATCCAATAGATCGGCTGCACTACCGAACATTTTTTGAGCCTGCTCCATGGTGATAGCAGGGAGCAACTCTTCATTTTCAGGAATAGGAAATAAAGTCGAATAGTTTGTGATTTGTTCACCTTCCTCGTTTATGCTAATTAAAGCGTCTTTAATTTGATTTACTTGATCTGCATTACCCTTAATCAAAACGGTAATAAATGGTTCATTTGCCATATTCTTATATTAATTTTTTATTTTATGTCTCTCGACAAAATAAATTATAAACAAGATTTTTGAAAAAATCAACCCCCCAGCGAAGAAAAGTTTTTAGCGGCATATTTATTAGAAAAAATGTATGGCAAAAATGTATGACATTACTTATAACCCGGCGAGGGTAGAAAGCAAACCAAAGAAGTACTCCAATGAAATGAACCGTCACGTGGCGGGGATAAACGTACCGACGGGAATAACGATCAATCAGTTTGCAGAAATGGTTTCCGCGCCGAATTCTCACACGTGGTACGGCGGCACGTACACAAATACCATTAGCAATCAAAACTGGTTAAGCACTCAGGTTTTCGGACTGGATTTCGACGGCGGCGACAAAACACCCGAAGAAACCATTCAATTGCTCAAATCAAACGGCGTGATACCACAATTATGGTATACCACCTTTTCAAGCACACCTGAAAAACTGAAGTACCGGGTCCTGATTTTCACTGAACAACCCGTCACTGATTTTTCAGAGCGCGACCTTATATATAAAGGATTACTGCAATTGGTCCCTCATGCGGACCATGCTTGTAAAAACGCAGGGCGGATATTTTTTGGCGGACAGAAGGCGGAAGTATTACACAAAGAACCCCTACCTAATCAGCAACTCATCGATGCTACCTCCATTGCGGTGATTACTTCCGATAAAGGAAGGACCCGGTATATCCCGACGCCCCAATACTCCAGTAAAACCGCAGAAAATGGTAAATTTCTATCTAGTTATAATAGAAATAATCACTTTTCGCCAGAAATAATCACCCTCACCCCTACAACCATCATGGGGGGCGTATTACCTACCATCGATTGGAACAAAGCACAAGGACGCGTCAAAATTCTGGAAGCATTCATAAATGGTGAATGGTTGTATCATGAGCAACTCTTCGGACTGGCAACAAATCTTCTCTATATAAAAGGTGGTCAGCGGCTCATGAAGGAAACGATGCTCAAATACAATGAGCAGGGTATCACCCACTATACAGAAAACAACTTCAACATCATTACCTACCTTAAAAAGGTACAGTATCCTGCAAAACCAATTCACTCTTTCTCTCCATACCCTGAAGACGCTGACCTACATGACTTGTATTCTGCCGTTGTGGAGGTAAGGGGAAGGATTGAGGTTTTCGAACCAATCAATAGAATATCACTTTTCGAAGCAGAACACCAATTCAAATCGAAGTTCGAAGAGGTAATTGACAAACCTGCGGATGACGGAATCTACCTATTTAAAGTACCTACAGCGATTGGGAAAACGGAGCTGCTTACCAATGTGAATGCAACCTTGGCATTCCCAACCCACGCACTGAAGTGTGAGGTCGAATCACGAATGAAAGTACCGTTTGTTTCGAGTCCCGATGCACTTGAGTTTTCTGAAGACACGCTAAACAAACGATTGCAGTACTATTATGCCGCCGGACTCTTTCAGAAAGCCACGGCGATGGTTTATGATATTGCCAATACCACTGGAGGTTCTTTATACAACATCAAGGACATCGAACAAGCACAACGTTACATTGAACAATTAAATTCAACCCAGGGGTCGGAAAATACGGTTTTAACGACCCATGCAAGAGCACTGCATCTAATCCACCAGCACGATACACTCATTTTTGATGAGGACCCGCTGGAATCTTTATTACCCATCCAAAAAGCGCAGATCAGCGACCTGGTAAAAATCCAACTTGCTAGTAAGAAGTTGTTTGGCAAGTTGAGTTTTTATATCAAAATCCTTACTGAGAGCCCGTCTGGTGTCGCATTACCCACGCCGCCATTTCCGGGGGACCCTGAGGAATTAATTCACTGTATATCAACCACAAACGTCAATAGCAACCTTATTGGGCTTATTACAAGCACTTACTATATCAAAGATGTAAGGGACAACAACACGCTGCATTATATCCAGCAAATCCCTTTGCCAAGCAATAAACGGATCATCATCCTTTCCGCCACAGCACCGGTTGAAATCTACAGCGCACTCTATGGCGACCGATTAAAGTTAATTGAGCTTACCGATGTGGTGCAACAGGGAACCATTGTTCAATACACCAAGCAATCATGCTCGCGAAACGCAATGCAACGGTATGCCCCGTCACTTGCCGAAAAGATCGGGAATACCCCTGTAATTACGTTTAAACGCTTCAGCAGCTCCTTTCAAAACCCTGTAAAAGGTATGTATTTTGGCAACTGCTCTGGATATGACGAACTCAAAGGAAAAGACCTTGCCGTTGTAGGCACACCGCACCGAAACAATGTACTCTACCATTTGATTGCGGCAGAAATTTCTGGCAAAACCATATGTAACTTAATTATGAATTACCAGAGGGTTGAACACAATGGTTTCCGGTTCAAATTCAATTGCTTTGATGACCCGCTGCTACGAAATATTCAACTATCATTGATTGAATCAGACCTTCTTCAAGCGGTTGGTCGAGCCCGTACCCTTAGAACACATGCCAAGGTGCAGGTATTTTCCAATTTCCCTCTACGTATTAGCAACAATTTTATTTACTAAGGATTTTGTTTTTCACAAATTCTTTGTTATCATTTGAATGGACCTTGATCCATAAACTGCTTTAAATCTCAAATAAGTATGAAACTAGCAACTGTAGATTACACCTACACGGTGATTTGCACCAAAACTGTAGAAGTACCAGACGATTTTAAATTTAGCAGCACTAAACCAGATGAAATGGTAGATGAAATTGATTTTGATATTTCTGATATTGATGTACATGGCTTAGATGTTGTAGATGTAGGATTCGATGGTATTAGGTCAGTAGATTTGGATGAAACTATTTATCCATTCTAACCGTCACTCCCTCAGGTACCCCCGGATTTTGTCGTAACAGATAAAAAGTGCGGCTTAGTAAGATTGGAGATAAAATATTGGTCTCAGATACCCAGAATCGGTATTTTATTGAAATATCAACTAAAAAAACGAGGGAGTAAAATCAACAAAAAAAGGTATCCTTGCTTGAAATACAGCAGGCGATACCTTTTCATTTTTGCACTACATTTTTAGTGCTTTTTCTCGAAATATTGCTCAGTGGGAATACCGGGAGACAGTAACCGATGACAATTAATCAAGAAAGCTCTGATGTGTTCTTGACTCGCACTCAACTGTAATTCGTAAATTCCATCAGCGGTAAATTCAAAGTCATTCAATTGTCGTTCCACTATGCGCTCCTCCTCTTCGGTAGCGGGAGAATGTAATTGAAAGATATCCCAGTAATCCAAATGATGAAATTTTCCTTCACCCGCAAGAAGTTGACCTACCAACATGGAACGCAAATCAGTGGTCATCATGATTTCTGATTTAATTGCTCTGCCAATGCCTTACGGACAACCTGGCTTATGTTCTTTCGCTGCTTGATAGTTTCAGCAACGATATGCTCGAGTTGACGACGTGTCACTCGAATGACGATTTTTTTGTTAAGCTTTCCCATATCTATAAATATGGCGTTGCCATACAAAAAACGAAGCTGGTGATTATTTTTTCAAATATGGCAATGCACAATACCAAATATCACCATTCATTTTTCCAATCTGAAAAATTTGAGTAAAGGGAAGTTCTATACCGAAGTAATCATAATTCTCAGCATCTTTAAAAGTTACATCTACGGGGGTCCCATTTTCATCAATATTCCAAGCATGACAAAATACTTGCCCACTGGTTTTACTAATAGCAATACCCTCAACATATTTATATCCCAAATCTCTTGACAATTCTGCAGCGCTAATGAAGCAGTTGCCAAGCTTGAATTTGCGTCCTTTTATTTTTATATTTTTAACATAATAATTGATGCCATATTTAGTAATAAGCCCTTCACTAAATGAATACAATAGCTCATTTAATTCCGTGCCATTACCTATCATGCTTCGGGTAATGGAAATTAAACAATTACGTCTTTTACAAATCTTCTCTGAACGCAACCGAAATGTCATTAGTATACAATTTATTTGTTATTCAAATTTAATAAAATGACCACACTCACCTTTCGCATCCATCTCATCGGCACCGAGCCATTGGTTACCAGAACTTTCACGGTATCAGAAAAAACCACTATGTATGAATTGCATCATATCATTCAGGTGGTGATGGGATGGACCAACTCACACTTGTATCAGTTCAATGTGGAGGAAGAGGTGATTTCGGATACCCGAATGGTAGATGACGATTTGGGACCCGTAACGGATGTCAAAGGGGTAATGGTTACCCAGGTGTTTCCAAAAGTGGGAATCGCCGTAACGTATGAATATGATTTTGGGGATTGTTGGATGCACCACCTTGAATTGGTGGATATTTCCACTCACCCGATCGATGAGGTGTTACCTCAGATCATTGGGGGTGAAAACGCGTGTCCACCAGAAGATTGTGGTGGCACCTATGGATATAAAAACCTGAAAGAGATTCTATTGAACCCCAAACACCCAGAGTACAAGAGTACCAAGAAATGGGTTGGCAGTACGTTTGACCCGATGGTGTGTGATTTGAAAACCATTCAACAAAAACTGGGGAATTTGGGGAAATTGATAAATGATTACGAGGAAGGGTTCTAGAAAAAAATAATTTAACCCTTTACAAGTTCATTTCATTTGGGTATGTTTTGAATGACCTTAAAGTCATAACCAAAATTTATTCTATATGATAAATGAACTCAGAAGTAATGTTCTCATCGGCAACAGTGAACTGGTCCACGCCACAAAAGTTTTTTGACCAGTATAACCAAAAGTACCATTTTAACCTCGATGTGTGTGCACTCCCCGAGAACGCAAAGTGTCCCGTTTACTTTACTCCCGATGACGATGGGTTAAAACAAACATGGGAGGGCGTTGTATGGATGAACCCACCGTATGGTAAAGAAATACCGAAATGGATTGAAAAGGCGTTTCAGGAGGCGAACTGTACCAAAACCACGGTGGTTTCCCTTTTACCAGCTCGAGTTGATACAAGATGGTTCCACAACCACATCTACAACAAGTGCGGCGTGGAAATCGAATTCATTAAAGGAAGGTTGAAATTTGGTGACGCGAAGAACTCTGCGCCGTTCCCATCGATGGTGGTGGTTTTTAAACCTTGTCTTGATCCATCGATTCAGTATTGTAAGAGGGGGAAAAGTTGAATTGCCGAGTAAACAAACTAAGGGTGGCTCAGAAATGAGTCACCTTTTTACTTTCTAACCCTATCCCCAAACCCTTTACCAAATACTGTAAGAAAGATGTACTTAAAGTAGTACCACACATTGAGGTGCTCAATCATCTTGGCATCAGTTTCTGCCAAAAGTTGTGGGGTGGACATATCTATTTTTTGGATTTGTGCTAATCCAGTAATACCTGGACGAATCGAATAAACTCCTCTCTTTGCGCGTTCGTCAATTAATTCAATTTGATTAAATAAGTTAGGACGTGGTCCCACAAAACTCATATCTCCCATAAGTACGTTGAATAACTGAGGAAGTTCATCCAACTTGGATTTACGCAGAAAAGAACCCCATTTCGTAATGGCGCTTACTTGAACCAAATGCGTTGCCACTGCTTGGGTGTTCACATGCATCGATCGAAACTTCAATAATTGAAAAGGTTTTTGATTCATACCCACACGTTCTTGTCGGAACAGTGGTGACCCTGTATCTAACATACCGATAATCAATAATAAAAGGATTATAGGGCTTAGAAAAAGTATCCCAAAAAAAGAAAATACTATGTCAAAGATTCTTATCATCAATTATTGAAATGATTGGAACGTTTTGAGCAAACCTTCTCTACTCGAAACAGGAAGTGGCTTGCCAATAGCGCTCATTAACTTTTTGTTGCTCACTATATATGAATCAGTGAGTTTCTGCAAACTTTCTTCATTTAGTGGCAGTTTAAGTACATTTCCAATTTTGGCGCTAAACTCAATTAATCTTTTAGAAATATTCCAAATTTTAGGCTTCCGATTTTGAGATTCTGCTAAAATCGAAATCACCTCATTCGTCGAAAGTGATTCATCGTCAGCAACATTGTATAC
>JACCDH010361155.1_pt1 | contig 12471 bp, 11 predicted proteins | sample 7442481 | NCBI WGS metagenome assembly JACCDH01 (sample SAMN15323433, study PRJNA562643) | freshwater metagenome | isolation source: river surface water | place: USA:Blue River Watershed | collected 2017-08-15
AATCGCCTGCTGCTCAACCGCTATTACCCCGAAGCCGCCCGCCATGGCGACTGGACCTGGGCGATTTCCGCCCGGACCTGTGTCGGCCATTGCCTGCTGCCGGGTCTTGATGCCGGCGCCGATGTTGCCGGGCACGATCGCGGGCTGCTGCTTACCACGCCGGGCTTCTACAAGGATCTGGAGGTATTCGTTCCTGGCTGGCTGGTTTACGTCAACCGCGAAGGCCGCCGCTTCATCGATGAAACGACCGAGTATGCGGTGATGTCGGGTGTGGTCAAGGATCAGCTGGGCGGATCGGTGTTCGCGATCTTCGACGATGCGGCCCGCCGGACGGCCGAGCCGGAACCCCGCTATGCAGCCGCGCACAAGGCGGGGATCATCACGCTCAACTGGGTGACAGACAAGATCGACGAACAGATCGCCCGGGGCAAGGTCCTCAAGGCCGACAGCCTGCCCGAACTGGCTGAGATGGCCGGGATCGAGGCGGAAACGCTTCAATCCACCTTGGCGCGCTACAATGCCGATTTTGCCGACGGAGTGGACAGCCGTTTCCACAAGGACCCGGCTTTGATGAAACCGGTGGCAACCCCTCCATTCTACGCGGCCGAGATTCGCCCGGCCATCGTCTGCCTGACCTCCACCGGGCTGCGGGTTGATGCGGACATGCAGGTTCTCGATCGGCACGACTTGCCGATTGAGGGCCTTTTTGCCGCCGGCGAGGTAGCCGGCGGGGTTTTGGGCGATCGCTACATTGGCGGCGGCAATTCGATTGCCAACGCGATCGTGTTCGGTCGCCAGGCGGGAAGTCTGGCCGCAATGCGCGCGGCGGAATTGGAAAGCGGAGAGGCGGCATGACGGAGGATCTGGATCTTGGCGGCAAGGTTGCGCTTGTTACCGGTGCGGCTCGCGGCATCGGGCTTGAAATCGCCCGTAGGCTTGCCGCGCATGGCGCGCGCATCGTGCTTGCCGATATCGAGCCGGAACTAGGCGCCGAGGCGGCGTCCGAGATCGCCGGGGCTGCCTATCTGAACCTGGATGTGACCGCGCAGGAACAATGGTCGGCCGCAATGGGCCGGATCGAAGGCGATTTCGGGCAGCTAGACATTCTGGTCAACAACGCCGGAATCAGCCCGGCCGCAAATGTCGAGCAGACCGATCTGGCGCTATGGCGCAAGGTCTATGCGATCAATGTCGAAAGCGTGTTCCTCGGCTGCCATCACGGCCTGCCACTGATCCGTAAGGGCGGACGCGGCGGCGTGATCGTGAACATGTCTTCGATTACCGCCTTGCGGCCGGCCGCCGCCCTTGCGGCCTATTCAAGCTCCAAGGCCGCAGTCTCCGCGCTAACCAAATCGGTTGCCTTGCACGCCGCCGCGGACCGGATCCGCTGCAATTCGGTGCATCCCGGCGGCACCCACACCCGCATGTTGGATGATTTCGCGGCGCTCACCGGCAATAAGGACGCTGCGCTAGCGGGGATGAACGCGGCCAATCCGCTGGGTCGGGTCGGACAGCCCGGCGACATCGCCAGCGCCGTTCTTTTCCTCGCATCGGACATGAGTGAATGGATAACCGGGCTTGAAATGGTTGTGGACGGAGGTTCGACGCTGTGAACCTTTCCCCCCCGGATCCGGCTGGCTGGCGCATCTGGCGCAGCCGTGAGGATATGGCCGAACTTGTCGCCAACGGGACCTGGGCCAATCAGACTACTTGGGAAGCCGCCCTGCTCAAGGCAGAGCTCGATCCCGATGGAATCGCCATCTGGCTCGATGATGGCGGCACGATCCGTTACGGAGAGGCCGTTCGCGAGGCCCGGAAACTGGCCCACGCTTTGGCCGGCCTTGGCCTGAAGCCCGGCGAGGTGGTCAGCGCAAACCTGCCCAATTGGCGGGAAATGATAATCATCAACCTTGCTTGCTGCGCGCTTGGTCTGGTTATGAACCCGATCATCCCGATCTATCGCGATCACGAGGTGTCCTTCATCCTCAAGGATGCAGGAGCGCGCATCCTGTTCTCGCCGGGCACTGCTGCCAGCTTTGACTATCCGGCCATGGCACGCAGGCTTGCCGAGGCGATGCCCGCGCTTGAACATGTGGTCATCGTTCGTCCCGAAAAAGATGCTGACCAGGTATTGTCCTACGAGACCCTTTTGGCGGCTGGAAGAGCAGAAGACTTCGTGGCCGCGCATGTCGATCCCAGTTGGATCAAGCTCGTGATGTATACCTCAGGAACCACGGGCACGCCGAAGGGGGTCCTGCACAGCCACAATACCTTGAGGCGATCGGCGATGAACTCCGCCGAAGCGCGGGGAATTGGCGAGGGCGACATTTCGCTGATGGCAAGCCCGGTGACGCACATCACCGGCTATTCCGCTATCGACCAGGCGTTCTGTTCTCCGATCCGTACCGCATTGATGGGGCGGTGGGACAAGGTTCGCGCGATCGAATTCATCGAAGAAATCGGCGCAACGCTGACTGTGGGCGCGACTCCGTTCCTTAAGGAGCTGGTCGACGAGGCCGAGGCGCGGAACAAGCGCCTTCCCAGCTTGCGCCAGTTCGCGTGCGGCGGGGCCGAGGTGCCACCTCCGCTGATCTACCGCGCGCACAAGATCCTCGAGAAGTGCCGATGCTTCCGGGTGTTCGGCAGCACCGAGGTTCCATTGGTGACACAGGGTTTCCAGGCGATCGAAGATGCCCGCCTGGCGGCCGAGACCGATGGGCGAATCTACAACTATGACGTTCGTCTGGTCGATGCAGATGGCAACGATGTGGGGCCGGACGAAGAAGGCGAGATTCTGGCGCGAGGCCCCGCGATGTTTCTTGGCTACACAGATTGGAACCAGACCAGGGAAGCAATCGACGCGGATAGCTTCTTCAAGACCGGTGACCTCGCTCAGCGCAGCGAAAAGAACAGCCTGAAGATCAGCGGACGCAAGAAGGACATCATCATCCGCGGCGGTGAAAATCTCAGCGCGAAAGAAATCGAGGATGTCCTTCACAAATGTCCCTCGGTGTCTGAAGTCGCAGTTGTCTCGATGCCACATCCGCGGCTGGGAGAAACGGTCTGTGCATTCGTAATCGCGCAACAAGGTGAGCCGCTACTGACCGAGACTGAAGTCAAAAATTATGTCAAATTATCTGGACTGGCGCCACAAAAAATTCCGGAAAGAGTTGAGTTTGTTACTCAATTTCCAAAAACAGCTTCAGGAAAAGTGCGAAAAGATGAATTAAGAAAGATAATCAGAACGAAATTCGCATTATAACGAGAGTTTGTTTCTAAGAATGGATGGGAGGGTTTATGTCTCGATTGAAAATTTGTCTTGTAAGCACCTGCGCGCTGAGCATCGTGTCCTATACTGGAACTGCATTTGCCCAGACGGCGGATCAGGCTATGCAAAGTGCAGAAAGTGACGAAATCGTCGTGACCGCGCGAAAGCGCGATGAATCGCTGCAGGACGTCCCGGTGGCCATCATCTCGATTGGCGCGGGTACGGTTTCCGATGCCCAGATCAGTAAGATGGAAGGACTTACCGGCCGCGTTCCAACCCTGAACATCGCGGTCGGCGGCTCGGGCTCGGGTGGTCAGCTGAGCCTGCGCGGAATTGGTTCGTCCAACGTTTCCGCGGCTTTCGATTCGGCCGTTGCCCTCGATTTCGACGGGATGGTCGTCAGCTCGATGCGCATTGTCCAGGCAGGCTTTTTCGATGTCCAACAGGTCGATGTGCTCAAGGGGCCGCAGTCGCTCTATTTCGGCAAGAGCGCGACCGCCGGTGTGCTTTCGATCCGTTCGGCTGATCCGACCAGCAACTTCGAGGTTGGCATGCGCGGCTCCTACGAATTCGAGGAGAAGGGTTATAACGTGGAAGGGTATGTCTCCGGCCCAATCAGCGATACGCTTGGCTTCCGCCTTGCGGGACGGTTCAATCAAATCGATCGCCTCTACTATAACGATGCGCCCGGAGTGCGGCATCCTGAACGCGGCGAAAAGAACGTGAACCTGCGCGGAACGCTTGCCTGGCAGCCCAGTTCCGACGTTTCCCTGAACGTGAAGCTCAACTATGTCGGGCGCCAGAGCGATGGCGAGATCGGCAATATGCAGATCTATTGCGGGACAAATGGCGTGCCCGATGTTTTGCGGTTGCTGAGCGGTGCAGTCGTGGTCCAGCCGGGCTATGACTGCAATGGCTTTGACAACCACATGTGGCTGCCAGATTCCGCCCCGCAACTGGGTCTGCAGGGACCGCCCGGAATGGACAGCAATGGCGGTGTCCCGTTCAATGACACCGACATCTTCATGGCGCGCGGGAAACTGAATGCCAAGCTCAACGATTCCATGACCGTTTCACTCGTGACCGGCTATTTCGATTTCCAATCGAGAGGCCAGGACTTTTACGGATATGGCGGAACGGTTGGGGTCGGTACCGATCTCAATCACAACCGGATCAAGCAGTTCACCCAGGAAATCCGGTTTTCAAGCGACAACTCCGGCCCGTTCAACTGGATGGTCGGCGGATTCTACGAACACCGCGATATCCTGTTCGAAGCCGCGCAGAACGCGGTAAACATCAGCTTCCTGGCGCGCGATCCGGTCACCGGCAGCACGTTTGACTGGCGCCGCATGCATTTCACCAAGTCCGATGCCTATTCGGGCTTCGCCAGCTTCACCTATGAGCTGGGTGAGAAGGTGGAGCTTTCCGGGGGTATCCGTTACTCCAAGGAAGACAAATCCAATCACATCGAGATCCCTTACGTCCACAGGGTTTTGTCGGGTGCGCCATTCAATTTCGTCGCCAGCGGTTTCAAATCCCCGCTGATTCACTTCAAGGATGATAACTGGTCTCCGGAAGCGACGATCAAGTACAAGTTCTCGCCTGACGCGCAGATCTATGCTGCCTACAAGAAGGGCTTCAAGTCTGGCGGGATCGACAACAGCGCCCTGCCGTCCAGCGGTTTGAGCGCGATCGCGCAATCGGGCAACTATTCGTCGCTGATCTTCGGATCGGAGACGGCCGAAGGCTTTGAGCTTGGCCTGAAGGCCATGCTGGCCGACCGGCACCTGCGCCTCAATGCCTCGGTGTTCAACTACAATTTCTCCAACCTCCAGATCCAAAGCTTCAATCCGGTCGCGATCCAGTATTCGACCTCGAATGCGGGCCGGTTGCGTTCGCGTGGCTTTGATCTGGATTTTGCATGGAGAACGCCGATCGAAGGGCTGAAGGTTTCGGGTGCCCTGGCCTATACCGACACCCAGTTCACCAAGAGCTATATCACCAATGTCGGGGTCGATCTGAATGGTCGGGCCGCGCCGCGTGCCCCGAAATGGTCGGGAAATATCGCCGTCGACTGGGAAGTGCCGCTGTCGGACACCATGAAGATGAATCTGTCCGGCCTCGTCAACTATTCCAGCTCCTATTACACCGATGCCTCGGCGTTCAACGACTATGTCCAGAATGCCTATGCCACCGCGGACCTTTCGGCATCGATTGGAGCTGCGGATGATACTTGGAAACTGTCGCTCGTGGCCAACAACGTCACCAACAAGATCTATGTCAATACTGCCGCCGGACGGCCCTTCCGCGGGCCGGGCGGCGATGATCTGGCGATGACCCAGAACCGTGGCCGTCAGGTGTTCCTGCAGGCGGCGGTCAAGTTCTAGGCCGGTTCACCCGTCCCGGCGGGCGCGGAAGCCTGTCGGGACGGGGTGGCTGGATATGCCTTGCTTTCTTCGGAAAGCGGAACCGAGACAGGTCTTTAGCCAAAGGGCTTCTGGTCGGTGGTGGCAAGGACAGAAAGAGAGCAAGTCATGGTCGAAACCCTAACAGGCACAGATCGTTCGCGAGGGCTGTCCTACGCGTCGATCCTCAAGACCGACACCGGGAAGGTCCCCGCCGCACTGTTCGAGACAGGACCGGTCGGGGAGGCTCCGATCGAAATCGATGTGGCACGCTATTTCAGTCGCGAATTTCACGAACTCGAGGTTGATCGACTGTGGCGCAAGGTCTGGCAGCTTGCATGCCACGAAGACGATATTCCCAACGTGGGCGATGCCCTTCCCTATGATATCGCTTCGCTTTCCTTCATCGTCGTGCGCACCAGTGCTGACGAGATTTCTGCCTTTCCCAATGCCTGCCGGCACCGCGGTCGCAGACTGCTCGATTGCCCGAAGCAGGGCCTGGGCATTTTTCGTTGCCCCTTTCACGGCTGGTCCTGGAAGCTTGACGGGGACCTGGCCGAGGTTCCCTGCCAATGGGATTTCCCCGGAGTCAGCGCTGAAAGCCATTCCTTGCCCAAGGTCAAGGTCGGGCGCTGGGGCGGCTTTGTGTTCATCAACCCCGACCCCGATGCCGGGCCGCTCGAGGATTTCCTCGGCCCGATCGACCATCACTGGGAAACGCTGCCGTTCGAGCGGCGCTATAAGGCGGTGCATGTCGCCAAGCGCCTGCCGTGCAATTGGAAGATTGCGCAGGAAGCCTTCATGGAATCCTATCATGTGGTCGCTACCCATCCGACCCTTCTGGCCATCATGGGCGATGCCAATTCCCAGTATGATTGTTTCGGCACCCTATCGCGGGCGATTTCGCCGCAAGGGGTTCCTAGCCCCCATCTCAACACCGATCTTGCCGGGGAGACCTGGGAAGGTTCCACGCCGTTCACCCGTTTCCGGCATCCGATCAGCGGCGATACCTACGAGCGGCTGGAGTTGGACCGGATCAGGCTGACCAAGTCCGATGGCCGAACCGGAATCTTCAATTCCCGCGCCGAGCCGCTTGATGGCGAATTGAAGGTCGCCGATCTGCATGTCTGCAACTGGTTTGGCGGTCGGTTGACCGAGGCCATGGAGGCTGAGGTCCAGCCCATCGGCGCCTTGCCAATCCCCGAGGCCAGGGCGATGGCGGCGGCGGCGCGCCGGGATCTCATGCGCCCAATGATGGGCGACGAGATCGATGCCGTGTGCGATGCGGAACTGGTCGATTCGATCTATTACAGCATCTTTCCCAACATCAGCCCCTGGGGTTGCTATAATCCGATTTTCTACCGTTTCCGGCCCGATGGCGACAACCAGGAACAATGTATCCACGAGATCATGTTCATGATGCCGGTTCCCAAGGGGCAGCCACGCCCTGCACCTGCGCCTGTCCATTGGCTGGGGCTCGACGAGGATTACATGGAAGCGCCCGAACTGGGGCGGCTGGGTAAGGTTTTCAATCAGGATCAGCTCAACCTGCGCCAGGTTCAGGCTGGCTTGCGTTCAATCCCCGGCGGGAAGATTACGCTGGCGCGTTACCAGGAAACGAAGTTGCGCCATTTCCACGAAAGCCTGAATCACTTCCTGGGGATTACCAAATAATTTCAAATTTCTGACAAACAAGGGAGCGATCAATTCAACAAAAGCTCCTGCAAATTTGAGGTAACGAATGTCCGATCCACAAAACGCACCGGTGTCCCCGGAAGTCCTGCTAAGTATCTATCGCAAGGTCTACCTGATTAATCGCACAGACGAGCGTTTCAGGTCGATGCTTACCAAGGGGCAGCTCGCTGTCGCCTATTATCCGGTGCGCGGCCAGGAAGTGCTGGCCGCGGCGGCGATGCAGGCCTTGCGGCACGACGATTATCTGGTGACTACCTATCGCGGGCTGCACGATTCCCTGGCCAAGGGTATTCCCTCGCGGCTCTTGTGGGCAGAATTTGCGGGAAGGCGGACCGGGACCTGCAAGGGCAAGGGGGGGCCGATGCACATCACTCACCCCGAAACCGGAGTGATGGTCACTACCGGGATTGTCGGCTCCGGGATGCCGATCGCTGCCGGGCTGGCAATGGCGGCGCAGATCAGGGGGGCAGACAAGGTAGCGCTGGTTTCCTTCGGTGATGGAGCCAGCAACATTGGCGCCTTTCACGAATCGCTGAACATGGCCGCAGTTTGGAAACTGCCTGTGATCTTCCTGTGCCAGAACAATCGCTATGCCGAACACACGGCCTATGCCGTTGGCACCTCGGCGCCGAAGATCGCCGATCGCGCTGCGGGTTATGGTATCCCGGGGATGACCTGCGACGGCCTCGATCCCGAAGACACCTACCGAACCGTCAGCCAGGCGGTTGCGCGGGCGCGGGCAGGTGAGGGGCCGACCCTGATCGAAGCCAACACGTTCCGGCTGCTGGGGCATATCTTCGGTTCCGATTACAGCTATGTTCCCAAGGACCAGCTTGCTGCGGCTGAAGAGCGAGCCAGCATGGCGCGACTGCGGCTCTGGCTGATTGAACGCCAGGTCAGCGACGCTCAACTCGCCCGGGCCGAACAAGAGGCGGATGCCGAAATTGAGGATGCCGTGGCATTTGCCCTTGAAAGTCCATTTCCGGATCCCGCTGAAATTCGCACCGACATCTATAAGCTGGAGCAGTCGGCATGACCGCAAGCAATACCATTACGCTGGGCAAGGCGCTCAACCTGGCACTCGATCACGCAATGGCCGAAGACGCTTCGGTGATCGTTCTCGGCGAGGATGTCGCCGATCCGCAAGGTGGGGGCGTGTTCAAGGTCAGCAGTGGCCTCTCGGGCAAATACGGGGCTGGCCGCGTGCGCTCGACCCCGATCGCGGAGCAGGCGATCGTCGGAGCTGCCGTGGGCGCGGCGATTACCGGTTTGCGCCCGGTTGCCGAGATCATGCTGATGAATTTCATTACCGTCGCGATGGACCAACTGGTCAACCATGCCGCCAAATTGCGCTTCATGTCGGGTGGCCAGACCCACGTTCCGCTGGTGATCCGGACCACTACCGGTGCTGGCGTCGGCTTTGGCGGACAGCATTCCGACATGCTTGAGGCCTGGTTTGCCCATGTTCCCGGCCTCAAGATCGCAACTCCTTCAAATCCAGCCGATGCCTATGGCCTGATGCGAGCGGCGATTGACGATGACGATCCGGTGATCATCGTCGAACACATCACCAGTTATGCGATGAGTGGCGAGGTGCCCGAAGCCGGGCATCGAGTGCCGCTGGGCAAGGCTCGGACGGTGCGCGAAGGAACGGATCTGACCATGATTACCTATGGCCGAGGCGTCGCTGACTGTCTGGCGGCAGCGGGCACCTTGGCCGAAGAGGGGGTCGATGCGGAAGTGATCGATCTGAGAACGATCGCTCCGTGGGACGAGGATGCGGTGTTCCGGTCGGTTACAAAGACAAACCGTGCCGTTGTTGTTCACGAGGCAGTCAAGCCATTTGGATGTGGAGCAGAAATCTCTTCGCGCATTCACGAGGAACTGTTTCCCCAGTTGAAGGGACCGGTTCTACGGATTGGTTCCTACCCCTCGCCCGTTCCGTTCAGTAAACCGCTTGAAACCGCTTACCTCTATAATCAGGAGCAGATCCTGAAATCTGCGCGAATTTTGCTTAAGTGATTGGAGTTTCTTATGGTGATTGAGGTGAGACTTCCCAAGCTTGGAATGAGCATGGAATCCGGGGTGATCAAGGAATGGTTTGCAGGCAATGGAGACCACGTAACCGAAGGCCAAATTCTCTATTCAGTAGAAACTGATAAATCTATCGTCGAAGTGGAAACGCAGGATTCTGGGATTCTGGAAATTATTGGCGAGATTGATGAAGAGTACCAAATCGGTGACATTATTGCGAAATTAAGATGAATTTTGCTTTCTGCAGAGATTTCGGACGGAAGAAACATGGAACAGCCATTTGAAATATCGAAAGATCGATCGCTTCAATTGATCGGCGGACGAAATTCTCTGACGAATGAGTACCTATTTCCTTTTCGAAATCATCGGGAGGATGCGGGTGTCGAAAGGTGCCTGCTGCCCACGACCGGGGAGTTGTGGACTTACACGATCCAACGCGTGCCGCCCAAGAACCCGCCATACCTCGGGATCACCGATCCTGCTTTGTTCGAACCCTACGCGGTCGGGTACATTCAACTAGGCGAAACCATCATGGTAGAGGCCCGACTGGTCGGGGATCTTGCGTCGTTGCGGCCAGGCCTGCCGATGCAGTGTGTTGCCCTGGATATTCCAACCCCGGATGGAGGGAGTTTCAGGACGTTTGGATTTCAGCCAGCGGAGAGGCCATGCGATGAGTGAGGTTTGCATAATCGGGGCCGGGATTCATCCGTTTGGACGACACGAAGGGACGGGACTGGATCTGGGTGTTGCGGCGGTACGAGCGGCTCTTCAGGACTGCGGGCTGGAATGGCGCAATATCCAGTGCGCTTTCGGGGGGTCTTCAGCAGCCGGGAATGCCGATGCTTTGCTCCCTCGCCTGGGATTGACCGGTATCCAGTTCATCAATGTCGCGAATGGATGCGCAACTGGCGGCTCGTCGGTTCTTTCGGCATACTGGGCGATCAAGTCCGGCGAGTTTGATGTGGCATTGGCAGTGGGCTTCGACAAGCATCCGCGAGGTTCCTTCAACCCTAGTCCGGCGGCTTATGGCCTGCCTGATTGGTATGGTGCCGCCGGAATGATGCTGACTACCCAATTCTTTGCGATGAAGATCAATCGCTACATGCATGAATTCGGGATCGGCGCGAAAACCTTGGCAAAGGTTGCGGCCAAGGCTTATCGCAATGGCGCAATGACGCCTCATGCATGGAGGCGCCAGGCGATTGACGAGGAAGCCATCCTCAATTCGCGGATGGTGAGCGATCCACTCACCCAATTCATGTTTTGCAGCCCCGCCGAAGGAGGCGTCGCCCTGATCCTCGCGTCAGAACGCAAAGCAAGGCAACTGGGGCTTGCGACGGTCCGCTTCCGCTCGGCAGCAATTCGCACTCGACCGCCGGGCGCATTTGAGGTCTTTTCTCCGTCACTTTCAATTGAGCGGGGAGATTCGCCAACGGTTCTTGCTTCGCGGGCGGTCTTCGAGCAGGCGGGGGTGGCGCCCCAGGATGTCGACGTCGCTCAGCTTCAGGATACCGAAAGTGGAGCTGAGATCATGCACATGGCAGAGAATGGTTTTTGCGCGGATGGTGATCAGGAAAAATGGCTGGCTGAAGGCTGGACGGAATTGGGCGGCAGATTGCCGGTGAATACCGACGGCGGATGCCTCGCTTGCGGCGAGCCTATCGGCGCCTCGGGGTTGCGCCAGATCTATGAAAATGTATTGCAGTTGAAGGGGATGGGTGGGACGCGGCAAGTCCACGGAGCAAGGTTGGCTTACTCTCAGGTCTATGGTGCCCCCGGGATATCTGGCACAGTTCTGGTTGAGCGGATTTAGTACTTTTTGCTTGGCCGGCTGATGAAAGTCCGCGCTGGCTAACAAATTAATGTAATTGGTGGCTAGAGTCCGAGGACATTTTATTCGGTCCTAAAGCTTGCGGCCGGCAGAGCGCTATGACATCACTTCGATATGGCAAAACTTATTGTAATAATGATCATAGAATTTTGAATACGTTTTATAAGTGCGTGATGTATGAACGATTTTATTAAATCCGGAAAAGCTGCGACGTATGCAAGTTCCGCAATGAGCCTGCGCCGCAAGCGAATTCTGCACGAAGCGAGAAAACTACTTGCTGATGTGGGGTTGGAAAATTTCACTATACGTGAACTAAGCTTAAGAGCCAATGTTTCCACCAAAACTCTTTATAATGCTTTTGGCAATAGAGATTATATTATAGGAACGGCGATCCGCGAGGTTTATGATGAGGTGCACGGTAATTTGAAATTCCGTACCCCAGACTGCACTTTGCGCGGACTTATAGATCGAGCACTAGTTATAAATAGAGGCAATATTAAATCAAAAAATTATGCAAAAGCTATTTCTTCTATCTATTTTTCAACGCCGGCTTCTTCTGAATTGCGGAAAACATTGCAGGATATGGCTATCGGAAATACTTCAATATGGCTCAATAATTTGAGAGATGAAAAATTGCTTGAGGACTGGGTTGAGGTGGAATATATCGCCCGGCATTTTGCAAATGTAGAATATGGATTAATTTTTGATTGGTCGAGTGGAGGGCTATCTGACGATGCTTATCTGAATGAATTCGCAAAAATAATTCTTATAATTACAATATCTATTACCAAGGGATGGCAAAAAAGTGAAGCCATGTTGTTAATGAGTGAGTTAAATGATTTCGGAGTTCAAAAGTTGTACATGACTCCGGGAATTTCATGATTTATTAGGGTCAAAACCCAATCATCCTATTGAAAATGGCTGCGTAGGTTGATTCAAGGGGTCTCCACGCTGGATGGAGGCTCCTCTCGATGTCGCGTTCGTTGTTCTGGTTGTCGGATGAAGCCTGGCTGGCGATCGAGCCGCACCTGCCGAAGAACCAGCCCGGAGCCCGGCGGGTCGATGATCGCCGGGTGATCTCGGGTATCCTGCATGTCCTGAAGTCCGGCTGCCGCTGGGTATTTGCTCACGGGGTTGGCGGGAGGCTCAGGCGAGGGCGAATTTCCCATCGACGAGTTCGCGCACGGCCTGGAGGGCTGATTTTCCGTGCAGGCGTGCGGTGCCAGTGACGGACCGAT
>JACCDH010599499.1_pt1 | contig 12471 bp, 8 predicted proteins | sample 7442481 | NCBI WGS metagenome assembly JACCDH01 (sample SAMN15323433, study PRJNA562643) | freshwater metagenome | isolation source: river surface water | place: USA:Blue River Watershed | collected 2017-08-15
GATAACTGTTGCATCGCCACACTCTGTGCACGACCGGACGAACCGAGTGCCATCTGTGAAAACAATGCTTTAACGTTTGTGTTGATAACTGCCATTTTTTTCTCCTGACCTTAATTGGTCAATCAAACCTGCCACTGGTTAAGCACTTACCGTGCCAACTATTTTCGACACTACTTAATAGGGGTTTATCCCTTTTTTTCGATGTCAATTTGTTCATTTAAGTATTCAGTGGCAAGGTTTTGTCGCCTCAGTGGCAAGCATTTGCCGCTTGCCGTCGAGGGTGCGACACATTGCCGCTTAGTGCTGCAAGCCCGCTGTGGGCAACATGGAATCGCTGAAATCATCCAACGACAACTTCTCTGCCAGCAACTCCAGTTGCTGTGGATACAAGGCCAAACCTTGGCATGCAATCTCTAGAGCACGCGCAGGATCCAAATTGCATCGCAAAGCGCGAACCATCATCACGTAAGTAAATGGTGGGGTCTTGTCGCCCTGCACCACCATCAAGTCGTCCAGCAACTCGACAGCCAATGGCCAGTCTTGGTTCATCATGGCTAACAAGCTAGTAATAGCCAAAATATCTTCGCTTTGTGGGTGCAAGCTCATACCTGCATCGCCCAAGGCATTGGCCAGGTCCAGTTGCTCGGTGGCAACCAAGGATTGAATCGCTTCACGAATTTCAGCGGGGCTGAAACGTTGAATGTTCTGTGCATTCAGCAAACTACCTGTGCCAGCTTGATGAATCAGTTCTTGAATAAGGGTCATGGGATGCTCCAGTTGAAGTGTCGGAAAAACATGCCAACCGCTTCCAAACGATCAGCGCATGAACACCCTCAAGCAATAGTGATGCCAACTTGTCGAAGCACGCCATCGCCCCCGTGGCAGGGCGATAGCCGTGGCAAAAAACCGTCAATACGAGCTGGCTTGCAAATTGCTTGTTTTGCTAAAACTACCCTCATTCAGCAGGCCACCCCACAATGAATGCACGCAACCCTGTCTTTGACATCATGAATCAACAAGAGCTCGCACCGCCAATTGGTTTGGACACCCTGTTCACCACCTGTGAGCAGCTGCAGCAAGCTGGCCAAGCCCAAGAAGCCTTGGACTTGTACCAGTCATGGCTGGCCCAATCGCAGGACGCCAACCGTCACATGGCTTGGTTCAACTACGGGTCATTGCAGCAAAGCACCGGCAACCCTGCCGCTGCCATTGAAGCCTACAAAGAATGTTTGGTATTGCAGCCCAGCTTCCCGCAAGCCTTGATCAACCTCGGACTGACCCTAGAGAAAATGGGCAAGCGCGATGAAGCGCTGCAACAGTGGGCCACCTTGGTGAGCAAACGCCTGCTCAAAGATGGCCCAAGCTCCGACATGCTGGTGCTGGCCCTGAACCATATTGGCCGGGTACACGAAGACCTCAAACAATACGACTTGGCTGAAGAAGCCCTGGAACAAAGCTTGGCCCTCAACCCCAAGCAACCAGGCGTGATTCAACACTGGGTGCATATTCGACAAAAAGCCTGTGCATGGCCCGTCTACAAGCCATTGCCCAACATCACGCAAAACGAAATGCTCATGGCCACGTCGCCATTGGCCATGCTGGCACTCACAGACGACCCTGTGCAACAGCTGCTCACTGCTTTTGCGTTTGTGGAGCGCACCTATGGCTTCAAAGAAGAGTTTTTAAGCAAAGGCCGCGAGTACCGCCACGACCGCCTACGCATTGGCTATGTCTCGGGCGACCTGTGCGTGCATGCGGTGGGACTGCTCTTGCCTGAACTGCTTGAAGGCCACGACAAATCAAAATTTGAAATTTACGGCTACGACTTCAGCCCTGAAGACGGCACCGCACACCGTGAGCGCCTGAAAAAAGCCTTCGACCACCTGCGCCCCATTCGTGCATTGACCGATAGACAAGTGGCCGAATTGGTACTGGCAGATGAAATCGACGTACTGATTGACCTGCATGGCCTCAGCTCTGGCGCCCGCCCCGGCATATTTGCACTGCACCCTGCCCCCAAACAAGGCACCTACCTCGGCTTTATTGGCACCACAGGCATGCCGTGGTTTGACTTTGTCATTGCCGACCGCTATGCACTGCCTGAAGAATTGACACCGTATTTCACAGAGAAGCCTCTGTATGTGGAAGGCAGCTTTATTCCCCTGACCCGTGATGACACGCCCGTGCGTGAAGCTACACGCGCTGAATTTGGATTGCCAGAAGATGCATTTGTGATGGCCGCGTTTGGAAATGTTTACAAAATCACGCCTGAAATGTTTGCCACTTGGATGCAAATATTGAAAGAAATTCCACGGGCTGTGCTTTGGTTGATTGATGACAATCCGACGACCACCGCCAATATTCGAAAACACGCGCTGTCAGCGAAGGCAGATGTATCTCGAATCATATTCACCGGCAGAAGTGCGCATGTGGAATACAAGGCTAAATTAAAGCTGGCAGATGTGTTCTTGGACAACTTTCCATACAACTGTGGATCTACAACAAACGATGTGATTCAAGCAGGAGTGCCGTTGGTAACAATGAGTGGAAAAACTATGGTTTCACGAATGGGTGGAACTATCCTAACATCAGTAGATTCAACTAATTTAATTTCAAAATCATACCTTGATTATAAAGAAATTGTAAAAAAAATCTCCGACAATCAAATTAGACTTCGTAATAAAATCACCCCGAAAAACCCTTCCTTTATATTAAACTTCGATCAGTAAAAATATTTCAAACACTAGGAAATCAGTAATGAATAAAACAAATAACTATTCGAATCATTTTACAAAGTTCAACTTAGGTTGTGGAACACAACTATATAAAGATTTTTTAAATATCGGTCACTGGGAGAGCTTAGAACAGGGCGGGCTGTATAAAGATCTAAACGGTACCAGTGGCACATATATGTTAAATCATGATTTGCGCAATGGAATACCTGCCGATGACAACTCACTAGACTTAGTCTATCACGCCCACATGCTTGAACATCTAAGTTATATTGATGGAATCAATTTTATCAAAGAATGCTATCGAGTACTAAAACCTAACGGAACAATGCGGATATTAGTGCCAGATTTGGAACTATGGATAAATGCGTATTCATCAAAAAATAGATTCTTTTTTGAAGAATACAGAAAAGTACTCGATAAAGATATTTACGTCACAAATGCTTCAATATTTATGGGCATGCTTCATAATCACGACCATAAATGTGGTTATGATTTTGAGAGTTTATCATGGACAGTTGAAAAAGCAGGCTTTAAAAATATATTAAGAACTTTATACGCAGATAGCTCCATAGAAAATATTAAAGAAATAGAACCTTTAATACCCTTGCGCATTATGGAAACACTTTGCATCGAATGCATTAAATAAAATTTAAAAGCACTATCATGAATAATCCATTCATATCTGTAATTATCCCAACACATTCAAGAAGCACGTACTTGAAACGAGCAATTGACTCAATAAATTCACAACATCATAGAGACAGAATAGAAGTAATATTGATATCAGATCAAATAGATATGGCTACCGACTTGGTAGCACATGACGGACTAAAACCAAGTGATATTTACATCCGACGCAACGGAGTAAAAGGCCCAGCGCTTAGTAGAAATATTGGGCTAAACCTAGCAAGAGGTAATTACGTCATGTTTTTAGATGACGACGATGCATGGGATCATAATTTTACAAAGAATTTATTTGACCATGATCTAATCCAGTCTTATGACAGTTGGTATATGGACTGCGTAATTATTAAGGAGTCTCGCACAAACTTAGGGCCAATTAAATTAGGTGAAAACTCACTAAGTACAAAACACCTATTAAATCTTAATGTATATGTGAAAAATCAAGTTCACATGTCTTGTTTCATATTTAACCGTAATATTTTAAAAAATATATATTTTGACAATAAATTGCGTGCCTATGAAGATTGGGACTTTCTTTTGTCGGTTATTGACCGTCAAATGCCTTTACACCTACCAGTTTTGTGTTCGCATATTTATGAAGTTGACGATCACACAACAGACCGACGTGGATCCAGTTCACAAGCAACAGATTTCAATGCTGTATTTGATTACTTAAAAATCTATCGGGATCACGTTGTTAATATTTATGAAATAAAAACTTCTAGGCAAGCTTTACTAAGATCAGTTGGGCTTGAAATTGATACAATTTTATTATGATTGATTCCAACATGAGTAATTTTCAAGAAAAATTCAATGCCGCTGAAAATCGGTGTATTTTTTGTATGTGGACTGGGGATAATCCTATGTCAACGGAACGAATTCAAGCCTTATGGTCAATATTTAACAATACTGGCTGTCCAGTAATTTTTATAAATAAACATAATCTTTCGGAATGGATTCATCCAAACTACCCACTCCATCCCGCTTTTGAGTTTCTTAGTTCCACACATAAATCTGATTATTTAAGATGTTATTTTATGCATCACTATGGTGGCGGATACACTGACATCAAACATACAATAAAAAAATGGGGATTTTTTTTCGATCAACTTAATAGCTCATCTAGTCTTGCATTTGGTTACCAAGAGCTAGCTCACGGAATACCGCATTTGAATAACTCTTTGGGTGATGAAATTAGGAAAAATCATAGGCACGTTATCGGATTATGCTCATTTATATTTAAAAAAAATAGTGCCATTACTTCCGAATGGCTTACTGAAACCAATAAATTATTAGATAGTAAATTTATAGAGTTGATTAAATTTCCTGCTCAACACCCCCAGGACCAATACTCAGTCATATTGCCAGATAATACTGTATCAAAATATCCTCTTCGCTGGGCCGAACTACTCGGAGAAATATTTCATCCAATAATATACAAGCACAAAGACAGTCTCATACAAGGTGAAATAGCTCCGTTATTTTCAAATTATCGATAATATAAAATTGAGTTTTATTTTCAACACAACTAAGGAGACAGCATATGGGAATGCACCCCAAACTAAAATCTGACAATTTTCACGAATTTTATAATTTAATTTTCGGAGTCAATAAAGAATCATCGATTAAATATTTACTTGATCACGGCTTAATTGATAATTCCCATGTGGGCAATTGGGAGAAACATCTTTCAGCACTTAAGCCAAACTCTCCTATTTGGTTTGAGTTGCATGACCATTTCAAAATGAAAATTGATTCACAAATAATCAATGGGGGGCATATATCCAGCAAAAGCTCTCTGGATATTATTCGGAATTACAAGTATGCATCACAGATTTTTAATTCTAAAATTTTTAGTGCAAATTCTAATCGAGGTAAGATTGCATTAGATTTTGGCTCAGGGGTGTATCGCCCACTAGGAGTTGCTGCACTTCTTTATGTAAATGGATTCGATCATGTCTATGCATATGAGCCATTCCCTATTAAACTGGATTTTGCAAGCATCTCATTTAATGAAATTCTAAAAAATATTATTGACAATCCAACCGATTACAATATTTCAACAATTAGCATCGAAGAACTTTTGATTAGAGCCAAATCCTTACTTGTAAGTAATTTGGGCGATTTACTTAGTGACTTCTACTCTGGCAATGTAAAGAAGGTCCGCATAGGCGGCATCAGTTTAGTTAGTGATATTGAATTGATTCAAGACAATCAAATTGATGTGCACTTCAGCAATGCGGTATTAGAACATGTTAGTGATATGGAGCTTAATTTAGATCAATTGCGAAGAATTACCACGGCTACAAGCATAGGGTTTCATATTGTTGATTTTCTAGATCACAGGTATTACGATGATCCGACTATCTCACCGCTTGAAAAATATTATGACGGCTATTTGGATGAAATCAATGGGCTAACTCCATCCGAATTGGAAAATAAAATTATTGAGAATAAATGGAAAATTCGAAAAATTACGACCCAGACAGTTCCACAACAAATTCTAACTAATGATTCTAGATCGCTAATCTCAAGATACTCACCATTCAGTGAGTCGGAACTTTTAGAACATATTAATTTTTATGAATTAAAAAAGTAATACGTTTCTATTTTTTGAAACTACCTTCACTAGATCACTTACCAAGCTAGAAAGAAGGCTGCGAATTAATTCCAATTTCGCAAACAGATGTAATTTGCAAAGTAATTCACTCCTAGAATTACTTTCAAATTACATCCATTTTTTTAACGTAAATTGCTACTGAAGAATAACTCTTATTATTAATGCAGGGTTAAAAATGGGCTGTTAAAATCATTAAAGAATTTCTAATTTATTTAATCAACAACTTAAATTAATAATTTATTACATTAAAATTAGTTTTTATTCTGACGCCCTCTACAAATCAATCACTTTATTTTCATCATATTTACCAAACCGTTTTCAGACTGATTAAACTCAACGCTTACTGAATTTTTTGGGTGTTGAGCAACAAACTCAGATTTAATATTTAAAGAAATTTTATATCCTAAATGATCGAAAAATTTCAAAAGCTTTTCCTTATCATCTTTAAACCACTCTAAATCCCACGCCTCAAAAAAAATTGGTGGGTAGCTATGGTTCTCCAAAAAGGACTCACCACCTGTAACACATTTAACTAAAAACCTTCTACATCAATCTTTATCAGAGCGGGCGAATTTGATAATTCCAAACTGTCCAACCTAATTATTGGAACTAACGCTTTATCATTCTCCATGAATCTTTCCATATTCAAATATTATCTGTAGGTTTTATCAAGAGAAAACGCACCAATGTTAGTATTATTTTCATAATTTATTTCGGGAATTTCAATATCACCGTCATAATCGCCAACCGCTTTATTAATTGCAATAAAATTATCCAATCTATTTAGCACAACATTTCCGCAAAGTTGATAATATAATATTCTTTGAGGTTCAAATGCCATTAAGACTCCACCAACATCACGCATGCTTTTTGCTAATGGTATTGAGTAAGCACCTAAATTAGCGCCGATATCCAACACTAAAGGATTATTAACACTCTGTAAAAAAACCTTAGATATTGTTAATAGATAGTCCTCCCATTGACCCGTTCTATACAATACATTGGCTATGCATCGTCAGTGGAAAAAAGCATGTAATCAGCTTCATTACATTTAATAATATTTACACGTGGCAACATACTTAAATTCCTACATTGATTTATCGTCAATCATTTGACAAACAACAATAAGCAATTACTGCGCCTGGAAATTCACCCACCAATACCTAAAAAGCACCATACATCTAGACTGATCTTCTGATGTTTTCAGATAAGACTTAAGCGCGTTGAAGCTGAATGCTCCAACGCGCTCCTTACTTACTGCTTAATGCTACAAAGCAGATATCTGAGTTGTTGTCATTCCAAGTATAGATAACTGACTATTTGTCAAGACGGCTATCTGGGAAGCATCCAACGCTTGCAGCTGATTTGTACTCATTGCAGCCAATTCAGTTGCCTTCAATTGACCAACTTGTGTCGTCGTTAGTGCAGCCACGCCTGCCGTACTGATCGCGCCTACCTGCTCATCTGACAAAAGTCGTAATTGATCAGTGCCAATCACTTTGATGTCATCCGTAGCGATTGCCGTGATTTGCGCAGGAGTCAATGCCTTAATCTGACTAGTTGTAATCACACTAACTTGAGTTGTCGTCAAAGCAACGATGCCTGCCGTTGTAATGGCTTCAATCTGACTATTTGTCATCTTCACCAAATCTGCAGTTTCAATCGAAGCAATCTGTCCTGTCGTCAGTACTGCCACTTGCTCTGCGGTCAGTTTGCTAATCTGTGCAGTAGACAAGGCAACAATAGCGTCTGTAGACAGCGCCACCACCTGCGCAGTCGTCAACGAACTCAATTGAGAAGCTGTTAACTGCTCAATTTGGCCCGATGCCGTTGCAGTCAAGGCATTGATTCCTGCCGTACTGATGGATGCAATTTGATCGTTCGTCAGTTTGACAATGTCGTTTGTCTCAATCGCCGCTACTTGTGCCGTCGTCATCACCGTCACTTGCTCCGCTGTCAGCTTGCTGATTTGTGCTGTCGTGAGCGCCGCCACCTGATCGGTGGTCAATACCTTCACACCATCGGTGGTGATTGATTGCAGTGCTGTATTGGTCAAGGCTTGAATGTCGTCGGTTTGAATCGCAACAATTTGTGCCGTCGTCATGGCAGCCACTTGATCACCCGTCAGCTTATTCACCTGAGCCGTGGTCAAGGCTGGCACCTGATCAGCCGTAGTCAAAGATACGATCTGAGCAGTCGTCAAGTTGGCCACTTGCGTCGGTGTCAAGCTGACCAACTGATCCGTGCTCAGGTTTTGCACCGCGGCTGTGGTCAACGCTTGCACTTGTGCATTGGTCAAGTTTGGCAGATCGTCCGTTGCAAGCGCTTGCGCTTGTGCCACAGACAACACAGCCACTTGAGCTTCTGTCAGCTTACTGATTTGAGCTGTCGTGAATGCTGTGATCTGTTCAACCAACAGCGCTTTCACGCCATCGGTGGTGATGCCTTGAATCTGCGCTGCAGTCAACTGCTGCAAATCATCGGTCGCAATCGACTTGATTTGCGCAGTTGTCATGGCGCCCACTTGCTCTGCCGTCAACTTGCTGATTTGTTCCGTCGTGAACGAATCAATCTGGTCAGCCGTCAGCACAGACACTTGTGCGGTGGTCAAGTTAGCCAGCTGCGTTGCCGTCAGGCTGCTGACTTGCTCTGTCAGCATGCCTTTCACCGCCGTGGTGGTCAAGGCTTGGACTTGTCCGTTCGTCAACTGTTGAACATCGGTGGTCGTGATGGCTTGTACTTGTGCCGCACTCAACACACCCACTTGCTCTTCAGACAACTTGTTAATCTGCACACTGGTGAACGCAGCCATTTGATCAACCGTCAAGGCCTTCACAGCCGTGGTGGTAATGGCTTGCAGTTGGGCTGCTGTCAAGTTTTGCAGATCGTCCGTTTCAATGGCCTTGATCTGTGTCGAGCTCAGCGCGCCCACTTGCGTTTCGGTCAGCTTGCTGATTTGGTCAGTCGTCAAACCAGCCAATTGATCTGCCGTCAACACCGACACTTGAGTCGTGGTCAACGACGCCAACTGTGCTGTGGTGATGTTGCTCAACTGCTCAACACTCATGCCCTTGACGGCCGTGGTGGTCAAGGCCGCCACTTGGTCATTGGTCATTGCAGCAAGGTCAGCGGTTTCCATCGCCTGCACTTGAGAAGCCGTCAACACACCTGCTTGCGCCACCGTCAATTGACTGATTTGGTCAGTGGTCAACGCCGTCACTTGGTCCGCCAGCATGGCTTTCACACCAGCGGTGGTGATGGCTTGCAACTGAGCTGCCGTCATGTTCACCAAGTCAGCGGTTTCGATCGCTTTGATCTGAGCCGTGGTCATCTTGTCGATTTGCGTTTCAGTCAACTTGCTGATTTGCGCTGTCGTCAAGCTCTCAACTTGGCTCGCTGTCAAGCTCACCACTTGCGCAGTGCTCAAGGCAGCCAACTGGGCTGTGGTCAAGCTCGCAACCTGATCCAACGCCAAGCCCTTGATACCCGTGGTGGTGATGGCTTGAATTTGAGTTTCCGTCAACGCACGCAACGAGTCAGATGTCAAGGCTTGCAACTGGGTCACGCTCAGCTTGCTCACCTGTGTATCCGTCAGGTTGGAGATTTGCGCAGTGGTGATCACCGCCATTTGGTCCACCGTCAAGGCCTTGATGCCGTCTGTGGTGATGGCTTGCAGCTGTGCCGCTGACAAGACCTTCACATCATCCGTCGCAATCACCTTGATCTGTGCCGTGCTCATGGCTGTGAGCTGCTCTTCCGTCAACTTGCTCACTTGGGCTGTGGTCAGACCCACGATTTGGTCAGCGGACAATGTCTTGGCTTGTGCCGTGGTCAACGCTTGGATTTGTGCGGTGGTTAAGCTACTCACTTGGTCGACCGACAAAGCCTTGATGCCTGCCGTTGTGATGGCCTGCACCTGCTCATTGGTCAATTTCTGCAAATCTGCCGTTTCAATGGCTTGCAGTTGTGCATTGCTCAGCACATTGATCTGACCCGTAGTCAGCTTACTGATTTGAGCCGTTGTCAGTGCCGTGATCGACTCAGCCATCATGGCCTTGATGCCATCTGTGGTGATCGCCTGCAACTGATCTTCAGCTGTCAGCTGCACCAAGTCTTCTGTCTCGAGCGACTTCACTTGAGTGGTGGTCAAACCAGCCACTTGGGTGGCCGTCAACTTACCAAACTGAGCCGTGGTCAAGCTGTTAAGTTGATCCACCGACAAGTTAGCTACTTGTGCCGTGGTCATCGCAGCCAGTTGCGCCGTCTTCAGCGTGCTGATTTGGTCCGTGGTCAGACCCTTCACAGCGGCAGAAGTGATAGACGCCACTTGGTCATTGCTCAACTGCTGCATATTGGCCGTGGTCAAAGCAGCGACTTGGACAGATCCCAAGGCAGCCATTTGGCCCACCGTCAGTTTGCTGATTTGAGCAGAGCCAATGTTCGCCAACTGGTCAGTTGTCATCGCAGCCACTGCGGCGGTGGTGATAACTTGCAGTTGTGCTTCAGTCAACTTCACCAAGTCGGCCGTTTCAATGGCTTTGACTTGCGCCGTTGTCATGGCTGCCACTTGTGTTTCGGTCAGCTTGCTGATTTGAGTCGTGGTCATGGCTGCCACATCGCGTGTTTCCATCGCAGCCACTTGCGCTGTCGTCATGACAGCCAATTGGTCGCTGGTGATCGCCGCCACTTGTGTGGTTGTCAAACCAACCACTTGGTCAGTGGTTAGCTTGGCCATTTGGTCCACGCTCAGCGCAGCGATTAGCTGAGTGCCCATACTGCTCACCTGCAAGGTGGACATCTTAGACACAGCCGCTGTTGTCAACGCATTCACAGCTGCAGTACTCAAGCTCGCCAAATCTGCAGTTTGCAAGGCCGTCGCTTGAGCTGTGCTCAAGACTGCCGCTGAATCCGCACTCAACTTAGCAGCTTGCGCTGTCGTCAACGCCACCACTTGGTCGGTTGTCAAAGCAGCCGTTTGAGCCGTCGTCAAAGCGCCGATGGCAGAGGTACCCAAGGCGGCGAAGTCAACCGTTTCAATGGCTTTGATTTGCGCCGTGGTCATCGCCTGCACTTGGTCGCTGTTAAGCACCGCAGCTTGGGCTGTCGTCAACGCAGCCACTTGTGCGGTTGACAACTTAGCCACTTGGTCTGTCGTCAAACCAGCCACTTGTGCTGTGGTGAGCTTGCTCATTTGCGCGTCGGTCAAACCAGCCAAAGCGGCCGTGGTGATCGAGGCAATTGCAGCGGTGCTCACTTGAGCCAAGTCAGCCGTTTGCAATACGCCCACTTGCGCAGAGCTCAACGAGCTCAAAGCATCGCTGCTCAACTTGGCCGCTTGGTCTGTCGTCAAGGCCACCAGTTGGTCGGTGGTCAGCTTGGTGGCTTGGTCTGTCGTCAACGCGGCAATCGCAGAGGTACCCAAGGCTGCAAAGTCAGCTGTTTCCAGCTTGCTCAACTGCGCTGTGCTCATCACAGACACTTGCGCACTGGTCAGAACAGCCGCTTGTGCGGTGGTCAGGGCCACCACAGCATCGGTGGTCAAGGCTTGCACTTGGTCGGTGGTCAGCTTGGCCACATCAGCCGCAGTGATCGACTTGATTTGATTGGTCGTCATCTTGGCCACTTGTTCAGTGGTCAAGGTGCTGATTTGATCCGTCGTCAACGCAGCCACGTTAGCTGTGCTCAGGGCCGCAGTTTGTGCTGTGGTCAAAGCCGTCAGTTGTGCCGTGCCCAACTTGCTGACTTGCGCCGTGGTCAGGCCGCTGATCGAAGCCGTGGCAATGGCGGCCACTTGCTCAGCCGTCAACTTGTTCAGGTCGGCCGTTTCAATGGCACCCACTTGGGCACTGGTCAACGCAGCCACTTGGCCTGTCGTCAACTTGTCCACTTGGGCGGTTGTCAACGCCACCACTTGGTCTGTGGTCAAGGCAGCTACACCCGCTGTGCTGATCGAGGCCACTTGATCTGAGGTCAAGGCAGCCATATCAGCCGTGGTGATCGCCTTCGCTTGGACAGTCGTCAACGCAGCCACTTGGTCTGTCGTCAAGGCAACAGTTTGTGCCGTGGTCAAGGCAGCCACGCTGGAGGTTGTCATCGAGGCCAATTGGCCTGTCGTCAACGCAGCCAACTGGGCTGTACCCAGCTTGCTCACTTGGTCTGTGCTCAAACCACGCAACGAGGCGGTGGTGATGGCACCCACTTGGTCAGAGGTCAGCTTGTTCAGGTCAGCCGTTTCAATCGCACCCACTTGGGCACTGGTCAACGCAGCCACTTGGCCTGTTGTCAACTTGTCCACTTGGGCCGTTGTCAACGCCACCACTTGAGTTGTTGTCAATGCTGCCACGCCAGATGTACTGATCGAGGCCAATTGATCAGACGTCAAGCTGACCAAATCAGCCGTTTCAATGGCTTTGACTTGTGATGAGGTCAACA
>JACCDH010345137.1_pt1 | contig 12470 bp, 11 predicted proteins | sample 7442481 | NCBI WGS metagenome assembly JACCDH01 (sample SAMN15323433, study PRJNA562643) | freshwater metagenome | isolation source: river surface water | place: USA:Blue River Watershed | collected 2017-08-15
CACTTTTAAGAATGATTGCAGGACTTGAAACGGTTGATAGCATAGACAAAGGTGAAATTTTATTTAACAATATTGATGTGGCTACAAAAGATATTAAAGATAGAGATATAGGGTTTGTATTTCAACACTATGCACTGTTTAGGCATATGACAGTTTTTGAAAATATAGCTTTTGGACTTAGAGTAAAACCTAAAAAACAAAGACTTAGCAACAAAGAGATAGAAGAGAAAGTTACAAAACTTTTAAAACTAATCCAACTTGATGGATTTGCTTCAAGATTTCCTTGGCAACTATCAGGCGGGCAGAGACAAAGAGTTGCTTTGGCAAGAGCATTAGCAGTTGAACCAAAAGTTTTATTACTTGATGAGCCTTTTGGTGCGCTTGATGCAAAGGTGCGAACTGATTTAAGAAGATGGTTAAAAGAGCTTCAAGAGGAGCTTGGAATTACAACTATTTTAGTAACACATGATCAAGAGGAAGCACTTGAAGTTGCAAATAGAATTGTTGTAATAAACAAAGGGAAAATTGAGCAAATAGGAACTCCTGAAGATGTATTTCATAATCCTAAAAATGAGTTTGTAATAAACTTTTTAGGAAATGTAAATCTATTTCACGCAAGAGAGATTGAAGATGGTGCTAATTTAGAAGATATAACAGATAATAAGTATCTTATTCGTCCTCATGAGTTAGAAATTGTAGATATAAATGATAGTGAAGCAATAATTCATGCAAAAGTAAAATATATACAACTTGCTGGTTCATTTGTAAAAGTTGAACTTACATACTTAAATGATGAAAAAAGAGTTGTTTTAGTTGAGTTGGCACACTATGAATTTAGTGATAAAAATATAAAAAAAGGTGATATAGTAGGAATTAGAACAAGAAAATTAAGAAGTTTTGAAGATGGAGCTGGAATATAATTGACTATAATCAACATAAAATAATATGTAAATAGATACTATCACAAAAATTTTTTAGGATTTAAAATGTTAATAGATAAAAATAGATTACCAATTGTTGATATGGATTTTATGAATGAGACTCACTATGAGGATGTTGATCTAATAAATGATCTTTATAAAAATATAGAACTTTATAATCAAGATAGTTCTTTAGAAAATTTTGAAAATCTAAAAATGAAATATAAAGAGTGGATTGAACATACTGTAAACCATTTTGCAACTGAAGAAGAGGAGATGGTAAAAAGAGGTTTTTTTGCATATCCATTTCATAAAGGTGAACATGATGCAAATATAGAGGAGATAAAAGCTGTTTGGAATAATTTTGAGAAAAGCAAAGATATATTGAAACTTAAAAACTATATTGAATATGATGTAATAAATTGGCTTATAAATCATATAAAAAGTATGGATACAGTAACTGCAAGATTTTTCAAAACTGGAATGATGGGTGGTTGCGGTATGATGTAAAATAAATTAGCACTCTATCTTGACAAGTGCTAAAAAATATGATAAAATTTCAGCAGTTTGATAGAAGTACTATCAAGCTTAATATTTTAATAGGAGTTCACAATGTTATTAACAAAATTTGACCCATTTAAACAGTTAAAAGAGATAGAGAAAAATTTATATACACAAGTTGGAAATAATGAAGGTGTTACAGCTTTTGTACCAACTGTAAATACAAGAGAAGGTGAGTTTGCATATCATGTTGATGTCGATTTACCAGGTGTAAAAAAAGAAGATATAAAAGTTGATTTAAACAAAGGTATCTTAACTATAAGTGGTGAAAGAAAAACTAAAGAAGAGGTAAAACAAGAAGATTACTATAAAATAGAGACATATTTTGGTAAATTTTCAAGAAGTTTCACACTTCCAGATAATGTAGATATTGAAAATATAGAAGCAAAAAGTGATAATGGAGTTTTAGAAATAGTTATTCCTAAACTTAAAGATGATGTATCGAAAAAATCAATAGAGATTAAATAAGAGGTAAAAGCTTAGGCTTTTGCCTCTTTTAGATTTAAAATAGTTATCTCACTACTAGCACCAAGTCTCATTGGTGGTCCCCAAAATCCTGTTCCCTTGTTTACATATACTTGAGTTGATTCATTGTGTATATTTAAACCTTTTACATAAGGTTGATCAAGTTTTACTAAGAAATTAAATGGAAAAATCTGCCCACCATGAGTGTGTCCACATAAAATCAGATCAATATTTGATGTATTGGAAATCGAGTTAATAAATTTTGGTTGATGAGCTAAAAGAACTGTTGGAGAGCTTTTACAATTTTCCAAGGCTTTATTAATATCTGGAATATATGACCCATATTTAAAACCAAAGTTATCATAAACTCCAGCTAGATTAAATCCAATATTTTCATCACCAATATATACAGATTCATTTTCTAAAACTTTAATTCCAAGATTATTTAGATAATCAATTATAGGAGTAACCCCGTGAAAATACTCGTGATTTCCAACTATAAAATATGTTCCATATTTTGAATTTATATTTTTTAATTCATCTAAGGCTGGTTTTGCAAATTCTAATTTAGTATCCACAAGGTCACCAGTTATAACAACAAGGTCACCATTTAAAATATTTACTTTTTTTACTAAATCTTCTATAAATTTTTTATCTATTAATCCACCAATATGAATATCACTTAATTGTATTATTTTATATGGTTTTTTTAAATTTTTAATCTCTACATCTACAACTTCAAGTTCAATATGTCTTGCATTGTCAATCGCTTTTAGATTTGTTGCAAGAATTAGTGAAGTTGCACCAATATCAAAAGTTTTTTTGAAAAAATTTCTTCTTTGTGATGATATTTTTGATTTTTTGAAAGCTTTTTTAAATCCAATTGAAATGATATCGTGAAAAATAGTGATAATAAATGTTAAAAAAATCACCCCAATTGGTAGGGAAAGGAGAAAATAGAGCCAGTTAGGCACTAGTGGAAAGTATCTAGCCATTGGGTACAATAAAGCACCAAAAAATGTTAAATATAATGCAAAGCCAAGATACTTCCTAGTTTTAAGACTAAAATTTAGTTTATTTATAAATCTTTTTTTTATAGTATAGGTCTGAAGAAAAAATGCAACAAAATAAACTAAAAAGAAAATCATAAAACTCATAAAGGAATTATAAATATTTAGAGTTAATAGTTTTTAAATAGATAATTAATAGTTTGTATCTTTTGTTTGTATTATCTCATCTGTTCCTTCAAATATGTCTTTTATTGAAACATTTAAAATTTTTGCGATTTTGAAAAGTTGAATTAGATTAAAATGTTCACCATTTTTTCTAATCTCCATTCTTCCAATATATGAAGCACTAGAATATCCCATTTCAACGGCTAATCTTAATTGACTAAAGCCTTTTGATTTTCTTATTTTAACAACATTCATAGAAATTAAATCTAAAAACTCTTTTGATTGATAATCTAAATATTCATTCAATTTTAACACCTTATATAGTGTTAATCTTATGAAGTTTAGCAAATTTAATGCAACCATATATATAGTGTTGCATTTATACACAACAATTATTTTTTATATTAAAATCTATGTAAAAAAATAAGAAAATAATTATAAACGGGTATAATGAAATTTAATACATTTTTTATGTATAAATTACAATTTAAGGAAATATAATATGATTAAAAAATCATTAGCAATGGCTAGTTTACTAGCTTTGGGTACATCTGCAATGGCAATTGATGTTCAACCATATGTTGGAGCAGGTGCTGGAGTTAGTTTTGGTAAAACAGAAGTAACTGTTAATACACCAGGATATGTTTATCTTGGAGATGAATCAGAAAGAAAAAGTTCGGCATCTTTAATATTAAAAGGTGGAGCTATTTTAGATAGTTCTCATAGATTATCACTTTCTTATGCACCATCATTTCATAGTGATGCAAATGTTCATAATGTTATGGCTGGATATGATTATTTAATTCCATTAAATGATAAAAACAAATTATATGTAGGAGCTCATGCTGGTGTTTCTAGCTTCAAAGGTAAAGATGAAATAAGTGATTATAGTATGTCAGGATTTGCATATGGAGCACAAGCTGGTTATATTTATGATATTACAAAAAATATAGAGTTTGAATTTGGTTTAAATTATACAAAACATGATTTAGATAAAACTGGAACAATGAGAGCTAACAATGGTAATCCTGTATCAGTAAAGCTTGAAATGAAAGATTCAATATCTACATTTGCAGGAATTAACTACAAATTCTAATTTTAATCTTCTTTAAAATTTCGAAAAAAAAGATAAGCAGTCTCTTGCTTATCTTTTAAATGATTTATTTTTAAGTTCAAAAATATATTGACTTTTTCAACCCTCTTTGGCTAAACTTCGTATATACAAAAAAATATTTTCAAAAGGGTTTTTTATGACAGTAACTATTTCAAAATGGGGAAACTCTCAAGGCTTTAGAATTCCAAAAGATATATTAGATAAGTTAAATTTAGCAGTTGGTGATTTGGTAAATATCTCTCAAAAAGATAATAAATTAATAATAGAACCAGCAAAAAAAGAGAAAAAATATAGTATAGATGAGCTTGTGAATAATCTACCAAAAGGTTATAAAGCTAGTGAAGAGTTTAGCTCTAAGAGTGGTTCTGAAATATGGTAAATTATATTCCAAGCAAAGGTGATATTGTAACATTAGATTTTGATCCACAAAAGGGACACGAGCAAAAAGGAAGAAGACCAGCTTTGATTTTAAGTAATAAAACTTTTAATAAAGCTTTAGGTTTAGCATTTGCTTGTCCAATTACAAGTACAAAAAGGGATTTCCCTTTTCATGTAAAAATCCAAAGCCAAAAAATTTCTGGTTTTATTATGGCTGAACAGTTAAAATCTATTGATTATAACTCAAGAAATATAAAATTTGTTGAAAAAGTAGATAAGGAGATACTAGAAGAGATTGAAGCTATAGTAGATGCAATTATAAAGTAGTTTTTAAACTATTTTTAATCTCATCAACCAAAGCTTTAATTTCATCTTTTGTTTGAATATAGTGAACTCCAACTCTAAGCCAACCTGGTCGATTTTTCATAGATACTTTTTTAAGTCCTAGTAAATCATGTCCATAAGGTCCAGCACAAGAACAACCAGCTCTAGTTTGGAAACCACTATTTGAAAGTTTTTCGCATAATGTGTAAGGATTAAAATCTTTTATATTAAAAGATACAATACCAATATTATGGCTCTTTTTATTTCCATAAATAAGTAGATTTTGTATACTCTTTAGCTCTTCTAATAGATATAAATATAACTCTTTCTTTCTATTTTCTATAAATTCAAATCCTATTTCATTTCTTAACTTATATGCCAAAGCAGCTCTTATGAATTGTGTAATTGCTGGAGTTCCAGCATCTTCTCTTACTTCTATTTGTTCTTCATATATTTGATAACTTTTATTTACATATTTTACCGTTCCACCACCTGCAAAGCTTGGTGGTAAAGATGTATCTACTAAATATTTTTTAACTACTAAAATTCCACAAGATCCAACACCTCCTAAAAGTTTATGAGGAGATAAAAATAGTGCATCATAATATGAAGATGAAATATTCATATACGAACTACTTGCAGCTGCATCAAAACAGACAGTTGCCTTATATTTTCTTAAAAGATTTGATATTTTTTTGTAGCAAGTTATTATTCCACTTACATTTGAAGCTATTGTAAAAGAGCCTATAATCTCACGATTTTTATTTTTTTCTAATATATTTTCTAAGTGTTCAAGGTCTATTAAACCATCTTTTCTAAGTTTCACTCTTTTAACTTGTGCCAAACTCTCTCTAAAACTAACCTCATTTGAGTGATGTTCATAGGGTCCAACAATTACCAAAGGCATAGACTTTTTATCTATTTTTAGACCTTTTTCTTTTAGCCTCTCTTTTGTTTTTGGTGGAATATAAACTCCTAAAATCTCTTGTAGTTTTTTTATAGCACCAGTTGCTCCAGAACCACAAGGTAAAATAGCAAAACTATCATCAATTTCTAAACTTTTTTGTAAAGTTTGTCTAGCATCCTCATAATATTTAGTAGTAATTTTTGCATTACTACTCTCTTTTGAGTGAGTGTTTGCATAAGTTTCTAAAACTTCATGGATTCTATTTTCAATTTGTCTAAAAGCAAGACCTGAGGCTGTAAAATCAAAATATTTATCTTTATTTTTACCTATTGTGTTATATCTAAGAAAATTCAGTTTATCACTATTTTCATTTAAAAATGGTCTAAAAATATCTTTTTGCATAAAACTCTTCTTTTAAAATTATTTATAATATTTATATAAACCATAATTTTATCTTATTTATATTTTAGAACTATTTAATTTGGTTTATTAGATTTATTTTATAGTTTCCTAACTCTCTTTTTATAATATCATTTACAGTATGTTCAAAAAGTTCTGGAAGGTTTTCACTTAAAATTACTCCGCTTAACCTTTTTTTATTTAATAATGAGTAGTAAATTAAAATTCCAGCTGCAACTCCTGTTGGATAAGATACATAAGTTGAACCTGAATATGCTGTTTTTACAAGTTCAGTATATTTGTTAAAAGATAGACCAACTGATTCTATAGTACTTATCTTTTGATCATTTTGAGGATATAAAATTTCTAAATATATATCAGCAACTGCTGAAAATTCAGCATATTTGATTGTTTTTTTCTTTATATAATCTTCAACAATTTCAGGAGTTTTCATTTTTGGGACTATATTTTTTATAATTGTATTAATCGATATTTTTGAATCACTGTTTTCATAGCAATATTTATTTGAAAATAAATTTAGCTGGTATAAATTTTTCATTAGTTCAATTTCACTTCCACCAACAAAGAGTTTTAAATTTTCAATTTGAGGAAAACTTTGTTTTAGTGATATTAACTCCTCTTGAAAAACTGGATAAATATCGACAATATTTCTAAAATATGGGAATTTATATACTTTTGATTTTGAAAATGGTTCAATAGTTTTTGGTCTATTCTTTTTATAAAAAACTGGAGGAAATGCAAGCTCATCAATAGCTACTTTTGGTGACCACGAAAAGATTAATTTTTTTGATTGAATCTCTTCTAAAAGGTTGATTTCTAATTTTTTAATCTTAACTTCATAAGGAAGATTTTTTAAAGAGTGTATTTTTTCACCGATTAAAAAATTTGTAATTCCAGGAGAAATCCCAAGATTTATTAAAGCAAATAAATTTTGGGATTTAAACTCATTTTCTAAAATTTGTTGATCAAATTTAAGTGTCGAAATTATCTCATCTTTATAAATATCACTTGCCAAATCAGCATAATTTGTATTGTATTTCAAAGCTAAATTCATAATAGGTAGATTAAAAGATGGAGTAGAACTATTTATAAAAATATCACTATTTTGTAGATATTTTTCATATTTTTTACTATCTTCAAAAATTTCTTCAAAATGTTTTATCTCCAAAAAATCTGATTTATTTAAAATATTACTATTTTTAAAAAAATGACCTTGAGCTTTTTTTATATTTCTTACAACAAATACAAAATTGATATCTTTTTGTTTACTTTTATTAGAAAGTTCATCTAACAAAGTTGCCATAACACTACAAACAGCGCCAACACCAAAAAAAACTATCTTCATATGTACCCCTAAAATTATTTAAAATATGATAATATTTTTGTATTTTATTTTAAAGGTACTTAAATGCAGAAACAAAAGCCATATTTGCAAAGTTTTCCAGATGAAAATGGATATTTTGGTAAATTTGGAGGATCTTTTATTCCACCACAACTTGAACTTCCATTTAATGAGATAAATGAAGCTTATAATAAATTATCAAATGATTTTGAATTTATAGATGAGCTAAAAAAAATTAGAAAATATTATCAAGGAAGACCAACTCCAATTACATATTGTAATAATTTATCAAATTTAGTAGGGGGCGCAAGAATCTATCTAAAAAGAGAGGATTTGAATCATACAGGAGCTCATAAATTAAATCACTGTATGGCAGAGGTTTTACTTGCAAAATATTTGGGTAAAAAAAGAGTTATAGCTGAAACAGGAGCAGGACAACATGGTGTTGCGTTAGCAACTGCGGCTGCTTATTTTGGATTAGAGTGCGAAATACATATGGGTGAAGTTGATATTAAAAAAGAGCATCCAAATGTTGTAAAAATGAAAATCTTAGGTGCTAAAATAATACCCGTTACAAAAGGATTAAAAACTTTAAAAGAGGCAGTTGATAGTGCTTTTGAGAGTTATTTAAAAGATACAAAAACTCAAATGTTTGCAATAGGAAGTGTTGTGGGTCCACATCCATTTCCAAAAATGGTTAGAGATTTTCAAAGTATTATTGGTATTGAATCAAAAGAGCAATTTTTTGAGATGACTGGAAAACTTCCTGATGCAATAGCTGCTTGCGTTGGTGGTGGAAGTAATGCTATGGGAATATTTAGTGCTTTTATTGAAGATAGTGTAGATTTATATGCTATTGAACCAGCTGGAAAAGGCTCTAAATTAGGTGAACATAGTGCAAGTATTACTTATGGAAAAGAGGGAGTTATGCATGGATTTAACTCTATTATGTTAATTGATGAAAATGGAGAACCTGCTCCTGTTCACTCAATAGCAAGTGGGATAGATTATCCATCTGTTGGTCCTGAACATGCATATTTAAATAGCATTGGAAGAACTAAAGTGGGACTTTGTAGTGATGAAGAGGCTGTTGAAGCATTTTATACACTTTCAAGATGTGAAGGAATTATTCCAGCACTTGAATCTTCTCATGCTGTTGCTTTTGCTATGAAATGGGCAAAAGATAATAGTGGAAAATCAATTTTGGTAAATCTTAGTGGAAGAGGGGATAAGGATATAGATTTTATAATCGATAACTATCCAAGAGATTAAATTACAAAGTAGGGTTAATCCTACTTTGTATTTATTTATTGTTTTTTAGCTTCAATATCAACTTTTATTTTTACTTCGTCTGAAACTGCTACACCACCTAGTTCTATAGCTTTGTTCCATTTTAGATCGAAATCTTGACGATTAATTTTCCCTTCAAGAGAAAAACCAACTTTATCTCCCAAAATAGCTATATCTTCAACTTCTAAAACTACTGGTTTTGTAATTCCTCTAATAGTTAAATTTCCTGTCATTTTTCCATCATCACCATCTGCTTTATAAGATGTCATCTCAAATGTCATTTTAGGAAACTTTTCAACAGCAAAAAAATCATCACTTCTTAAGTGATTATCTCTTTTTTCAATTCCTGTATCAATTGAATTAGTATCAATGTTTGCAACTAATTTTTTAAATGTTTTAGTAGCATCATCAAATTCAACTTTTGCATCATAAGATGTAAATTTACCATGAACATTTGTAACCATCATATGTTTTACTGTAAATCCTACATTTGAGTGAGCATTATCTACACTATATGAAGAAGCCATTAGTAAACCTGTTGATAAAATCATAGCACTCGCAACTTTTGATAATATTTTCATTCTATCTCCTTTATTTTTTATTAACAGTTTAATTCTATATTTCTATAATTAATCAATTATTAATCAATTATTTTATCTTTTTTTAATATTACTAAATAAAAAATAGCAGGAATTATAATTAGAGTTAAAATAGTTGAACTCAACATTCCACCAATCATAGGAGCTGCAACTCTTTGCATAACTTCACTTCCAATAGAGTTTATATACATAATAGGGATAAGTCCTCCAAGTATTGCAAAAAGTGTCATCAGCTTTGGTCGAAGTCTTAAAACAGCTCCATGATATATCGCCTCTTTTACTGCATAATCTCTTTTTTCTTTAATATTTTTATATGCTTCATCTAAATATAACATCATAACTATAGAAGTTTCAGCAGCAACTCCTAAAAGAGCCATAAATCCAACAATAACAGCAATAGAGATATTAAATCCTAAATATTCTATATAAAATACTCCACCACTTAAAGCAAAAGGAAGTGTACAAAATATTATCAATGTATATTTTAAATTCTTTAGTGCTAAATAGATCAAAATGAATATAAACATTAAAACTATTGGAATAATAAAGCTTAATTTTGACATTGCTTGTTGTAAAAACTCACTTTGTCCTGACCACTCAAAATAGTAACCATCTGGAAGTTTTAAATCTTTTAAAAGTTTATTTGCATCATCTTTATATTGTTGTATAGAAAAATCACTTTTTGGGCTAATATAAACATAAGCAACTTTAAGTGCTTTTTCCGATTGAATTATTGAAGGACTCTCTTCATAAGACAAAGAGGCAAATGTTTTAAGTGGTTTAAATCCTAGATTAGTTTTTATTTGTAGATTTTCTAATGCCCTTATATCTTCTCTCTCTTTTGATTCATACCTTAAGCTTATTGGATATCTCTCTAAATTATCTAAAAAGAGAGTTAATTGCTCAGCTCCAACTCCTATACTTAAAGTTTCTAAAATAGTGTTTTTGCTTATGTCATATCTACTGATTTTTTCATCATCTATTTTTATATTTAAATAATATCCTTGATTTATCTTATCTGCGCTAACACTCATAGAGCCTTCATATTTTTTTAAAATGTTCTCTATTTTTGAGCTCTCTTCTTGTAAAACTTCTAAATCTTTACCATAAAGTTTTATTCCCAAAGGTGTTCTAATTCCTGTAAGTAACATATCAATTCTACCTTTAATTGGATATGTCCATGTATTTATAAGTCCTGGAATTTGAAGTTTTTTATCCATCTCGTCAATTAATTTTTTATAAGTCATTCCTTCTCTCCACTGTGATTGTGGTTTAAAAGTAATAATTGTTTCAATCATAGCAAGTGGTGCTGGATCAGTTGCTGTTGCTGCTCGTCCAGCTTTTGCAAAAGTATTTTGCACTTCTGGAAAAGATTTTATAACCATATTGGTTTTTTGTGCCAACTGCTTTGCTAAATCAGCTCCAATTCCATAAGGAGTTACAGGCATATACATAAATGTTGCTTCATTTAGTGTGGGCATAAATTCCCATTTTTGTTTTGAATATGTATATAAGGCAGAAATTATAATTATAAAAAATATAGTAACCACCAAGTATTTTAATTTTAAACTCAATCTTAATATTGGTGAATAAATTTTTATAAAAAAACTATTTAAGATATTTTTATCCTCTTGAATGATTTTACCTTTTATAAAATATATCATCAAAATAGGAACTAGGGTAATTGAAAGTATCGCCCCACAAAGCATTGCAAATGTTTTTGTAAAAGCAAGTGGTGAAAATAGTTTTCCTTCTTGTCCACTTAGTGCAAAAATTGGTAAAAATGATACTACAACCAAAAGTAGGGCAAAGAAAATAGGTCGTCCAACTTGTTTTGCAGAAGATAATATTATCTCTATCCTCTCCTCTTTTGTTATATTTTCTTTTCCTTGAAGATGTTTATGAGCATTTTCAACCATTACAATTGTTGCATCAACCATTGCTCCAATTGCAATTGCAATTCCACCTAAACTCATAATATTTGAGCCAATATTAAATAACTTCATGAGTAAAAAACTAATCATTACAGTTAAAGGAAGGGTAATAATTATAATTAAAGCACTTCTAAAATGAAACAAGAATATTGCAACTATTAACATAACAATAATAGACTCTTCAATCAAAGTTCTTTTTAAAGTATCAATTGCAGCATCAATTAAAGAGGTTCTATCATAAACCTCAACTATTTCAACATCATCAATATTTAAAGAATGTAATTTCGCTTTTACATTTTTAATTACACTATGAACATCAACACCATATCTAGTTACTACAATTCCTCCAACAACTTCACCTTCACCATTTAACTCAGCAACTCCTCTTCTATCATTTGAAGTAAGATTAACCTCTGCTATATCTTTTATTTTCAAAGGGATATTATTTTGAGTCTTTATAGTTATATTTTCAATATCTTTTTTTGATTTTAAATATGCTCTTGCACTAATAATTTGTTCATAACCATTTTCAAGTATTACTCTTGCTCCACTATCATTATTATTTTTAGTAATTGCATCTTTAATCTCTTCTATGTCTAAATCATATTGAATTAATCTATCTTGATTTAGAGTAATTTCATAGTTTCGAACATATCCTCCAACTGATGCTACTTCACTAACTCCATCAACTCCTAAAAGTGCAAATTTATAAAAATAGTCTTGTAAAGTTCTAAGCTCATCAAGGCTTCTATTTTTTGATTTTAGTGCATATTCATAAGCCCAACCAACACCTGAAGCATCAGGACCTAATTTTACTTTTGCAAGAGCAGGAAATGTTCCTTGCAAAGTTGATAGTTGTTCTAAAATTCTACTTCTAGCATCGTATAAATCAACTCCATCTTTAAAAATTACATATATCATAGATGTTGAAAAACTACTCATAGCTCTTATTGTCTCTATTTTAGGAAGACTCATAAGATTTGAAATTAGTGGATAAGAGATTTGCTCCTCTATTGTCTTTGCACTTTGATTACTCCATTC
>JACCDH010981528.1_pt1 | contig 12468 bp, 10 predicted proteins | sample 7442481 | NCBI WGS metagenome assembly JACCDH01 (sample SAMN15323433, study PRJNA562643) | freshwater metagenome | isolation source: river surface water | place: USA:Blue River Watershed | collected 2017-08-15
CCATCAAGAACAGGTGCTGGCCGAGTTCCGCAAGCAGTTGTCACGCGACCGGGTCAAGACCATGGCGGGCGGTTTCTCGTCGCTGGGCTTGCTGGAGATGACGCGCAAGCGCACCCGGGAATCACTTGCACACATGCTGTGCGAGCCATGCCCTAGCTGCCAAGGCAAGGGCATCGTCAAAACAGCGCGCTCAGTGGCCTATGACATCTTGCGCGAAATCCTGCGCGAAGCGCGACAGTTCAATCCGCGCGAGTTCCGCGTGGTGGCGGGCGCGGCGGTGATCGATTTGCTGCTCGACGAAGAAAGCCAGCACCTGGCCGGCTTGTCGGATTTCATCGCCAAACCGATTTCGCTGCAGGTGGAGTCTTCGATGGGGCCTGAGCAGTACGACATCGTGCTGCTCTGAGGCGCAGATTCGGGCCTGGAATTAGGGCCAGGACTCAGGCCTCAGGGGCTGCCCACTCGCCGCGGTGGTGCAAGCGCGCATAGGCACCGCCTGCGGCCAGCAACTGCTCAGGCGCACCTTGCTCCACGATCTGACCTTGGTCCATGACCACCACGCGGTCCGCATGCTCGATCGTGGACAAGCGGTGCGCCACGATCAAGGTGGTGCGGCCTTGCATCAGTTTTTGCAAGGCGTCTTGCACCAGGCGTTCTGATTCGTTGTCCAAAGCCGAGGTGGCCTCGTCCAGGATCAGGATTGGCGCGTCTTTGTACACAGCGCGGGCAATCGCCAGGCGTTGGCGCTGACCGCCAGACAGTTGGTTGGCGTTGTGGCCGAGCAGGGTGTCCATGCCCTGCGGCAGCTGGGTCACGTGTGCCCACAAATTGGCAGCTTCCAGGCTGCGCTGAACGCGTTCTCTGTCAGGCGTCTGACCCAGGCTGACGTTGGCCGCCAAGGTGTCGTTGAGCATGACCACATCCTGGCTGACCATGGCAATTTGTTGGCGCAGGCTGCGCAAAGTCCAGTCTTGCACGGGCACTTGGTCGATCAGCACCTGGCCCTGCGTCGGATTGAGGAAGCGGGGCAACAACTGGATCAAGGTGGATTTGCCGGCGCCGGAGCTGCCGACCAAAGCCACGGTTTCTCCGGGCTGCACAGCCAGGCAGACACCGCTCAAGGCGGCTGGGCTGTCGGGTTTGAATTGCAGGCTCACGGCTTGCCATTCGATGGCGCCGGTCGCGCGAACTGCTTCGTGCGTGCCTTGGGTTTCTTCCGGCGCGTCTTGCAGCAAGGCCAGGCCGCGCTCCAGTGCGGCCAGCCCGCGTGTGATCGGATTGGCCACTTCAGCCAACCGTTTGATGGGGGACACCAGCATCAGCATGGCGGTGATGAAGGCCACAAATCCGCCGACGGTGGCACCCGATGCGCTGTCGCGGCTCTGGATCAAGGCGATCACCAGCACCATGGACAGGGCTATGGCGGACATGATCTGCGTCAATGGCGACATGGCCGCCGATGCAGCTGTGGATTTGAGGGCGAGCTTGCGCAGGTTCTTGCCCAGAGCAGCGAACCGGTCGATCTGCTGGTTTTGAGCGCCATGCAGTCGAATCATGCGGTGTGCTAGCACGTTTTCCTCGACCACATAGGCCAATGCGTCTGTGGATTCCTGGCTTTCGCGGGTGAGGTGGTAAAGGCGCTTGGACAATGCCTTCATGATGTAACTCAGGGCCGGGGCGACGATGAACACCACCAGGGTCAGCTTCCAGTTAAGCCACATCAAATAGCCCACCAGCGCCAACAAGGTAAACCCGTCCCGACTCAGCCCAATCAGGGCTGAAATCAACTGTGATGCGCCATTGAGCACTTCGTACACCACTGTGTTGGACAGGGCGCTGGCCGATTGGCGGTTGAACAGACTCAAATCCGCCTTGACCATCTTGGCAAACAAGTCATTGCGCAGCATCTCCATGCCATCGTTGGTCACGCGTGCCAGTGCGTATTGCGCCAGGAAAAAAGTGATGCCTCGGATCGAAAATAAACCGATCACGGTCACGGGGATCAACCAGATGGGCAAACTGTTGCCCGCAAAACCCTCGTCCAAAAGTGGTTTGAAGAGAGCCGGTATCAAGGGTTCGGTCAGTGCTGCAACCAAAGTGGCGGCAAGCGCCATGGCCCATATGCCACGTTGGCGGGCAAAATAAGGCGCCAGTTTCAACATTCTGCTGCGAATGCTGGGGGCTGGGGGGGTGTTTTGGTCGTTGTGCATGTTCAATTCGATTGTAAGCAGGCAAACCCAGGCGTGTTGGCTCCGTTTTTCAGCCGACTGGCCGTCCTGAAACGGGGCTTGGACGGTGTACGATAAGCACCTGTCTTTCATGGCGATGTTCAACGTGCTACACATCAAGCGATTTCCTTTGCAAAACTTTGCCCTTCGCTGGCTGATGCCTTGGTTGGCCTTGTTCGCTTTGCACCTGCCAGCTTGGTCGCAGTTTCGTGTCGAAGTCTCCGGTGTGGGCATGACGCAGTTGCCTGTCGTGATTGCGCCCTTCAAGGGCGAGGCGCAGGCACCCCAAAAAATTTCCTCGATTGTTTTGGCCGATCTGGAGCGGAGCGGTCAATTCAAAGGTTTGCCTGCGGGCAACGTTCAGCTCGATGAAGCGAGCCGTCCTGATTGGTCGGTTTGGCGTCAATTGTCGGCAGAAGCCTTGCTGGCCGGCTCTGTTACCCGATTGGCGGACGGTCGTTTTGATGTTCGAGCCCGTTTGTGGGACGCGGTCAAAGGCCAAGAAAAGGCCGAGTTCCGTGAGACGGTCCTTGCGGCTGATTTGCGCTTGTCTTCCCACCGCATGTCCGACTGGATTTACCAGCAGTTGACGGGGGTGCAGGGCGCATTTGCAACCCGTATTGCTTACGTCACCAAATCTTCAGGCCGTTATACCCTCTGGATCGCCGACTCTGATGGCGAGGGTGCCAAAGCTGCTCTGGGCAGCCCGGAACCCATCATTTCACCATCCTGGTCTTCCAGCGGCACGCAGTTGGCTTACGTGTCCTTCGAGCTGCGCAAGCCTGTGGTCTATGTGCACGAACTCGCCTCTGGTCAGAGACGTCCCGTGGCCAACTTCAAAGGCTCCAACAGTGCACCGACTTGGGCACCCGATGGGCGTTCTTTGGTCGCCACGCTCAGCCGTGATGGGGGCTCTCAACTTTTCAGGATCGATTTGAATGGTGGCGAACCCCGCAAACTGACGCAAGCGGGCTCGATCAACACCGAGCCTGTCTTCACGCCCGATGGCTCTGCTTTGTATTTCGTCAGCGACCGCGGGGGAAGTCCTCAGGTCTACCGCATGCCCGCTCAGGGCGGCCCTGCAGAACGTGTGACGTTTTCCGGCAGCTACAACATTTCTCCCGCCCTCAGTCCCGATGGGCGATGGCTGGCTTATGTTTCCCGCAGTGGTGCTGTTTTCCGTTTGCACATCATGGACTTGAACTCTGGCCAAGTCACGGCATTGACCGACACATCTGCTGACGAGCGCCCCAGCTTTGCGCCCAACAGCCGACTCCTTGTGTACGCAACTTTGCAGCAAGGTCAGGAAGCCTTGATGACGACAACGTTGGATGGCCGCATCAAAGCCCGTTTGTCAGGGCAGGGCGGCGATATCCGTGAACCCCACTGGGGTCCTTTGCGCAAATAATATTTGTTTGTTTTTTTTGATAGACGAGGTTGATGATGAAAAAAAGTGTCTGGGTTGGTTTGTTGATGGTGGCTTTGTTGTCTGGTTGCGCTTCGGGCGTGAAACTTGACGATGTGCCTGTGGAAGACAAGAGCGCGACCTCTTCGGGTGCCAACAGCCAAGGCATTGGTTCTGGGCAAAACGGCGTTGCCGGCGTGTTGACCGATAAGTCCGGAGCGGGTGTTGGACCTGCCGGTGTGGGGACCGTGGTGTATTTCGATTACGACAGCTACGTCGTGCGTGCGGAAGCCCGTCCATTGATCGAAACCCATGCCCGTTTCTTGAAAGCCAACCAGCAGCGCAAAGCTTCGCTGGAAGGTCACACCGATGAACGCGGTGGCCGAGAGTACAACTTGGCCCTGGGTCAAAAGCGTGCCGAAGCCGTGCGACAAGCCATGACATTGTTGGGCGTGTCTGACAGCCAAGTTGAGGCTGTCAGCTATGGCAAGGAAAAGCCTGCGGCCATGGGTTCGTCCGAAACGGACTTGGCCAAGAACCGCCGCGTTGAAATCCGCTACTGATCGTCAAGACCATGCGCCTGAATTTTCGCTTTTCATTGAACCAGCTTGCACTGGCCTTGGCATTGAGTGCTTTGACCGGGTTGGCTCAAGCGGCCTTGTTTGACGACGATGAGGCGCGCCGTGCCATTTTGGATTTGCGCCAGCGTTTGGAACAATCGAACAAGAACTTCACCGAGGAAAACGCGCAGTTGCGGCGCTCCTTGCTCGACTTGCAGTCGCAAATCGAAAGCCTTCGTGGCGATCTGTCCCAAAGCCGTGGCGCCCATGAAAACCTAGCGCGTGATGTGTCAGATATTCAGCAGCGCCAAAAAGATGTGGCGGCCGGTGTCGATGAGCGCCTGCGCAAATTTGAGCCTGTCAAGGTGTCTGTGGATGGGCGAGAGTTTCTGGTGGAACCCGCTGAAAAACGAGACTATGAAGGCGCCATGGATATTTTCCGCAAGGGCGATTTCGTGGCGGCTCAAACGGCTTTGGTGCAGTTCTTGCAGCGCAATGGCAAAAGCGGTTATGCCCCTTCGGCCTTGTTCTGGTTGGGCAATGCGCAGTACGCCAACAAGTCCTACAAGGACGCGATGGCCAATTTCCAGCAATTGCTGAATGTGGCGCCAGGTCATGCTCGCGCACCCGAGGCGATGCTGGCGATTTCCAATGTGCAACTCGAACTCAAAGATCTCAAAGCAGCGCGCAAGACGCTGGATGACTTGGTCAAGGCCTTTCCTGCATCTGAAGCCGCCAACACGGCGCGTGATCGACTGACGCGATTGCGTTAAGGCATGAGGCGTTTGTGATGTCATTGTTGCCATTGCAGGCCCAAAACCTGGAGGTTTTGGGCCTTTGTTTTGGAGTCGCATTTTTGTGGGGTGTGCTTTTGCAGCGCAGCCACTTTTGCACCATGGGCGCCATCAGCGATGTGGTGATCATGGGTGACAGCACGCGCCTTCGCCAATGGGTGCTCGCTGTGGCCATCGCTGTTCTCGGTTTTGGCTGCATGGCATGGTTGGGCATGATCAGTCCCTTCAATACCATTTATGGCACACGTGCACTCAATTGGCTGACCCTTTCTTTGGGCGGTCTGATGTTTGGTGTCGGCATGGTGTTGGCGTCGGGATGTACCACCAAAAACATCACTCGCCTGGCGGGCGGTAATTTGAAATCGCTGGTCGTTCTCATGAGCATGGGCATCTTTGCCTTGGCCACCATGCGTGGTCTGCCGGGTGTCTGGCGAGTGCAAGTGCTGGACGCCTTTACTTTGCCGCTGTCAGCGCCTTTTGCGGGGCAGTGGCTCAGCGCTTTGACCGGATGGTCTTTGCCCAAAGGCATGGGCGTCATGTCCGTGCTGTCATCAGCTGTGTTGATGGTCTGGGTTTTCAAGGATCGGGCTTTTCGTGCCGCCAGCGCGTACGGGCCGGGTTTGTTGAGTGGGGCAGTGGTTTGGGCTGTTTGGTGGATCAGCGGCGTCCATGGTTTCGTGCCTGAGCATCCCGAGACCTTGGAGGCGGTGTTCTTGTCCACCGCAAGTGGCCGCATGGAGTCCATGAGCTTCACGGCCCCAGTGGCCTATGCGCTGGATGCTTTCATGTATTTCAGCGATGGCAGCAAACGTGTGAACCTGGGCATGGCCTTGGCCTTGGGGCTGCTGCTGGGTGCTTGGGCCGGCACCGTTCAGCAAGGCGCATTCCGTTGGGAAGGCTTCACCCGCATGGACGATTTGGCCAGGCATGTGCTGGGTGGGGCCTTGATGGGCATGGGCGCTGTGATGGCCATGGGCTGCAGCATCGGTCAGGGCTTGTCGGGACTGTCTACTCTGAGTGTCGGCAGCTTGTGCGCGGTGTTGAGCATTGTCTTGGGTGCCGTGTTGACTTTGCAGTGGCAGCTTCGCCGAGCGGAGTCACAGGCATGAACGAATGGAACGATGAAGAGCAACGCCGCTTTGGCGGCTTGCAGCGCCTGTATGGCATGGATGGAGCCCAGCGCATCCGCCAGTCGCATGTGGTGGTGGTGGGCATAGGCGGTGTTGGCTCATGGGCCGCAGAGGCGCTGGCCCGCAGTGGGGTTGCTCGCTTGACGCTGGTGGACATGGACCACATTGCCGAATCGAACATCAACCGGCAAATCCATGCCCTGACGTCCACGGCAGGCCAAGCCAAGGTTGAGGCCATGCGTGAGCGCATCGCCTTGATCCATCCGCAGTGTCAGGTCGATGCGGTCGATGACTTTGTGTCGCCCGACAACTGGCCTGCTTTGTTGCCGGCCACGCCCGATGCCGTGATCGATGCTTGCGATCAGGTCAAGGCCAAAGTGGCCATGGCCGATTGGGCCTTGCGCCACAAAGTGGGTTTCATCACGGTGGGCGCTGCGGGCGGCAAACGACTGGCCCACAAAGTGGATGTGGACGACTTGTCCCGCATCACGCACGATCCCTTGCTGGCCCAAGTGCGTTACCGTTTGCGCAAGCACCATGGCGCCCCCAAAGGTGACAAGCGCATGGGCGTGCAAGGTGTGTTCAGCCGCGAGTCGGTCGCGCCGCCAGATGCCTCATGTGCCATCGAAGGCGATGGCTCGCTCAATTGCCACGGCTACGGATCGGTGGTCAGCGTGACGGCGACCTTTGGCATGTGTGCGGCTTCAGAAATTTTGAATTTTTTGGCCGCTGGCTCTCAGAAGACCAAAAAATAAGGCTATAATCTAAGTCTTGCTGCAGTGCACCGCAATGCAGCAAAGGGACCATAGCTCAGTTGGTAGAGCAGCGGACTTTTAATCCGTTTGTCGTGGGTTCGACCCCCGCTGGTCCCACCAATCCAGAAAAGCACTTTGTATGAAAATACAAAGTGCTTTTTTCATTGGCGCTGTCATTTGCCTGGCGCCACTTTTCGACCGAAAGAATCCCGACATGTCCGCCAAAATGAACATCCAGAACGAATTGAAAAAGATGGAACTGTGCGAGCCATGCTCTGGCATTCAGCGCAACTGGCGACGCGCACCGGGCCATGCAGAATTGGTGCAAGGCAGCAACCGCAAAGAAACGCGTGAAACGGGTCAAGTGACGGTCACACGCTACCGCTGTGACCGCTGTGGCACCAGCTGGGAGTATGAAAACAACAAAGCAGACCAGCACGCCGGCTGGTCTGTGGTGGGCGGTTAAGCGGTCGCTTCCAACTGTGCGGTCAGCGCCAACCAGCGCTCTTCCAGCGCCGCCACCTCGGCGCTCAGTGCCTTGAGGCGACGGCCGGCTTCGGCAATTTCTGCCGGTGGCAGTGGGGTGCTCAATTGCTGTTCCAGCGCGCTCTTTTCTTTTTCAATCGCGGCCATGCGCTGTTCGTTTTGCTCCAGCTCTTTTTTCAGCGGACGGGTCTGCGCGGCCATTTGCTGACGGCGCTGTGCATCCATCTTGCGCTGTTCACCGCTGCTGACCGCAGGCGTTGATGCGGCTGCGGCAACAGGTGCAGCCACCACGACCACCTGGGCAGGTGCTGCAGGGAGATTGGCAGCGGCATCTTTGGCCGAGTTCTTGGCGACTTCACGCAGGCGCTTGGACTCTTCCAGCAAATACTTCTGGTAGTCGTCCAGATCGCCATCAAAGGGCTCGACCTTGCCACGCCCGACCATCCAGAATTCATCACACACGGCGCGCAGCAATGCGCGGTCATGGCTGACCAGCATGACGGTACCCTCGAACTCGTTGAGCGCCATCGACAGCGCCTCACGCGTGGCCAAGTCCAGGTGGTTGGTGGGTTCGTCCAGCAGCAAGAGGTTGGGGCGTTGCCACACGATCATGGCCAGCACCAGGCGGGCTTTTTCGCCACCGCTCATGGAGCCCACGGCCTGCTTGACCATGTCGCCTGAAAAGTTGAAGGTGCCCAGGTAGTTGCGCAGATCCTGCTCACGGCTGGGTTCGCCACTGTTGGGGCCCAGCTCTTTGGCCAGACGGATCATGTGCTCCAGCGGGTTGTCGTTCGGGTGCAGCACATCCAGTTCTTGCTGCGCAAAGTAGCCGATGTTCAGGCCCTTGCCCTCGGTCAGCGTGCCCGCCAGCAGCGGCATGGTGCGGGCAATGGTTTTGACCAGGGTCGATTTGCCTTGACCGTTGGCACCCAAAATGCCGATGCGCTGTCCTGCCAACACCGATTTGCTGACGCTTTGCAGAATAGCCTTGGGCTCGTCGTCCACGATGTAGCCAAAGCTCGCTTCGCTGATGGCCAACATCGGGTTGGGCAGGTTGTTGGGCTCCTTGAAGCCGAAGGTGAATTCCGCATCGGCCAGCAGTGGCGCCACTTTTTCCATGCGCTCCAACGCCTTGACCCGGCTTTGCGCCTGCTTGGCCTTGCTGGCCTGGGCCTTGAAGCGGTTGATGAACTTTTGCAGGTGGGCGATCTTGTCCTGCTGCTTGGCAAACGAGGCCTGTTGCAACTCCATTTGCTGCGCACGCAAAATTTCAAAGCCGCTGTAGTTGCTGCCATAGCGCGTCAGTTTGGCGTGGTCGATGTGCAGGGTCACATCGGTCACCGCATCCAGAAATTCGCGGTCGTGGCTGATCACGATCATGGTGCCCGCATAGCGCTGCAGCCAGGCTTCCAGCCAAACCAGCGCGTCCAAATACAGGTGGTTGGTGGGCTCGTCGAGCAACAAAATGTCTGACGGGCACATGAGGGCGCGGGCCAACTGCAAACGCATGCGCCAACCACCTGAAAAGCTGTTGACCGGGTTGTTCAGTTCGTCCACCCGAAAGCCCAAGCCCAAAATCAAGGCTTCGGCGCGGGGCAGGGCGTCGTGGTCGCCTGCATCGGCCAGGTCGGTGTAGACGTGGGCCATCTCCATGCCATCGCCGCTTTCTTCGGCGGCAACCAGACGCTGGCGCAATTCGGCAAGGCGTGTATCGCCTTCAAGCACAAACTCCGCAGCGGGCTGGTCGGTCTCGGGCATGTTCTGCGCCACTTGCGCCATGCGCCAGGCTTTGGGCATCTCGAAGTCACCACCGTCCTCGTGAAGCGTGCCGTTGAACAGCGCAAACAAGGTGGACTTGCCCGCGCCATTGCGCCCGACCAAGCCGACTTTCTCCCCCGGGTTGAGGGTGACCGAGGCTTGGTCCAGCAGCACTTTGGTGCCGCGGCGAAGGGTGACGTTTTTGAGGTTGATCATGGAAAAGCAATGGCCGGATCGGATGCCGACATGGGAGAGCAGGGTCAGTTGGGGGCCTGACCGTAAAGGACGTAACCCGCTATTTTCGCCGATGTGGCGCTTGCTGAGACGGTCAGTTCAAAGTTTTGTCCTCTCCGACTAGGCGCAGGGAGGGCACTCACAGTGTCAACAGAGATTCGCGGGTGATCAACAAGACCTGGTCATCGCCCGCACTGGTGTCGAGCCAGGCCACTTCAAGTTCTGGAAAAGCCGCGATGAAGTGCTCCACCTCGTTGCCGATCTCCAGCACCAGCACCGCGTGTTCGCTCATGCGCGAAGGCGCGTCTTTGAACAGCTGGCGCACAAAGTCCATGCCATCGGCGCCGCCAGCCAGCGCCAGTTCGGGTTCGGCTCGGTATTCGGCGGGCAGCGCGTCCATGCTGGCCTGACAGACATAAGGCGGGTTGCACAAAATCAGGTCAAACGGACCGGGCAGGGCAGACAGGCCATCGCTGTGCACCAGCGTCACGCGTTCCTGCAATTCATGACGCTCCACATTGATGCCGGCCACGGCCAGTGCGTCATCCGAAATATCCGCTCCCGTGACTTGCACCTCGGGCCAGGCCAGCGCCGCCAGCACGGCCAGGCTGCCGTTGCCGGTGCACAGGTCCAGCACGCAGGAGGTTTGGTCAGACAGCCAGGCGTCGATGGTGCCATCGGCCAGCACCTCGGCGATCAGGCTGCGCGGCACGATGGCGCGCTCGTCGATGTAAAACGACACGCCTTGCAGCCAGGCTTCTTGCGTGAGGTAGGCGGCAGGCTTGCGGGTGGTGATGCGTGTTTCGATCAGCGCAGCGCAGGCCGCTTGCTGCTCGGGCGTCACAATTTGATCGGCCACCTCGTCCAGATCGGTGTCCAGCGGCAAACCCAGCCGCCAGAGCACCAGCCAGACGGCTTCGTCAAAAGCGTTCTGGGTGCCGTGACCAAAGGCCACTTGGGCTTGTGTCAGGCGTTCGGCCGATTGCTCGATCAGGGAGGACAGGTTCAAAACGCTCATGCAGACAAGTCCAGGTTGAGTTGTTCCAGCGTTCGGCGGTAGATGGCTTTGAGTGGCGCAATGTCACTCAGCGCCACATGCTCGTTGACCTTGTGGATGGTCGCGTTGGGTGGGCCGAATTCGATGACCTGCGGGCAAATCTGGGCGATGAAGCGGCCGTCGCTGGTGCCGCCGGTGGTGGACAGCTCGGTGGTGAGGCCCGTTTCGTCGGCAATCGCTTTTTGCACAGCGGCCACCAAAGTGCCGGGTATGGTCAAAAACGGCAGGCCGCCAATCGTCCAGTTCAGCTCGTATTTCAAACCATGTTGGTCCAACACGGCCGTGAGGCGTTGCTGCAGGCTTTCGGGCGTGGATTCGGTACAAAAGCGGAAGTTGAAATCCACCACGCAGTCGCCGGGAATCACGTTGCTTGCGCCCGTGCCCGCGTGGATGTTGCTCACCTGCCAGCTGGTGGGCGGGAAGAATGCGTTGCCTTCGTCCCAGCGGATGGCGACCAGCTCGGCCAGTGCAGGGGCCAAGCGGTGGATCGGGTTGTCGGCCAGGTGCGGGTAGGCGATGTGGCCCTGCACGCCTTTGACGGTGAGCTTGCCGCTCATGGTGCCGCGTCGGCCGTTTTTGATCATGTCGCCGGTTTGCTGCACCGAGGTGGGCTCGCCCACGATGCAAAACTGTGGCGCGTCGCCACGGGCTTTGAGCTTTTCACACACCACCACCGTGCCGTCAAGGGCCGGGCCTTCTTCGTCACTGGTCAGCAAAAAGGCGATGCCCAGCTTCGGGTTGGGGTTAGCAGCCAGAAACTCTTGCACGGCCACCACCATGGCGGCCAGCGAGGTTTTCATGTCGCTCGCGCCCCGGCCAAACAACTTGCCGTCGCGGTGGGTGGGGGTGAAAGGGTCGGTGTCCCATTGGGTCAATGGCCCGGTGGGCACCACGTCGGTGTGGCCGGCAAAAGCCAGGGTCTGGTCCGAAGTGCCTGCGCGCTTGGCCCACAAGTTGCGAACGCGGAAGGTGTCGGGGCCAGAGTCCATGAACTCGCAGACAAAGCCCAGCGGTTTCAGGGCGTCGGCGATCAGGTCCAGGCAGCCCGCATCCTCAGGCGTGACCGAGGGTTTGGAGATCAGCTGCTCGGCCAGGCGCAGGGTGTCGTGACAAACGGCGGGGCGGGTGGTGGTCATCGTTTGGGGTCTCTCAAGAAGATGGATGCCGGGACAAGCCCGGCATGACAACACGTGATAAGCAGGGCACTGAACAAAACAAGCACAGTTGAACGGTCACCCCGGGCTTGACCCGGGGTCCATCTTTTGAGGGTGGGCGCGCACGAAGCGGGCGATGCGCTCAGCCGCTTCCAGGCACTCGGCGGTTTCGGCCACCAAGGCCATGCGGATGCGGCCACGGCCGGGGTTCGAACCGTTGAAGTCACGCGCCAAGTAGCTGCCGGGCAGCACCGTGACGCTTTCGGACTCATACAACGCCTTGGCAAAAGCGGCGTCGTCGCCTTGCCAGCCCGCAGGCACACCGGCCCACAGGTAAAAACTGGCGTCTGGCAATTTCACATCCAGCACTTCGGCCAGCACGGGCGTGACCTGCGCAAACTTGGTGCGGTACTGGTTGCGGTTGTCCACCACATGGGCTTCGTCGCCCCAGGCGGCCACGCTGGCCGATTGCACCACCGGGCTCATGGCGCTGCCGTGGTAGGTGCGGTAGAGCAAAAACTGCTTGATGATGGCCGCGTCGCCCGCTACAAAACCGCTGCGCAGGCCCGGCACATTGCTGCGTTTGGAGAGGCTGGTGAAGGCGATCAGGCGCTTGAAATCGGTGCGGCCCAGCTGATGGGCGGCTTCCAGACCGCTCAAAGGCGCTTCGTCGCGGAAATAAATCTCGCTGTAGCACTCGTCTGAGGCGATCACGAAACCGTGTTGGTCCGACAGGGCAAACAGCTTTTGCCATTCAGTCAGCGGCATCACTGCGCCCGTGGGGTTGCCGGGCGAGCAGACAAACAGCAGCTGAGTGCGGGCCCAGACCTCGGCGGGCACGCTGTCCCAGTCGTTGGCAAAGTTGCGCGCTGGGTCGCTGGGCACGTAATAAGGCTTAGCGCCCGAC
>JACCDH011116760.1_pt1 | contig 12466 bp, 13 predicted proteins | sample 7442481 | NCBI WGS metagenome assembly JACCDH01 (sample SAMN15323433, study PRJNA562643) | freshwater metagenome | isolation source: river surface water | place: USA:Blue River Watershed | collected 2017-08-15
ATAAAAAAGACACATATAATGTTTTAGAAATTTTTAAAATGTTAGAAGATACATTATCACCACATACTCATTTTTATTTTAATTCATTTTACCCAACATTTAAAGATGAGGATTTTGACACCAGTACTTTACCGAAATATTTTATCACACCAAATGAATGTGTGTCAGATATTCTTAAAAATTATGAAATTGAGAAACACGAATCTGTTTGGGAATATGGTAGTAGAAGAGTGTGGAACGATGAAAAAAATTATTGGGAAGGAGATTACCACCCCAATTTAATGGGATATAAATTAATTGGTGAACACATCTATAATGAAATTGTAAAATATAATGGACAATAATTTTTTAATTGATAGATACCACAACGAATTTAAAAGAAAAATCGGTGAATTCAATCCCATAATACCGTCGGTTACGGATTACAATGCAGTTTTAGTGGAATTAAGGCAAGATTTTAGAATCGAAAGAACGATTTTAAATCATATGTATTTCCTTAATAATATTACGTCAGATGTGAAATGGGGACTACAAATTTTTCACGGTAATGAGAACGAAAAACAAATAAAATCAATTACAGACAAATGGGAAAATGTAAAATGTATTAATTTAGAAATTGATAATTTTGATAAGTTAGGATATAACACATATATTAAAACTCTTGATTTTTGGAGCAAAGTGGAGGGTGAAAAAATATTGATGTTTCAAATGGATAGTTTATTACTTAGATATGGTATTGACGGTTTTTTGAAATATGATTATATTGGTGCACCTTGGACAAAACCAAAGGAGGGTTCATTTATTGGTAATGGAGGACTATCTATCAGAACAAAACAAAAGATGATTGATATCGTTAAAAATAATAATACGTACTTACCCGAATGGGAAGACATATATTTCGTTAAACATTTAAAAGATAATCTACCAACTATTGATGTTGCCATGAGATTCAGTGTGGAAGACATATTTTACCCAAAACCAATTGGTTTACATAACCCAATTAAAATACCCCCACATTTATTGGATTTAATTCTTGATGAATCCTTAAAAAATCTTTGATTTCTCCGTTTTTTTTATTATATTATGGTCTATGGGTACTTCATATAAATGGCCATTAATCAATGACAATATATCTCAGTCAGATAGACAAATTCTATCCGATTTTGTATTGTCAAACCAACGATTAACAAATGGTGAAAGGGTAAAAGAATTTGAAAAAATTTGGTCTAAATGGTTAGGTGTTAAACACAGTACCATGGTGAATTCAGGTAGCTCGGGAAACTTTATTTCCATGGCTATGGTGAAAGAATTGAGGGGTGTAGGTGAAATTATAGTTCCACCATTAGGATGGGTTTCAGATGTGTCATCAGCACTTCAATTAGGAATGACAGTTAGGTTTGTTGATATCTCAATGACTAACCTATCAATCACAGCTGAAAATATTAAAAGAGCCATTACACCAGAAACTAAAGCGATTGTGTTGGTCCATTGTTTAGGATTCAACGCAATTAATGAAGAAATAATTAAAATTGCTAAAGAAAATAACCTTCTTTTAATTGAAGATTGTTGTGAAGCACATGGTGCAACATTTAACGGTCAAAAGGTTGGTTCGTTCGGTGACATATCAATATTCTCGTTTTATTTTGGACATCATATCACAACAATTGAAGGTGGTATGGTATGTGTAAACGACGATAAACTAAACGATTTAGCTCGTCTATTCCGTTCACATGGAATGACAAGAGAGGCATCAAAGGAACTACAAGAAACATATCAAAAAAATTACCCAACACTAAACCCGTTGTTTACTTTTTCGGTACCAGGTTTTAATATGAGAAGTACAGAACTAAATGCAGTTTTGGGTATTGAACAAATGAAACGTATTGATTCTAATATCGAAAAACGTGTTCATAATTTAAAAGTTTGGTTGGATAATTTAGACGGTAATAAATTTTATACTGAGTTTGACGTTGAGGGTAATAGTAGTTTTGCCTTACCGTTAATAATGAAACCAAATTATTCTGATAGACTTCACATTAACGATGATTATTCAAGTGTTTGTGATATTCTTGATTTGAGTGGTGTTGAATATAGATTGGGGACCGCAGGTGGAGGTGACCAAACATCACAACCATATATGGAAAAGTTCACCTATTATATCCAAGGGGATATTGACAATATTGAATATGTTCACCATAATTCATTATATGTCGGTAATCATACGGATTTAACTGACGAACAAATAATTGAACTTTGTAAAAGATTGAATGATGTTTAACAATAAACGAGTATTAATAACAGGTGGTGCAGGAATGATAGGAAGAGCGTTAATCAATCTTCTTTTGAAACGAGGTGCACTAATCACAATTGCGGATTTAACAAAACCAACAGATTTATTTGAGGGAGTAGAACACGTTCAAGTTGATTTACGTTTTTTTGATAATTGTTTGGACATATGTAAAGGTAAAGATTATGTATTTCATTTGGCAGGAGTTAAAGGTTCACCAAAAATGTGTTTGGAACAACCGGTTGATTTCATGGTCCCAATGTTACAGTTTAACACCAACATGATGCAAGCGGCATTTGAGTCGAATGTTGAATGGTATCTTTATACGAGTTCTGTTGGTGTTTATTCACCTGCAAATATTTTTTATGAGGATACTGTTTGGAATACGTTCCCATCTCCAAATGACAAATATGCTGGTTGGGCTAAACGTATTGGCGAATTACAGGCGGAAACATACAGTAAACAATATGGTTGGGATAGAATCTCAATAGTGAGACCGGCAAATGTTTACGGACCATATGACAACTTTAATCCTGAAAATGCAATGGTGGTCCCATCATTAATAAGAAAGGCCAACGAGAACAATGTTTTAGAAGTAATGGGTGATGGTAGTTCAATTAGAGATTTCATTTTTGCGGACGATGTTGCTCGCGGTATGGTTACTGCGGTTGAAAAGAAAATAACTGAACCGATTAATTTAGGTTCTGGTGTTGGTAGGTCAATACGTGAATTGGTACAATTGGTTACCAATAATTCAAATCGAGAGAATTTAGTTAGTTGGTCTAACTTAACGGGTATTAAAGGTGATGATATAAGACTATTTGATACAACACGTGCAGAGTCATATGGAATAAAACCTATGGTGTCTTTAGAAGACGGTATTAGAATTACAACCGAATGGTATTTGAACAATAAAGAAATTTTAGACAAACGTTATAATCCGTTTGTTAATCATTAATATGGGTGAATTTTTAAAAGGAAAACGAGTTGTTGTAACTGGTGGTTCAGGATTTATTGGAACACACTATCTAATTGAATTGGTTAGAAGAGGTGCATACGTTAGAACACACACTCACAAGTCTGAATTACAATACGAACATAATCACATTCAAGTTTTTCGAGATTTAGATTTAACTAAAATAGAAGATTGTATGAAACTTGTTGATGGTGCCGATTATGTAATTCATTGTGCAGGTCAAATTGCACATCCATCAACAGTACCAACTGATGTTCAAATATCTTTGAAACAAATACAGATTATTGGTAACATGTTGGAGGCTTCATATAAATCAAAAGTAAAAAGATTTTTAGACCTCAATAGTTCAACAGGTTATCCTGACATTAGAAGACCATTAAACGAAGATGAATTTTGGGTGGATGAACCATACAAATCATACTATGGTTATGGTTGGATGAGGAGATACCGTGAAAAGTTAATGCAACATGTTTCTAAATTAGGTGATATGGAAATCTGTATAGCTAGAGGTACCGCAATTTTCGGACCTTATGACAATTTTGATTTAAAGACATGTCATGTTGTCCCTGCTTTAATTAAAAGAGCATTAAGTGGTGAGAATCCATTTGTTGTTTGGGGAACACCGGATGTTGTTAGAGATTTCTTATATGTGAAAGACGTTGTGAAGGGTGGATTGTTGATATTAGAAAAGGGAGAATCAATGAGACCGTATAATTTAGGATATGGCGGTGGAATTACCATCGGTGAGATTGTTGATTCAATATTAAAAGCATCAGAGTTAACACCTGAAGTTATTTGGGATGACTCAAAACCAACAACAATTCCCTTTAGAGCTGTTAACACGGATAGAATTAAAAGTGAATTGGGGTTTGAACCCACATATACTTTTGAAGAAGGAATAAAAGAAACCATTAAATGGTATAAAGAAAATAAAATATGAATGTATTAATTACCGGTGTTTGTGGAATGGTTGGTTCACATTTAGTAGACTTCCTATTGGAAAAAACACCATTTAAAATTTATGGGTTTTGTAGATGGAACGAATCGTTGGAAAACATCGAACATTTATCTGAACACATAAATAAAAAAGAAAGAATTGAACTTATTTACGGTGACTTAAATGACTACGCATCGTTGGTTGTTGCGGTAAATAAATCAAAACCTGATTATGTGTTCCATTTAGGTGCACAATCGTATCCACAAACAAGTTTTGATTCTCCAATTGATACATTACAAACTAACATCATAGGTACTGCGAATTTATTGGAAGTACTAAAAAATTCAAACTATAAAGATGCCACGATTCATGTTTGTGCATCGAGTGAAATTTTTGGTAGAGTACCGTTAGACAAGTTACCAATTAATGAAGAATGTAGTTTACATCCTGCATCACCATATGCAATATCAAAAGTTGGTACCGATTTGTTGGGACGTTATTATGCGGAGGCTTATGATATGACCATCATGACAACTCGTATGTTTACTCATACTGGTCCAAGACGAGGTGATGTGTTCCACGAATCAACATTTGCAAAACAAATTGCAATGATTGAAGCAGGTTTACAAGAACCTAAAATATTTGTTGGTAATTTGGAATCACTAAGAACATATGCAGATGTTAGAGATGCAGTCCGAGCGTACTATATGTTAATGATGATAAATCCAACTAAAGGTGCCTATTATAATATTGGTGGTACATTTACATGTAAAGTTGGGGATACATTAAATTATTTAATATCTAAATCTACAGTTAAAAACATTGAAGTAATTGTTGACCCAAGTAGACTTAGACCGATTGATGCCGATTTACAAGTTCCTGATATAACGAAATTTAAAGAAATGACTGGTTGGGAACCTAAAATAACTTTCAACGAAACAATGGACGACCTATTGGATTATTGGAGAGAAAAAATAAAAAAAGGTCGAAAATTTTTAAACAGATAAAAAAAATGCAAAACGAACGTAAGTATCTACCAACATTGGCGGAATTAATTGACAGAATGAGTATTTCACAATTGAAAGAGGTTTTCATTCCTGAACACAGAGATGAGTATTCTCAAGAAATTAAAGATATTGAACATGACATCGATTTAATTCTAAAACAAAATGATGGTTTAATTGATTCAAAAACAATTAGAGCAATTGTAGTATTGGCACAAACCAATTTACATATTTGGCACAACGAATCTAATTACCGTAAGGGAATTAAAGAAGGTAACAACTTAGAATTAACCCACGGACTTAATGGTGTTAGAAACACGGCCAAAAACAGAATACAAGAAGTTGTTGGTGGAAGAAAAGATTATAAAACCGATTGTTTGGCTGCAGAGTTTAAAGATTGGGGAATTAGTTGGGAATAAAACACACTACAATGTTAGATAACGTAAAAAAAGAGTTAAACGAACAAGGATATTCAATCATCGATAATTTCCTACCCGAGGAGATTGCAAATGAAATAAATGATTTGTTCGTTTTTAACAATGAATGGGATTATATTTCACAAGTAAGAGAAAGACATTTCAATCATGTTTTCAAAACAATATCACCAAATTTACCTAAGGGTGATGAATTCTATAGTGCCAGTTTTAATAGGTCAACATTATTGGAAAATAATGTAACCATTAGGAATGTGTTTAACGAATATTTTGTGAAACTTCTTAATGAGGTTTCACCATTTGAATTAAATGATTATGATGTTAAATGTTATAAGTTAGACAAGGGTGACCACTATCGTACTCATATTGATGATTATGCCGGTAAAATTAATGCAATCTATTATGTAAATAAAGAATGGATTTGGGATTGGGGTGGTATTTTAAACGTTTGTTCGGATGTTGATTTTGAATTTAATAAACAAATATTTCCAAAATTCAATAGGGTGGTTTTATTAAATAATATGGTTTTCAGACAACCACATTTTGTTAGTACAGTTCAAAACTATGCTAAACAATCAAGATACTCAATCGTATCATTTAATAAATAATATGAGTTATAAAGACAAAAAATGGGATGAGTGGGATACGTCATATCTAAATACATTTGGATGTGAGGTACCCGTATTCACACCATCAATATATAGAGAATATCGTGGTGAAATTTTCTCAACATTTCATTCAGAAAAACATCCCGTTTTAAATAACATCCATTATGACATCAATGAAATTAATTTCCACACTAAATTCTCTAAATCACATAAAGGTGTTTTAAGAGGTTTACATTTCGATAACAAAAGTTGGAAACTAATACAGGCAATCGTAGGTGAGATTTATTTAGTTGTATTAGACGCTAGGGCATTTTCACCTACTCGAGGTAAGTGGGAATCTTATTTACTATCGGATAAAACAAGAGACCAAGTTTTAATACCACCCGGTTTTGCAAATGGACACTATGCTGTTACCGATTGTATGTTTTATTACAATTATTTTTATAAAGGTGAATACGTTGACGAACATCAACAAGGAGTTATTAAATGGAATGACCCTGAATATAATATTGAATGGCCGACAGATAAACCAATTTTACAAAAAAGAGACAGATGATAAAAAATATAGAACAATTCCCAATAGTTAATAGACCATTATGGGATACACATGGACTTATTGGATTTGAGAAAAAAATGGCAGACCATTGGGAGGCTGGAAGAATTCATGGACCAGTACATTTAAGTGGCGGTAATGAAGAACATTTGATAGAAATTTTTAAACGAATCAAACCAACCGATTGGGTTTTTTCTACATGGAGGTCTCACTACCATGCATTATTAAAAGGATTACCATCTGAATGGTTGGAACAAGAAATACTTGAAGGTAGGTCTATTACCATCATAAATAAAGAAGAAAAATTCTACAGCTCAGCAATTGTAGGTGGAATCATTCCAATTGCGGTTGGTGTGGCAATGGCAAACAAAAGAGACGGTGTTAATGATAGGATATGGTGTTTTGTTGGGGATATGACATTTGAAACAGGGACATTCATGGAAAATTACAAATACGTTAAAAACTTTGATTTACCAATCACCTTTGTAGTTGAGGATAACGGTGTGTCCACTAACACCCCAACGGTCGAAACGTGGAATGTTAAATCTGAAATACCAAGTGATGTTATTTGGTATGAATACGAAAAACAATGGCCACATTACGGAACAGGAAAATGGGTGGTTTTTTAGTATGAAAAAAATTTTAGTATTAGGTGGTGGTGGATTCATAGGTGGACATCTCTCAAAAAGATTAAAAGATGATGGAAATTTTGTGCGTTCAGTCGATATCAAAAAACATGAATTTTTATCCGAACAAGAATTTTGTAATGAATTTTATTGTGGTGATTTAAGAAATCCCAATTTTGTTTTAGATGTAATGTTTTTAAAAACGGGTGAGTCTTTTGATGAAGTATACCAATTAGCTGCAGATATGGGCGGTGCAGGTTATATTAACACCGGTGAAAATGATGCGGAAGTGATGCACAATTCAACAATGATAAATTTAAATGTTTTAGATACAAGTATTAGAACTGGTGTTAAAAAAATATTTTATTCGTCTACCGCATGTGTTTATCCAGAACATAATCAAATGAATGAGAATGAACCGAATTGTGAAGAATCTACCGTTTATCCCGCACATCCTGATTCAAATTATGGTTGGGAAAAATTATATGGTGAAAGATTATATACCGCATATAATAAGAATTATGGAATCGACGTAAAGATTGCCAGATATCATAATGTATTTGGACCATTTGGTACATATAAAGGAGGTAAAGAAAAGGTACCCGCAGCTTTATGTAGAAAGATTTCAGAATGTTTGGATGGTGGTGAAATTGAAGTTTGGGGAGACGGATTACAAAGTCGAAGTTTTCTTTATGTTGATGAATGTATTGAAGGGACAATAAGATTAATGAATTCAAATTTTAGTGGACCGGTTAATATTGGTAGTGAAGAAATGATTCAAATTAACACATTGGCAAAACATATTATTAACATTAGTGGTAAAAATATCCGAATTAAAAATATAGACGGACCACAAGGTGTTAGAGGAAGAAATAGTCATAACAAATTGATTGAGGAAAAATTAGGGTGGAAACCAAAAGAACCTCTTTATAATGGACTAATAAAAACATATAATTGGATTAACAAACAAATCAAAAATGAAGAACTTTAATTTGTTATATGATAGCACAGTAGACGGACAAATGGAGTTGATAAAAAACACCATGTCCACCTATAAAGTTGAAAATACTAAATTAATTGACATTAATGGATTTGTCGCAAACCAAGACGAAAATTATTTCCATTTTGTAATAACAGGACAATACACACAACCGTATGTAGTAACATTTGGTGTTCTACCTATTCCTTATAAAATAAAAGAACTTGTGAGAAAATATCCGAATGTTTATGTTGGTTTATTGGCCGAACATGAATCGGATGACGAACACGTAATTACAACAATTGAAGAATGTTGTGTAAGAGAAAATTTAAATCCCGAACAATTAATTGTAATAAACGGTAATCAAAAAATAAAAACATTAATCGATAAGTCAAACAGTAAAATTAGATGTCACACAACCAATAGATTACAATATGTTGCTGTTGAGGGTATGAATACATTTGAATACCAATTTAGACCTGATAAAGAGTCATTTTTTATGTGTTATAACAGAATGATTAAACCACATAGAATTGGATTATTGGTACTTTTAAAACGAGAAGGTATTTTAGATGAAATTGACTGGTCCTTATTACGTGCAAATGAAATTAAATCAAATTTCACAAATGAAGACGGTAGTATTTCATTTAATTTATTGTATGGAATCTTTGATAGAGATGATTTTAACGAATATAAAAATGAAGTAACATATTTCTACGGGTTAGACAGTAAAAAAAGTAAATTTGAGAGTGGATATAAGATTGACGAACCACCTTATTTTATTGATTTTTATAAATCCTACGAAATGAATCCATATGGATATTCATACATCAATATTGTCACTGAAACGAATTATAATTCAACCGATATTATCCATATCACCGAAAAATCTTTAATACCGTTTTACTACTCACAAATACCGTTGATATTGGGGAATTATGAACACAATAAATTCATTAAAAATAGATATAACTTAGATTTATTTGAAGATATTATCGATTACAGTTATGACATGGAAATGGACCCAAAGAAAAGGTTGTTCATGTTTGTTGAAGAGATAAAAAGACTAAGAAGTAAAAAAGATGAGATAATTGATTTTTATAAAAACAATGAAAAAAGATTTAAAGAAAACAAAAATAAAATACTCGGAATTCTAAAAGAGAAAGTCGATTATGATTTTTTTAAAAGTTTAATATAATGACATATAAAGAAGCACTAACCGAATCGATGACCGATTTAGGAAAGAGAGATGATACCATTTTCATCGGACAACAAATAAAATGGCACGGAAACCCGATGAGTTCCACTATTAGTGGTGTACCTGTAGATAAATTAATCGAAGTACCGGTAATGGAAGATACTCAAATGGGTATGTCTTTAGGAATGGCAATGACGGGTAAATGTGTGGTGACATTTTATCCTCGTTGGGATTTTTTAATATGTGCAACCAATCAACTGGTTAATCATGTTGATAAATTAGGGTTGATGAGTAATGGTGAATGGAAACCTAACATGATTATTCGTGTAGGTAAAGGGTCGGATAAACCAATTGACCCAGGTCACCAACATAAAAATAATTACTTCGAACAATTTAAGACAATGTGTCCGAATATCACATTTTGGGAAGTGAAAACATTTAAAGATGTTCTAATCGCATATGAAACGGCAAATTCGGGTGGAATACATGTGATTGCAGAATATCCAGAACTATATAACAGTTAATATGAAAATTATACACACATTTGTTAAAACAAAAAATGGAACACCATTAAACGAATACAATCTATATTGTATGTTGTTATCGGTTTTGTTAGCGAAAAAACACTATGTTAGAGTCGAACTTTATTGTGATAGAGAAACATATAACGTAGTTAAAGAAATTGGAATACCATATACAGATTTCCACGTTGATGAATTAGATGGGTTAAATGTAGGTACATTCTCAATCCCAAAGTTGAAAGTGTATTCGATTCAAAACGAACCGTATCTACACATCGATTTAGATACTTTTTTATTTGAAAAACCAAAAGATTTAGATAAGAAAACGGTATGGGGAAGTTTTCCTGAAGGGTCTGGTGAGTACGTTGGATTTGAAAAAAATAATAAAAACTTCTTCACAACCTATATGGTAAATGCATTCAAAATTCAAGATAACTTACCTGAGGATTTTCTAAAACATGTCAAATTTAAAGATATAATGAACATGTCCATATTTGGGGGTTATAACTTTGAATTAATCGCACAAGCATCAAAATATTGTTTAGAGATTTATGAAAATAATAAAGAGTATTTTGATTCTGATTACTATAATGCATGTATAATTGAACAACTTTTCATACCGTCTGCAATAAGATACATTGTAAACGATAAAATATACCCCAGAAAAACAGATAAAGAACTGTTTTCATTCTTTTACACTAAGAACCCAACGTTATTACATTTTGAAGGAGATAAATTCGGTTACCCATTTGTAATCGAAAGTAATGACCAAGAACTCCTTATTAAAAATAAGGTGGATTTATTCAGAAATATATCGTATAATTTCAATGGATTCCTACATTTGAATGGGTATAAAGATATTCAAGATATAATCTTCATGATTAAACAAAGAACTATCCAAGAGTTTTCTGCAACCAATCAAATAATAAAGATTGATAATATGTTTAATGATTTCGGTAACTGTAATGAGATTACTAAATCATACAAAAAATATCTCGTTGACCAGTTAGATAATTTGGATACAATCGAGAATAAAACTATTAGAATTCTATAATTATAATATATGTACGTTATTGGTGTATCAGCTTATTATCATGATTCTTCCGCTTGTTTATTCAAAGACGGTGAACTGGTGTTTGCATGTGAAGAAGAAAAATTTACGGGGATAAAACATGATAGTTCTTTCCCAATAAAAACAATTGAATATATTTTCAAGAAGTTTAAAATCCAAAGGTCTGATATAGAATGTGTCTGTTATTATGAAGACCCTAAATTACGATTCAAAAGAAAAAAATCCTTCTTTACGTCATTTTTAACCAACATCAAAGTTTGGTTTAATCTTAAGAAAATATCTAATAAAATTTATTACACTCCCCATCACATTTCACATATGATGTATTCGTTTGCATCGTCTAATTTCAAGGAATCTTTAGTGGTTTCGGTAGACGGTGTGGGGGAAACTTCTACGGTATCAATCGGTAAAGGAATTGATGGTGAATTAACACAATTAAAAACAATAGAGTACCCACATTCATTGGGTCTTTTCTATTCTGCAATGACATCTTTTCTTGGGTTTAAACCTAATGAAGGTGAATATAAAGTAATGGGTTTGGCATCATACGGTAATCCTGAAACATTTAGAGAAAGGGTTAATAGTTTAATTAGATTTGAAAATGGTGAATTGATTTGTAATATGAATTACTTCTCTTGGAATGAATCTAATTTAACAATGTTCAACGAAGACTTGGAAGAACATTTAGGTGTAGAACCAAGATTCAAAGATACCCCAATTGAACCATTTCATAAAGATTTGGCTGCTTCGGTACAAGAAAGATATGAGGATGTGTTGTTTGACTTACTAACACATTCCAAAACATTATACGATTCAAAAAACTTATGTTTAGGTGGAGGATGTGCATATAATGGAAGAGCAAACGGAAAAATAGTTGATATGGGTATGTTTAAACATCTGTGGGTTCCACCAGCACCTTCAGATGCTGGTAATGCGATTGGTAGTTGTTTATATTACTTAGTAAAGGAGAAAGGAATTAAAAAGAGATTACATACCAATCCATTCTTAGGTCCAAACTTTACAACTAAAGAAGTTAGAGATGTATTAAAAAAATACAATTTACTACTAAACTACGAATATGTAATGAGAGAAACATTACTTAAAAAAACGGCCAAACTTTTAAAAAATGGATTAGTTGTTGGTTGGTTTCAAGATAAGATTGAGTTTGGTGCAAGAGCGTTAGGTAACAGGTCAATATTGGCAGACCCTACAGTACCCGACATGAAAGATAGGATTAATAGGGTTATTAAAAAGAGAGAAGGTTTTAGACC
>JACCDH010425324.1_pt1 | contig 12465 bp, 11 predicted proteins | sample 7442481 | NCBI WGS metagenome assembly JACCDH01 (sample SAMN15323433, study PRJNA562643) | freshwater metagenome | isolation source: river surface water | place: USA:Blue River Watershed | collected 2017-08-15
CACGATCCGGCTGACATTGCGTGGCACACGCGGCAGTTGTCGCGCAGTTTGGCGGTGGCCAAAGCGCAGCAAAAGAGTGTGGGCGTGATTGTGCGTGCGCGTTTGTCACCCATTGGTGAAGGTCTGCAGGTGATGGTGTACACGCCCGACCAAACCGATTTGTTTGCGCGCATTTGCGGTTACTTTGACCAAGCCAGTTTCAATATTCTGGATGCCAAGGTGCACACCGCCAGCAATGGTTATGCGCTAGATACTTTTCAAGTGGTGACAGCGCAATTGGAAGAACACTATCGCGAACTCATCAACATGGTGGAGACGGGTTTGACCGAAACCATCGAACAAGCCAAGCCTTTGCCAGCGGTGGGCAAAGGGCGTGTGTCGCGTCGGGTGAAGAGCTTTCCAATTGCACCGCGTGTGTCGTTGCAACCCGACGAACGCGCGCAAAAATGGTTGCTCAGCATTTCAGCCAGCGACCGCGTGGGCTTGCTCTACAGCGTGGCGCGTGTGTTGGCCAAACACAAAGTGAATTTGTTGTTGGCCAAAATCATCACGCTCGGTGAACGGGTGGAAGACACCTTCTTGGTGGATGGTGCGGTGCTGCAACAAAACAAAGCGCAGTTGGAAATTGAGACTGAGTTGTTGGATGCTTTGCAGGCTGCGGGGTGATTACCTGCGAACAAGTCAAGCTGTCGGCTTGCCAAGACTTTCGTTGCGTGTGTCCTATGTGCGTCGACACATATTGTCGGTGTCGCAAACGCAAATACAAATCGAGCGCGACCATGAAGTTGCAGTTGTGCTTCTTCTTTTGCATCGCGCGCGGATAGGTAGTTGTTGAATAAACGACTTATGGTCTTTCATGATCCTTGTTAGCTTGGACGGTTATGGCTCGGCCATCGGTGTTGTAGGCCGGTCCCTTGAGCAAGGGTGGTTTTCGGTTACGAACTTACCCCCTGCGTTCGCCTTTGGATTTTGATACTTGCGTTTCTGCACCGTTTCCCTCTGAGCCTGTGACACGATAGGTCCGCTTACTAGGGCTACACCCTTTCTTATGGGAGCTTTTCGAGGTACATGGGATATTGAGGGTCTACCTCAGCGCGTATTTGTCGCCGTATACAGGCGACCCCAGCATCTTCGATAGAGATTGCTATTAGAACTAAATAATTAAATATATATTGAATAATTTTTTAAATGTAGTAATGTATGGCTAATTCATAAAAGGCTTCTCATGACAACTGATCTCTCGAGAATCGTCGTACTTCATACGCTTGGCCCAGCGGGTACAAATTGCGAAGCTGCCGCCCATGCTTGGTTTAGGCGCTTGGGTGGAGTTGGTCGAGTTGAATTGCACCCGACGCTTGAGCTAGCCGTGGAACGCATGCCAGAAGATGACACGCATGCGTTGCTGGGTTGTGTGGTCTACCCAGATTTACACACTTTAGTATTTTCAAATCTTGATCGGCTTGAGCTTGCAGATTGCTTTATCTTCCCGACATTTAATATGCTGTTTGCGAAGCGTCCAGGTGTGGCTCATCTGAGCTCGGTAGCAAGTCACCCGGCACCGCGACATTTAGTGCCTGCAGGATTAAAAGTATCGCTGGTCAACAGCAACTCCCAAGCTGCACTCGACTGTGCCAACGGCATTGTTGATGCTTGCATCACAACTTTGCCGGCTGCGCAAAAACACGGATTACAGATTGTGAATGACCATGGCCCTGTACCTATGGGTTTCACCATCCATGTGCGTCATTGCCCTCAGACTCATCAGTCGAATGTTATGTTGGTTGATCGCGGGGTTGCGTCGTGATGAGGCCTCATACGAGAAATTCCCCCCCTGATCCCGCGCAAATCAATAGTGGTACGCTGGCGGACATACTTGATAGTGTTGGTCATTTCGGTGGCTTCCCAAGTACGATTCGTGCTCTCAATCAATCACGGGCGCGTTTCATCGGGCGGGCATATACCGTACGCTGGGCGCCCATAAGGAAGTCTGCGAGCATTGTTGCGCCGCAATCCTCTACTTGGGAGCAGGTACGCGACTTTCTAGCCCCTGCTTGCCCCGATGGTAAAGGCTTGGTTTATGTGGCTGGAACTGACACGGGTGCACTCATAACAGAGCTGGCTTTGGCGGGTGGTTTTAGCACGACGGACTTTCAATTGCGTGGCTTCGGTGCGCTGGTGTTGGGTGGTGCAATCCGAGATGCGCATGTGGTGCAGCAACTTGAATTACCAATTTGGGCCACAGGGTTCATCCCCGCTGATACGCAAGGTTCTTATCGTGTCGCTGAAACCGGTACTTGGTGTAATGTTGGTGGGCAGAGAGTCACATCAGGCGATTGGATATTTGGTGACGAGACTGGTCTAATTAATATTCCATCGGCCATTTCTGAGACGGTATTTTCTTCTGCTGATAGTGTCGAGGCTACTGAAGCGCGCTTGTCTGAGCGAATCGCGTCAGGTGACACCTTGTTCAATGCTGTTGAGGAGTTGGGGCGTCTATGAAATTAGAGCATCCCGACAGCACATTTGCTCTCGAGCAAAAATATGATCCTAAACAACGTTTAGTCCAGCTTACAGGCACACAGGCTTTATTGCGTGTGTTGATTGAACGTAGGCATGCGGACGCATCTGCTGGTTGGAATACAGCTGCATTTGTGTCTGGCTACCCTGGTTCGCCCTTGGGTGGTTTTGATTCCCTGTTGACCCGTGAACGGTCAGTGCTCGAGCACTCAAACATTGTTTTTAAGCCGGGTTTGAACGAAGAGCTTGCTGCCACGGCAGTTATGGGCAGTCAAATTGCCAACAGCTTTTCAGATCGGCGGGTCGAAGGTGTGGCGGGCCTGTGGTTTGGCAAAACTCCCGGACTGGATCGGGCCCTTGATGCGCTAAAACATGCCAACTCGGTAGGTGCGGGAGTACTTGGTGGGGCATTGGCAGTAGTTGGCGATGATCCGGGTTGTAAAAGTTCGACTATCCCGAATTCATCAGAGTTCTCGTTTCGCGCGGCTCAGATGCCGATACTCGTGCCAGCCGACATTGCCGAAGTAATCGCCTTCGGTCTGGCTGGATTTGCTCTTTCGCGGGAGACAGGTCTGTGGGTTGGCTTAAAGCTGGTCACTGATATCGCCGACGGTGGCGCATTAGTCGCCTTACCTGACAAGTATGATTTTGTTGCGCCCAGAGCAGAGGGAGCTTTGGCTACGCGTGCGATTCGTCGCTGTTTTCCACCCGATTCGTTTGCCACCGAACGGGATATCGTGCAAACGCGCCTTCCCTCCGCTCAGAACTTTGCACGCCGTCACAAATTGGATCAAATCACTTCCAATATAGGAAATGAGCGGATAGGTCTCATTGCGGCTGGCAAAACATTTAACGACTTACGACTCGCACTTGTCAAGCTCACTGCAAATGACTGTGCGTTAACTCCTGCGCGTTTGCTCAAACTCGGGCTGATCTGGCCACTTGATCCAGTCACCCTGCGAGAGTTCGCTCAAGGACTTGACCGTATTATCGTTGTAGAGGAAAAACATCCGTTTATTGAAGAACAGGTTCGCGCCATCTTATATGACCTGCCTGAGCGTCCAAGCGTGTTTGGCAAGTTCGACGAACACGGTGCAGCATTATTCAACGCGCATGGTGATATTGACGCTGACGCCATCACCCAAAGACTTGCACGATGGCTGACTGATAAAGAGACGATGGTGCCAGTACCTAGTACGAAGACATCGTCGCTGCTGGTTAAGCGAGAGGCATGGTTTTGTAGTGGCTGTCCGCATAGCCGTTCCACGCGAGTGCCGGACGATGCCACTGTTGGAGGAGGCATTGGTTGCCATACTCTGGCACTATTCATGGATCGCAAAGTTGAATTCATTAGTCAGATGGGTGGGGAAGGTGCGGCATGGATTGGTATATCTCCATTTGTTGAGCGGGCACATATTTTTCAGAATATTGGTGATGGTACTTTTTTTCATTCGGGTTCGCTTGCAGTGCGTGCAGCAGTAGCCTCTGGTTCAAATGTGACTTTTAAGTTGTTGCGCAATGGTGCAGTATCCATGACTGGTGGTCAGCGTATCCAGGGAGTGCTTGCTTTACCAGACTTGTGCGCATTGTTGATGGCTGAGGGTGTTGCTAAGATCGTAGTTATTGCAGAACATGTTGACGTGGTGCGTAGCATGAGACTGCCCAAGGGCGTGGATGTACTTGAGCGTGATCAACTGGACACCGTACATCAAAGCCTGCGCACGCATCTTGGCGTATCAGTGTTGATTTACGATCAGCAATGTGCAATAGAAAAACGACGTGAACGCAAACGACATTCTGAAGTTCATGTTCGTCAAGAAATTTATGTTTCCAAAGATATTTGCGATGGATGCGGCGATTGCGGTGAAAAATCTAACTGTATGTCGATTGGCTGGCGGGACACACCGTTTGGTCGCAAAGTTGAGGTGCAAACGACTAGCTGCAATCTGGATCTTTCCTGTGTGGATGGTGAGTGTCCGTCCTTTTTCGTACTAACTGATCCACACAAAGGGGCAAATACTCCCTCACAGTTAGAGGTGCCTGAACCATCACTTTTCAATACCAGTGCTCGCCCTTGGCATGCGCTTTTTGTGGGTGTAGGCGGTACTGGCGTCGTCACGGCAAGCTCCATCGTAAGCCACGCAGCTTGGATTGAGTCGCAACCCAATGTTCACCTGGATCAAACTGGGATGGCACAAAAAGGCGGCGCAGTTGTTTCACATCTGGTCATTGGTACGAGGGCGAACGAACGTCCAGCTCGTATCGGGCGCGACGAATGCGATCTGCTGATTGCATTTGATGCGCTGAGTGCAGTTACTCGCGATCTCGCCGCAACAATCGATCCGACGCGCACATTTTCCATAATAAATACCGCATACACGCCAGCGGCACGAGAGGTTGGTCACCCAGAAGTGTCACCGCCGGCCCCAAGCGACTGGCCCAAACTGCTCGGCTATTCATTCGACTCTTCCAGAGAAAGAGTCTTTACTTTAGATACCTCGACGCAGGGCATTGCATCACTTTTTTCGCCTTCATCGGTGAACCTCTTCGTGCTTGGCGTCGCCTGCCAACGTGGTTTACTGCCTGTGCGTGCAGCTTCAATAGAGCAAGCCATTCGCTTCAATGCGGTGTCAGTCACCGCAAACATTGATGCTTTTCGTCGCGGTAGAGAATGGGCTCATGGCGGTATTTTTGTTCCCGCAGTGTCGTATGCATCCAAGGTCTTAAGTCCGCGCATCGAAAATGCTGTATCAGCACTCGGTTGGCCGACTGAGCTGCGCGGTGCACTCAGCATCTACGCGACACGACTTGCTGAATATGACAATGTAGATATAGCTTGCTCTTATCTCTCAGCGCTTGGTCTGGTTGTGCCTGCAAAAATATCTAGCCAATATGTGCGGGTTGCGGCAATGATCGCACACTTGATGTTCAGATTTCGCTATTTAAAAGACGAATATGAAGTAGCACGGCTCGCAATGGAAGTGCGACAGGAAATAATACGTGAGCGCGGCTATTCTTCTTTCGGCCTCGCAATCAAAATCACTCCGCCTTGGATGCGTAATGCACCAAATCGAAAGTGGACGGTACCTGAACTATTGATGCGTCCGATATTTACGGCACTGGCTTCACTTAAGATCCTACGACACACGCCGTTTGATCCCTTTGCTTGGGGTGCTGCTGATCGACGTGAAAGAGCTACGAAAGCATGGTTCGATGAATTCGCAGTCCGCGTCGTCGCCCAACTTTCGGCAACGGCAGAAGTACAAATTATTGATCTCTTAGAGCATATTTCTCGGGTGCGCGGCTATGGCAGTGTGCGCGCTACCCGTTTGGATAAAGTCATTCCATTTGCAGAAAGTACGCTGACTGCAATCGAGAATGAGCACGGGTCCGCCACTAAAAGATGCGCAATTCTCTAGGTTTCTCTATGCGTGACAACCGAGATTTATTAACACTCTGGATTGCCCTTGGTTTTCTTTGGCTGGCGTGGGGTTACAATTTTCTTATCATAAAGATAACTTTGCCATACATTGGCCCGTTTCAGTTTGCGCTTCTTCGCACTTGGTTGAGCTTTGCTGCACTTGCATTGTGGTTGGGATTTCAAGGCCGACTTCGATGGCCTAGAGAAAACAGTGGCCTGCTAGCAATGCTTGGCCTCTTACAGACCGGAGGGTTCACCGGATTCACGTACTTGGCCCTTGTCGGTGGTGGCACAGGGAAAACTGCGTTACTAGCATTTACAAATCCATTGTGGGCTACGTTAGTGGCCTGGTATGTGCTTTGTGAAAAACCACGGCGTTCTCAACTAATAGCTGTCGGAATGGCAGTTATTGGTATTTTACTGATTGTTCAGTGGTGGTCAGGCGCGAGTTCACTTCAAAGTAATCTATTTGCTTTAGGTGCTGGCGTTTCATTAGGTGCATCCTCGATTGTCATTAAAAAACTTCAACAACGTGGGGAGACCGATTTAATCCATATAACTGCATGGCAAATGCCGTTTGGAAGCCCTCTTCTTTTTCTAGGTTGGTTCTTCATACCTGAATCACCGTTAGTTTTAAGTTGGATTTTTTTATTTGGACTTTCATACAATGTATTGGTAATTGCAATTGGCTGGCCTCTTTGGGCATATATTATAAAGATAATGCCCACTAGCGTAGCTAATATCAATACATTGGCAATCCCAATTGTTGGGCTTTTTACGGGGTGGTTGCACCTTGATGAAGAATGGAGCATTTCAGATATAGTGGGTATTTTTTTTATAATATTGTCGTTAGTGATAGTTTGGATGGCGCCATTTGCAAATAAAATATTTGGTAAATTGAAGTACTTAAGCAAATAAATTTAGAATATTTTTATGAATACAACAATCAAATTCAATATTGATAATGGCATTGCCTATATTTCAATAGACAAGATTAGTACTCGTAATGCATTATTGCCAGATGATGTGCACTTGCTACGAGGCTATTTAAAGGATGCTGAAGATGACGATGAAGTAAGGTTGGTTATTTTAGGAGGAAAAGGTCATTTTTGTAGTGGGGTAGATATTCGAGCATTAGATTTAATCGGTGAAGGAAAGCGTTGGGCTAGATTGGGAGATTTTATTACTGAAACATTTGAACCTCTTATTCAAATGCTTTCAAATTTTGGCAAGCCGACAATGGCTGTGCTGGATGGAGTTGTGGCAGGCGCTGGTTTGAGCATCGCATTGAACTGTGATTTTCGCTTGGCAACAAAACGAATTTGTATATCGCCTGCATTTTCAAAACTTGGATTAATACCGGATTGCGGCGGAACGTGGTTTCTCCCTCGTATTCTTGGCGCAGCAAAAGCATTAGAGTTTGCCTCACTTTCCGACTCGGTGGATGCACTTCAGGCACAACAACTGGGTTTGGTGACATGGGTGGAAGATGCTGCAACTCAAGAGGTAATTTTGTCTCGCGCAAAACTCATTGCGGCTTTACCATGTGAGGCGACCGTTCAACTGCGTAAGTTAATTGCAAATAATTGGTCGCGCCCCCTGTATGAGGCAGTTCGTGCGGAGTCAATTGTTATGTCAAAGCTTGGCGAAAGTAATGATTTTCGAGAAGGCTTACTTGCTTTTCGTGATCGCCGCGCACCAGTTTTTAATGGCTAAATTGAGTGTATTCCCAGATTAGGAAACATATAAATGGAGTCTAGTAATGTCTATGCTTGTGAATCCAAGTGATAAATACCGTCCGGCAATATCTTTTTGTCTTCCAGACCGTACTTGGCCAGATGCGAAATTGGTGCAACCACCAATTTGGTGTAGCGTGGATTTGCGAGATGGCAATCAGGCATTAATTGAACCAATGGACATTGATCGCAAAATGCGGATGTTCAAAATGCTTTTAAATATTGGTTTTCGAGAAATTGAAGTTGGATTTCCGTCGGCATCTCAGGTAGATTTTGAGTTCATACGGAAAATAATTAACGAAAATCTCGTGCCACATGGCATTGCCATTCAAGTTTTGACACAAGCAAGAGAAGATTTAATTATTAGAACTTTTCAATCTTTAAAAGGTGCTAAGCGAGTGATTGTGCATTTTTATAATGCAACAGCGCCAGTGATGAGAAAGGTCGTATTTGGCCTTGATAAAAAAGGTATCAAAGAAATTTCTATAACTCATGCAAAAATGATTAAAGAATTCGCGGAGTTGCAGCCTGAAACCGAGTGGACTTTTCAGTATTCTCCCGAGATGTTCTCTAGTACAGAAATAGAGTTTTCTAAAGAGGTCTGCGATAGTGTCATAAATGTATTTAAACCAACACCGACTAGACCAATGATAATTAATTTACCTTCAACTGTCGAGTGTATGTCACCTAATGTTTTTGCAGATCAGATTGAATGGATGCACCGAAATATCTATAGGCGTGATTCGATAGTGCTATCGGTTCATCCGCACAACGATCGCGGTACTGGTACTGCTGCGGCTGAATTAGCATTAATGGCTGGGGCAGATAGACTGGAGGGTTGCCTTTTTGGCAACGGCGAGAGAACTGGAAATCTCGACATAGTCAATGTTGCACTAAATATGTATGTGCAGGGAGTGCACCCCGGTTTGGACTTTTCAAAGATTGATGAAATTCGCGACACCGTAGAGTATTGCAACCAACTGCCAGTACCTGTCAGGCATCCTTATGTTGGTGATCTTGTTTACACCTCATTTTCAGGCTCACATCAAGATGCTATAAAAAAGGCATTTGCGTTGCGCAACGCATCTGATTATTGGGATATGCCATATCTCCCAATCGATCCCAAAGATCTTGGTAGAGATTATGAAGCAATTATCAGAGTAAATAGTCAGTCAGGTAAGGGGGGAGTTTCATACTTGTTAGAAACTGAGTACGGACTCAAGATGCCCAAAGGACTTCAAGTAGAGTTCAGCAAAATAGTGCAAACAATGGCCGATAGTACCAAGACTGAGATGACTGCATCAGATATCTGGGCATTATTTAAAAATGAATATATTGAACGCCCTTTTAAGAAGAAATATGAAAATCATAGGATACTTGAAGACTTAAATGATGAACGACAGGTGGCTGTCAGTCTTGAATTTTCAGTTAAATCCGAAAGAGTAACCATAGAAGGGGTTGGTAGTGGCCTTCTTGATGCTGTAATTCACGGGCTTTGCAAATTTTTTGATTCACAAATTGAAATAATTGAATACTACGAGCATTCATTAAAATCTGGTTCTGATTCAGCTGCTGCTTGCTTTATTCTACTTTCAGTTAATGGCGGTAAACCTGTTTATGGCGTAGGAATACATCAAGACATCATTTCCGCCTCTATTCAATCAGTTTTTTCTGGTATTGATCGAGTTAGCACAATTGTTTAATTGCATTTAGTAACTTAAGGGGTCGCTTATCATGATTATAAAAAGCAATACATCTTCGTTAACATATGAACCTAGAAGCATTACTAAGGACAGCTTTTTTTTAATGCCTAAAGATTATCAAGAGAGTTGTATACGCATAATGGCTATTACCGCTTATGCCGAGCATCTTGGTGGAGATGGTTTTTCCCGATGGGTTCCTCGCGCCCCAGATAATCCAAGAGGAAGATTGGTTGCGAAGCTAGCTTATGATGAACTTGATCATGGCTACAGAATGTATAGATTATTGGAGGATTTGGGGGTTACGGAGGGTTTGGCAAACTCTATTGCACTTGGAAAATCTGGAAGCGGTGGCTCTATTCATAACTCAATCGAACCTGCTGAACTTACTTATGGCACAAAAAGTGGGGATCATTGGCTTGACTTTGCTCTGCATTGCATACTGATGGATGGTGCGGGTCGTTTTGTTGTAAGCAACTTTACTCTGAGCAGTTATGCTCCATGGGCTGAAGTGGCAGAAACCATCATTTTGGACGAAAAGATGCATGAGGGTTTTGGAAAAAGAGAATTGACTCGATGTATAAAAGAAGGCGTATCCATAAAATTATTGCAAGAGCGTTTTGATTTTTGGTATGCGAAAAGCTTAAATTTTTTCGGCCCACCTGCTGGAGAAACATCATTAAAGCTACAAAAATATGGTATCAAAAGAAAAAATAATGATACACTTAGATTCGAATTTATGAATTATATTGTCGACTATTTAAAAAGTATAGATTTCCCTGCTGAAATTAAGCTCAAGAGGAATACCTATCCATTTGAGTAATTTGTATGCAAGATTCCTCATTTGATTTTAAAAAAATTATAAGCAGATTACATCTACCTATAATTTTGTCACCAATGTATTCTGTCTCCACTCCAGAGTTGGTAATAGCTGCCTGCAAACAAAATATTGGAGCTGCATTTCCGACTGCAAATGCAATATCACCTGATATGCTCAGAAAGTGGATGGAGAGAATGCCGCAAAGCCTAACTGACGACAATGGTAGGGTTAATGGGTTTTGGGGGATTAGTATTATTGCGCACAAGACAAACTTCCGTTTAAATTTGGAAATTGAGTTGATCTCTGAGTTCAAACCACCCTTTGTGGTTTCAGCGCTTGGTGCTCCATCTCCTTTGATTGAAGCCGTACATTCATACGGTGGTTTGATTTTTTCTGATGTCACAACAATTAAACATGCAAAAAGGGCTGCGAGTAGTGGTGTTGATGGGTTAATATTGATTTGTGCCGGATCAGGCGGTCACACAGGTACACTTTCCCCGTTTGCTTTTGTGGATGCTGTTAGAGATTTTTGGAGCGGCACATTGATTTTGGCTGGAGGAATTTCGTCTGGTCGTATGATCAAAGCGGCATTGAGCCTCGGAGTGGATGCAGTATATGTCGGGTCATATTTCATTTCAGCAAGTGAAAGTGGCGCAAGTAGTGATTACCGTGATGCACTTATTTCAGCTAATGCTGATGATGTAGAGATGAATGATGAGTTGTCAGGGGTTAAGGCTAATTTCCTCAAAGTCAGTATTGACTCGATTAGATCTGAATTGAGCTTGCATAATCACTCTTCTTATAATTTTTATCGTGATTTTAAATCTAAACGTCTTTGGTTTGATTTGTACTCGACAGGTCATGGTGTTGGTAAAATTACAGATAGCAAACCCGTAGGTCAATTAATTCATGATTTGAATCAAGGCTATAAAGGATAAATTTAATGAATAACTCTTTTTTTCTTTATAAAACATGGGTTAGTTTGCGATGGGGCGATATGGATTTCATGGGGCATATAAATAATGTGCAGTATTTTCGTTATATGGAGCAGGCAAGAGTTGAGTGGTTAACATCACTGGGGTTTACGGTTGGTCTAGGTAGCAGCGAGGATGGGCAAGTTATTGCGGATGCCTCCTGCGTATTCCGATTTGCTCTTAAATATCCTGCAGATATAGAAATTCTAGTCAATGGAGAAAAGCCTGGGCGCTCCAGTCTTAAAATGCTTTATCAGTTGAAATTGAAAGACACTGATCAAGTTGTTGCCGATGGTGCTTCCACCTTGGTATGGATTTCTCCTGAAACCGGACGATCAAAAAATCTGCCAGACAACATTCGCCAACTTTTTTCCGAAATTAAATCGTAGTATGGCGATTTCAAATTAAATTTGTCGAGCAAAGCGTATCAAATTGAATTATTTGGGGATATAGCTACGCATCATACTATGTCGTCCATACCATCATCAGTTTTAGCAACTATCAGTTAGTTTTTACTTGTACTTAAGCTCTTCAAGTAGCATTTCGGTGAGGTTTAATTGCGCTTGTAAATTACTCTATCTGGTGCGATAGTTAGACATCACCGATCTCTCTCTGAACACCGTAAGTCTCGAGGGCTGCACGAATCTGTGATGCCTCAGTTGTCTCCAAAGGGTACAACCTGTAGCTGGGGGCAAGAATGGGTTCTATGGTTGTTGCGCGCACTAGAAAAACGCTACGAATTGGAAAACGATCGTCAACCATCTTTTGTAGCGGCTCAACGCAGCGTTTGTAATCTGTCGCCTGTGGTTTTACATCGCTTGCGATACCAAAAACCTTGAATCCCTTTTGAGCGAACACATCAATAAAACTAACGCATACCTTTTCGTTCTTTCGAATGTTCTTCGCTGATTGAGGGGAAGCGATATTTGCTATCACGATATGTTCATCATCAACAATCGCAAATATCTCTTTGGGAGATACATTGGGTTGACCGAATTCATCGGCTGTTGCAAGCCAGCAGAGAACGCTTTGCTCTGCCATTGCTTTGTGCTCTGCGTTGAATAAATAATGCATGCGGCCTTTTAGTAGCTATTTGTGAGGTCCGATACCGTTAGCCTCACCGCAGTATCTTGAAAAAGATATCGTGCCAGAACATCAGAGGCAGAAAAATTAGTAAGCATCAGTCAAAATTTTGCTTTTATTCAAGCTCCGGAAACAGCACTTCAGTAAACCCAAATTGCGCAAAGTTGCGCACGCGCATGGGATACAGCATACCGATGAGGTGGTCGCATTCATG
>JACCDH010837180.1_pt1 | contig 12462 bp, 11 predicted proteins | sample 7442481 | NCBI WGS metagenome assembly JACCDH01 (sample SAMN15323433, study PRJNA562643) | freshwater metagenome | isolation source: river surface water | place: USA:Blue River Watershed | collected 2017-08-15
ATGCCCAAACGGTTGGGCATGTCGGGGACGGCTTCGCGATCCACTTTGTTCAAGGTCATCTGTGCACTCCGTAAGGCCATGTGTTCAGGTTCAATAGCGCAACTGGGCACCACGGCGCAGGACTTCTGCGGTGGTGGTGGGCAAGCCGAAATATTCCAGATAAGCCGGGATCTGTTCGTACAGCATATCCGTGCCCACCTGGGTGCGGCAACCGCGTGCTTGTGCAGCGGCCAAAAATGCGGTGGTCTCGGCCTTCATGACCACCTCGCCCACAAAGGTCGCGGGCGACAGGCGCGAGACATCCATGGGCAGCGGGTCGCCTTCGTTCATGCCCATGGGCGTGGCGTTGACGACCAGGTCGTGATCGGCCGGATCGTTCGAGCCGGTGCGCACCTCGATTTGGGGGTAATGCGTTTTCAGGCGCTGGGCCAAGGCTTCACAGCTTGCAGTGTTCACATCAAAAAGGCTGATGGCCGCAATGCCTGCGCCCGCCAAGGAAGCGGCAATCGCACAGCCCACGCCGCCGGTGCCCACCACCAGCACGCGTTGGCCCGTCAGGTCAAGGCCTTTGCGCTGCACACCGCGCACAAAACCTGCACCGTCGAACATGTCGCCCACCAGGCGGCCATCGGCCAGGCGCTTGACCGCATTGCAGGCGCCGGCCACACGCACGGTGGCGGTGACTTCGTCGAGCAAACCCACGGTGCTGACCTTGTGCGGCATGGTGATCAATGCGCCACGGATGTTCTCCAGCGTGAACACCGCCCTCAGAAACTGGGGGTAGTTCTCGGGCTTGCAGCCCATGGGCACCACCACGGCGTTGATGCCTGAAGCCTCAAAGTAGGGGTTATAAATCATCGGCGACTTGAAGGTGTGCGTCGGGTAGCCGATGTGCGCGATGAGTTCTGTGTTGCCGTTGATCATTGCTGTTGCCAATGGGGTTCACTGCTTTCCGACCGCGATTGTCCGAGGCTGTAAGGCCAGTCAGATCATCGATCGGACAACAGCAATACGTTGATCGCGCATTCACGTGCGATCATTGAACGTAAAAAGGGTTTTCACCCATGCTTGCCCAGCAGGGCTGGGCAGGCGGGCTTTCAGCCAGCGGCTTGTGCGGCAGACACGCCTGCACGCAGCGCCAGCAAATAGCTGTCAGCGCCAAAGCCACAGATCTGGCCTTTGACGATTTCGGCGAAGACCGACTTGTGACGGAATTCTTCGCGGGCGTGGATGTTGGACATGTGCAGCTCCACGATCGGGCAGGTCAAGACAGCCAGCGCATCGCGGATGGCGTAGCTGTAATGGGTCCATGCACCGGCGTTGATCAGCACCGCGTCCACGTTGTCAAAGTAAGCCTGGTGAATGCGCTCACACATGTCACCTTCATGGTTGGTCTGGTAGCACTCGACCTGGGCACCCAGCTCTTGGCCCAACTTTTGCAAGTTGGCATTGATTTCATCGAGGGTGATGGTGCCGTACTGCTTGGGGTCGCGTTTGCCGAACATGTTGTGGTTCACGCCGTGCAGCATCAAGACTTTCATGGGACTTCCTTTGGTCAACGGGGGAGGCTTCGCCAGATTTTGGCGAAGCCCGATCCCTGATTATTTACCCGATTTCTTGGCGGGGGCCGCAGCGGCCGAACGCACCTTTTCGATTTCAGCTTGCAGTTCCTTGACCAGGTCTTGACCCACGGTGACACCGTACTTGGCAGTCACAGGGCGCATTTTGTCGCGCAGCTTGGCCATTTCGGCTTCAGGCAACTGGGTCACTTGCATGCCGTTTTTCTTCAGGTTTTCGGTGATGCTGGCTTCCAGCGCACGGGCCTTTTCGCGTTGGAACTTGGCCGATTCGATGGCGGCATCGGCCACGATTTTCTTCTCGGCAGCCGACAGCTTTTCCCAGAACTTCTTGCTGATGATGACCGACTGGGGGTTGTACTGGTGACCGGTCAAAGCCAGGTGTTTTTGCACTTCGTACAACTTGGCGCCGTTGATGGTGGCCACAGGGTTTTCCTGGCCGTCCACGGCTTTTTGTTCCAGCGCCGCGTACAGCTCAGGGAATGGCAGTGGTGTGGGGTTGGCGCCCAAAGCCTTGACCCAATCCACGTTGATCGGGTTGGGGATCACGCGCAGCTTGAGGCCTTCAAGGTCTTCCACCTTGTTGATGGCGCGCTTGCTGTTGGTGATGTTGCGAAAACCCAGCTCGTAATACGCCAGACCAATCATCCCTTTTTCTTCCAGCTTGGCGTGCAACTTTTTACCGAAAGCGCCGTCCACAGCCGCGTCGGCTTCTTTGCCACTGGCGAACATGAAGGGGAAGTCAAAAATGGCAAATTCCTTGACCTGCGAAGCGAAGATGCCCGAGTTCATCGAGGCCATCTCCAAAGTGCCCCCCTGGATGGCCGACACGTTGGCTTGGTCGCTGCCCAAGGCGCCGCCGGGGAACACGTTGACCTTGATCTTGCCGCCGGAGTTTTTCTCGACGATTTCCTTGAATTTCTCCATGCCCAGCACGATGGGGTGACCCGCTGCGTTCTGGTTGGCGAACTTGATGGTCTTGTCTTGAGCCGATGCCACACCGGCTGCGGCTAAGGCCACGCTGGCGATCAGGGATTTGATGAATACACGTTTCATGAGTTGTCTCCAGAAAAAAGAAGGACGTACGCTGTGCATCAAGGGGCAGGTCGTCAGGCGTACCCGATCAGACGACCTCACCGAAAATCAATAGAACCAACGCGCCGGCACCATCACCAGCGCAGGGAAGGCCACCATGGCAAACATGATGGTGAACTGGGCGATCATGAAAGGCATCACACCCCGTGTGACTTCATCCATGCTGACTTTGCCCACACCGGCCACCGCGTTGAGCACGGTGCCCACGGGCGGGGTGATCAAACCAATCGCGTTGTTGATGATGAACAAGACGCCGAAGTAAACCGGGTCAATGCCTGCGGCCTTGACCACAGGCATCAGCACCGGGGTCAGCAACAAAATGGTGGGCGTCATGTCGAGCGCCGTGCCCACCACCATGGTGATGACCATGATCGTCAGCATCAGCAAACGAGGGCTGTCGAGCAGGGGCTGCAGCAAGGCGATCAACTCGGCCGGCAAATTGGCGACCGTGATCAACCAGGCCGACACCATGGCGGCGGCCACCAAAAACATCACGATCGCGCTGGTCTTGGCCGAGTTCACAAACAGCGGGTACAGGTCTTTCAGGCTCAACTCGCGGTAAATGAAGGTGGAAATCAGCAAGGCATAGACGGCCGCCACCACCGCCGCTTCCGTCGGGGTGAACACCCCAAATTTCAGGCCAAACACCACGATGAGCGGCAGCACCAAAGCCCAGGTCGCCTCGCGCATGGCCACCATGATTTCACCCATGGATTTGCGCGGGGGCACCTGCACCACTTCGCGCCGCGCCAACCACCACCAGGTGACCCACAGCGATGCACCCAGCATGATGCCGGGCGCGATCCCCGCCATGAACAATTTGGAAATGGACACATTGCCCGCCACGCCAAAGATCACAAAGCCAATGCTGGGGGGAATCACCGGCGCGATGATGCCGGCCGAGGCGATCAAACCTGCCGATCGGGCCTTGTCATGGCCCGCAGCCACCATCATGGGCAAAAGCAACGAGGCCAGGGCCGCCGCATCGGCCACGGCCGAGCCGGACAGCGCCGCCATGATCACGGCAGCCATGATGGTCACATAACCCAGACCGCCTTTGATGTGGCCCACGCAGGCCATGGCAAAGTTCACGATGCGGCGCGACAAGCCGCCCGCGTTCATGATCTCGCCCGCCAGCATGAAAAACGGCACAGCCAACAAAGGAAAGCTGTTGGAGCCTTCGAGCAGGTTTTGCGCCAGGATCTGGGCGTCGAACATGTCCATGTGCCACATCAGCGCCACACCACAGATCAAGAGCGAAAACGCGATCGGGATGCCAATGGCCATGGCACCGAGCAAGGAAAAAACAAAAATAGCAATCGTCATGTCAGTCTCTCTTGCGCTCAGGCTTTGTGGCTGCCATGCGGCGACTCTTCGGATTCCTGGATCATGACCAGGTCTTCATCGCGCACCTGACCGGTGAGCAAGCGAAACAACTCGGTCAGCAAAATCAAGCCACCCAGCACCGCAAACACCACACCGGGTGCATAAATCCAGGCCATGGACACCTCCATCACGGCGCTGGTGCTGCCCAGATTGATCACGGTCTGCTGGTAGGCGCCGCTGAACAACAACCAGCAAATGAACAGCATGGCCAGGTAAGAGATGGCCAGGCAAAGCTTTTTGCCGCTCGGCCCCAGCTTGCCCACCAACATGTCGGTGCCCAGATGCCCGTGCTCTTTGAGGGCAATCACCGCCCCCATGAAAGTCATCCAGACAAACAACCAGCGAGACAGTTCTTCGGACAAGGTGATGCCCGAGTTGAAGCCATAGCGCATGACCACATTGCCAAACACCAGCACCACCATCACGGCCAAACACAGGGCAATGACGACATTCAGGGCTTTGCAAAACCCCTCAATGAATTTTTGAACCACCACACATCTCCCAAGAAGCATTGCTCATAATGTACGAACTGGTTAGTTTTTGGAACACAGGGATAACCCGTATGCGCGGAAAATACAGCGCCCTAGCTGTTATGCCGAAACGGAATGGCTGACAAAACGCAAGACCAGCTCGACCACGTGCTCGCGCTTGAGCGTCTCGGCCTTGCCCTGGCTGGCTTTGTCTTTGAAGATCACGCCAAAGGTGTGACGGTTGGAGACGTTGAAAAACGTGAAGGCTGAAATCGCCGAATGGATGTCCACCGGGTCCAGCCCCGGCCTGAACACGCCCTGCGCCACCCCGCGTGCATAGACCGCCTGCAAAGATTGGATGGCAATCGAATTGAGCGACTGGATGTTTTGGCTCTGGCGCAAATAATCGCCCCGCTGGATGTTCTCGTTCATCACCAAGCGGATGAAGTCTTCGTTGTCGCGGTGGTGGTCGTAGGTGAACTCCACCAGGGTGCGCAGCGCTGCAAGGGGCTCCAGATCGTCCAGATGCAGATCGGCTTCGATCGCACGCATGCGGCGATAAGCTTCTTCGAGCACCGCCAAATAAAGGCCGTCTTTGCTGCCGAAGTAGTAATAGATCATGCGCTTGCTGGTGCGCGTGGCCGCCGCGATCTCGTCGATGCGGGCACCGGTCAGCCCCTTGTCCGCAAACTCGTGGGTGGCCACCTCCAAAATGCCCGCCATGGTGCGTGCCGGGTCATTGGTGCGCCCCGTCTCACGCGTGATGGGGACCTCGGAGGGCTTGGGTTTGGCGGAATGTACCGGTTGGTTCATTTGGCGGAGTATAGACGGGCCACTGTCACCCACTCATCAGGACAAGCCCTCATGCAGCCGCAGAGATGGTTATATTGGGCCTTCAGACATTCGGAGCAAGCATGAAAACAATCGGCATGATCGGCATCGGCATGATGGGCCACGGCATCGCGAGCAATTTGCTCAAGCACGGGCAAAGCCTGTCGGTGCTGGAGCACCCCGGCAACCAGCCTCTGGATGCGCTGTTGGCGGCGGGTGCTCGCATCTGCGCCACACCCCAGGCCCTGGCCGCGCAGTCCGATGTGGTCATTTTGTGCGTGACCGGCACGCCCCAGGTCGAAGCGGTTTTGCTGGGCGATGAAGGTGTTTTAAAGGGCATGCGCCCGGGCACCATCGTCATCGACTGCTCCACGGCCGTGCCCGCCTCGACCGAAAAAGTCGCGGCCCTGGTGATCGCCCAAGGCGGACAGTTTTTGGATTCGCCCATGACGCGCACCCCCAAAGAGGCCGCCGAAGGCCGATTGAACTTGCTGGTGGGTGGCGATGCGGCTTTGTTTGAAACCTGCAAACCCATTTTGGCCTGCTTTGCAGAGAACATCGTGCACACCGGCCCGATTGGTTCGGGCCACCGCATGAAGCTCTTGCACAACTACGTGTCGCTGGGCACCGTGACCTTGTTGGCCGAAGCGGCCGCCTGCGCCCAACTTGCGGGCGTGGATGCGGGCACCTTTGTGGAAGTCTTGTCCAAAGGCGGCGGCTGGGGCGCAGCGCTCGACCGCCTCAAGCCCACGTTGGCCACGGGCGACACGTCGGGCCTGCGCTTTTCAATGAGCAATGCGCTCAAAGACCTGAGCTACTACAACCAAATGGCCCGTGACACCCAGGCCGACCACACCGTGGCGCAAGCGGTCAAAAGCACGCTGGAAGCCGCCTGCCAGGCGTGCGATCCGAACGCGCTGGTGCCCGAGTTGATTGGGCTGCTGGTCAAGCGCCAGGCCCACTGAAAAAAACCCCTCTCGAGGGGCTGGCGTCAGACCAATGGCACGGTGAGTTTGTCGATCACCGCTGCGGTGTCCGGGCGCACGCCACGCCACCATTCAAAAGCCTCGGCCGCTTGCTCGGCCAACATGCCCACACCGTCGGCCAAACGCGTCACGCCCGCTTGCTGCGCCAGCTTGAGGAATGGCGTCAAACCCTTGCCATAGGCCAACTCATAAGCCAGGCAGCCCGGCGCAAAAGCCGATGCGCTCAAGGGCGGCAACTCGGCCGAGAGGCTGGCCGATGTGGCGTTGAACACCACATCAAAGGACTGCGCACCCAGATCGGCATAGCCCACACCGCGCACCGGCACGCTGGCGCTTTGGTGCTTTCGGGCCAAAGCCGCCAGTTCTTGGGCCTTGGTCACCGTGCGGTTGACAATCACCACCTCGGCAGGGCCCTGCGCCAACATGGGCAACAAGGCACCGCGCGTGGCACCGCCTGCACCCAAAATCAAAACCCTGCGGCCTTGCAGCGGGCAGCCCAGGTTGTGCACCACATCGCGCACCAGGCCCACGCCGTCAAAGTTCTCGGCATAGACCTTGCCCCCCTCAAACTTCATGGCGTTGACGGCACCGGCCATCTGCGCGCTGGGCGCCAAGTCGGTCGCATAGGCAAACGCATCCAGCTTGAACGGCGCCGTCACATTCATGCCCCGGCCACCGGCCGCACGGAAAGCGTCCACCGTCTGGGCGAACGCACCCAAAGGGCTGAGCACCTTGGTGTATTCAATGTCCTGCCCGGTCACCTGGGCAAAAGCGGTGTGGATGAGCGGCGATTTGCTCTGCTCGATGGGGTTGCCGATCACGGCGTAGCGGTCTGTCATGGCATCGGTCCGAAAAACACTTGCGTCAAGGCCTGAATCTTAGCCGCCCGGGAATTCGCGCTTGTGCCCCACCCTGTGGCGGTCGAGGCGCTGACACCCCCGCGTCAGCCCCAAGCGGCCAGATGCCGTAGATTGTCTCCTTCCCCTTTGGAGACAAACCATGACCATTGCCCAATCCCTCTGTGGGCGGTGACCTTGTGCACCGGCCTGAACGCCACGGCCCAAGAAACCCCGCAAAGCGGCAGCTGGGTCGTCAAAGACTTCAAGTTCCACACCGGCGAGGTGCTGCCCGAGCTGCGTCTGAACTACACCACCTTGGGCGATCCCAAAAACGAAGCGATGCTGATCTTGCACGGCACCACTGGCTCGGGCGCGGGCATGCTGGGCGCCAATTTTGGTGGCGAGTTGTTTGGGCCCGGTCAAATCCTGGACGCCAAGCGCTACTTTGTGATCCTGCCGGATGCGATTGGCACCGGCAAATCCAGCAAGCCTTCGGACGGCTTGCGCGCCAAGTTCCCGGCCTACAACTACACCGACATGGTCTCGGCCCAACACCGCTTGGTGACCGAACACTTGGGCATTCGCCATTTGCGCCTCGTCTTGGGCAACTCCATGGGCGGCATGCAGACGTGGATGTGGGCCATGAACTACCCCGACATGATGGACATTGCGGTGCCCATGGCCTCCCTGCCCTCGGCCATGTCGGGCCGCAACTGGATGTTGCGCCGCATGCTGACCGAGTCGATCCGCAAAGACCCGCTGTGGATGGGTGGCAACTACAAAGAGCAGCCGCCCAGCTGGCAGTTCGCTTCGGTGTTTTATTCCACGGCCACCAACGGCGGCAACCAGGGCCTGCAAAAAGTCGCGCCCAGCAGCGACAAGGGCGACGCCCTGCTCAAGCAACGCCTGACGCCGCCCCTGGCTGGCGATGCCAACGACCACCTCTTCCAGTGGGAATCGTCCAAAGACTACGACCCTTCTGCAGGCCTGGAAAAAATCAAGGCCACGGTGCTGGTGATCAACTCGGCCGATGACGAGCGCAACCCGCCTGAGCTGGGTATTCTCGAAAAAGCTTTGCCCCGCATCGCCAAGGCCAAGGCGCTGATCATCCCCGGCAGCCCCGACACCTTCGGTCACGGCACCACCGGCAATGCCCGTTTCTGGAAAAAAGAAGTGGGCGAGCTGTTGCTATCCGCCCCCAAACTGGCCCGTTGAAAGGCCTCACCCGTTCGGAGCCCAGGCTCCGAACGGTCAAGCCCTGATCAGGGGCACGATGTTGTCGCCGCCTGTGGCACCGAAAGCCTGCTCCTTGAGAACGGTCAGCTGATCGCGCACCTGGGCGGCTTTTTCGAACTCCAGATTGCGGGCGTGTTCCATCATTTGCTTTTCCAGCTGTTTGATGGCCTTGGCGATGTCTTTTTCGCTCATGTCCTCGACCTTGGCCTTTTGCAGCGCCGCTTGCTCCAAGCGCTCGGCCTCTTTGCCTGACTTTTCGCTGTACACGCCGTCGATCAGATCGCGCACTTTCTTGACGATGCTCTTGGGCGTGATGCCGTTTTCTTCGTTGAACGCGATCTGCTTGGCGCGGCGGCGCTCGGTCTCGCCCATGGCTTTTTTCATGGACTCGGTGATGCGGTCGGCATACAAGATGGCCTTGCCGTTCAGGTTACGCGCGGCGCGGCCAATGGTCTGGATCAAGCTGCGCTCTGCACGCAAGAAGCCTTCTTTGTCAGCGTCCAAAATCGCCACCAACGACACCTCGGGGATGTCGATGCCTTCGCGCAGCAGGTTGATGCCCACCAGCACATCGAAAACGCCCAAGCGCAAAGCGCGCAAGATTTCCACCCGCTCCACCGTGTCCACATCGCTGTGCAGGTAGCGCACTTTGACGCCGTTGTCTGACAAGTAGTCGGTCAGCTGCTCGGCCATGCGTTTGGTGAGCGTCGTGATCAACACGCGTTCACTCTTGTCCACCCGGATGCGGATCTCTTGCAGCACATCGTCCACCTGGTGCGTGGCGGGGCGCACTTCCACAAGCGGGTCCACCAAGCCCGTGGGCCTCACCACCTGCTCGACCACCTGACCGGCGTGGGTCTTTTCGTAGTCAGCCGGCGTGGCCGACACGAAGATGCATTGGCGCATGCGCTTTTCAAACTCTTCGAACTTGAGCGGGCGGTTGTCCAGCGCGCTGGGCAAGCGAAAACCATACTCCACCAAGGTGGTCTTGCGCGCCTTGTCGCCGTTGTACATGGCGTTGAGCTGGCCGATCATCTGGTGGCTTTCGTCCAGAAACATGATGGCATCGGGTGGCATGTAATCGGTCAGGGTGCTGGGCGGATCGCCGGGCGCTGCGCCCGACAAATGGCGGGTGTAGTTTTCAATGCCCTTGCAGTGCCCGACTTCGGACAGCATTTCCAAATCAAACCGGGTGCGCTGCTCCAGGCGCTGGGCTTCCACCAGCTTGCCCATGCCCACCAGCTCTTTGAGGCGCTGGTCCAACTCGATCTTGATGGTCTCGACCGCGGCCAACACCTTGTCTCGGGGCGTCACATAGTGGCTCGAAGGGTAGACCGTGAAACGGGGGATCTTCTGGCGAATGCGCCCGGTGAGCGGGTCGAACAATTGCAGGCTTTCGATCTCGTCGTCGAACAACTCGATGCGGATGGCCAGCTCGGAGTGTTCTGCTGGAAACACGTCGATGGTGTCGCCGCGCACCCGAAACTTGCCGCGCGAGAACTCCATGTCGTTGCGCTGGTATTGCATGCGGATCAGCTGCGCGATCACGTCGCGCTGACCCAGCTTGTCGCCCGAGCGCAGCGTCATGATCATGCGGTGGTAGCTCTCGGGCTCGCCAATGCCGTAGATGGCCGACACGGTGGCCACAATCACCACATCGCGCCGCTCCATGATGCTTTTGGTGCACGACAGGCGCATTTGCTCGATGTGCTCGTTGATCGCAGAGTCTTTCTCGATGAACAAATCGCGCTGGGGCACGTAGGCCTCGGGCTGGTAGTAGTCGTAGTAGCTGACGAAATACTCGACCGCGTTCTTGGGAAAGAACTCGCGAAACTCGCTGTACAGCTGCGCCGCCAACGTCTTGTTGGGCGCAAACACGATGGCCGGGCGGCCCAGCTGCGCGATCACATTGGCCATGGTGAAGGTCTTGCCCGAGCCGGTCACACCCAGCAGGGTCTGGAACACTTCACCGTCGTGCACACCTTCGACCAGCTGGGCAATGGCTGTGGGCTGATCGCCCGCCGGTGGGTAGGGCTGGAACAGCTCGAACGGCGAGTCTGGGTAGTGAACAAACAGGCCGGCGGCGGGTTCGGTGGAAACTTCAGTGAGCTCGGTCATCGGAGGGGCCGTGCAGGCCGTTAAAATCAGGGACAACCCGAAAGCCTAACCGAGGATCGGGATTCCCGCCACCACTGAACAATTCCGAGGACTTTTCATGTCTCTGTTTTCTGCCGTCGAAATGGCCCCCCGCGACCCGATCCTGGGTCTGAACGAGCAATACAACGCCGACACCAACCCCAACAAGGTCAACCTGGGCGTGGGTGTGTATTTCGACGACAACGGCAAACTGCCCCTGCTGCAGTGCGTGCAAGCCGCCGAAAAAACCATGATGGCCACCCCTTCCGCCCGTGGTTACCTGCCGATTGACGGCATCGTGGCCTACGACAACGCCGTCAAGGCCTTGGTGTTTGGCGCCGACTCCGACGTGGTCAAGTCGGGCCGCGTCTCCACCGTGCAAGCCATCGGCGGCACCGGCGGCCTGAAAATCGGCGCCGACTTCCTGAAGAAAGTCAGCCCCAACGCCAAGGTGATGATCTCCGACCCCAGCTGGGAGAACCACCGCGCGATTTTTGTAAACGCCGGTTTTGAAGTCGAGAGCTACGCCTACTACGACGCGGCCAAGCGCGGCGTGAACTTCGAAGGCATGCTGGCCAGCCTGAACGCCGCCGCCGCAGGCACCATCGTGGTGTTGCACGCCTGCTGCCACAACCCCACCGGCTACGACATCACCGACGCGCAGTGGGACCAGGTCATTGCCGTCGTCAAGGCCAAGGGCCTGACGGCTTTCCTGGACATGGCTTACCAAGGCTTTGGCCACGGCATCGCCGAAGACGGCGCAGTCATCGGCAAGTTTGTGGCTGCAGGCCTGAACATTTTTGTGTCCACCTCGTTTTCAAAGAGCTTCAGCCTGTATGGCGAGCGCGTGGGCGCCCTGTCGGTGGTGGCCTCGAACAAAGAAGAAGCCTCGCGCGTGTTGTCGCAACTGAAAATCGCGATCCGCACCAACTACTCCAACCCGCCCATCCACGGTGGCGCGGTGGTGGCGGCAGTGCTCAACAACCCCGAGCTGCGCGCCCAGTGGGAAAGCGAACTGGCCGAAATGCGCGTGCGCATCAAGGCCATGCGCCAAAAGCTGGTGGACGGCCTCAAAGCCGCTGGCGTTCAGCAAGACATGGGCTTCATCACCCAGCAGATTGGCATGTTCAGCTATTCGGGCCTGACCAAGGACCAGATGGTGCGCCTGCGCAACGAGTTTGGCGTGTACGGCACCGACACCGGCCGCATGTGTGTGGCTGCGCTCAACAGCAAAAACATCGATTACGTGTGCGCCTCGATCGCCAAGGTCGTTTGAGCTGACTGACACTCGGCTTGCAACCGCCCTTGACGGGGCGGTTTATTTTTGGGCGGTCCGGGAAGTGACTGCCAATTAGGGGCCACACTCAAAAAATACCCAAGGGTCTCCTGTAGTATTGTTGCACCGCATCATTTTGTTGCAAGGAAAACTGTCAAATGCTTTACCAGATCTTCGAAACGCAACGCTCGATCATGGAACCCTTTTCCGATCTGGCGCAAGCAGCGGCCAAGCTGTACAGCAACCCCTTGAATCCCATGGCCCAAACCCCTCTGGCACAACGCGTGTCTGCGGGCTACGCCTTGATGCACCGCTTGGGCAAAGACTACGAAAAGCCAGAATTCGGCATCAAGACGGTGAAGGTCAACAAAATCGAGGTGGCCATCCATGAGCGCATCGAGATCGACAAGCCTTTTTGCGAGTTGCGCCGATTCAAACGCTTTTCTGACGATGCCGCCACCCTGAGCTTGCTCAAGTCGCAACCCGTGGTGCTGATCGTGGCACCTTTGTCGGGCCACTACGCCACCTTGCTGCGCGACACCGTCAAGACCATGTTGCAAGACCACAAGGTCTACATCACCGACTGGAAAAACGCCCGCCTGGTGCCGCTGTCCGATGGCGAATTCCACC
>JACCDH010121419.1_pt1 | contig 12453 bp, 12 predicted proteins | sample 7442481 | NCBI WGS metagenome assembly JACCDH01 (sample SAMN15323433, study PRJNA562643) | freshwater metagenome | isolation source: river surface water | place: USA:Blue River Watershed | collected 2017-08-15
AATATAGATTTACTTAAAACCTATAAAGAGAAATACCCGTTTCAACTTATTGAAATTCCTGCATCGCAATTAAATAACATAGCTATAAGTTCTACTAAATTAAGAAAAGCTATTGCAGAAGGCGATTTGAATACAGCATTCGAAATGACGCATCGTCATTATAAATTAGATGGCACCGTTGTGAAAGGTAATCAATTAGGCAGAACTATTGGTTACCCAACAGCTAACATTCAACTTACTGAGCCCTTACAATTGATACCCCAGCGAGGCGTGTATTGCGGTTATATTACTATAGAACAAGAACGATTTGCCTGCATGATCAATATAGGCATTAGGCCAACAGTAAGTATAGAAAATAGAATAACGATTGAAGCGCATATCTTTAATTTCGATCGAACGATATACGACTTAGCTATAAGTCTTGAAATGTATTCTTTCATCAGATCAGAAAAGAAATTTGATTCTTTGGAGGCACTTAAAACACAATTAGCATTAGATGCAGAAAGTGCAAAAAAAGCATTACACACAATTAGTTAAAAATCAATTCTAACTTGCCAATAAGTTCTTTTATTAAACTAGCATCTGAAATGGTAGCGTTGATACCAACAGCTTTTCTGCTATACTCAGCCAACAACAGAATGGCTTCTTCTAATTGATATAAGGGTACTTTAGGTTTGTTATAAGCATTAACGGGTTGGAAATAGCCAAGATATTGACGATGAAAAGTGCCATAAAAAGTACCAATCAATAAAGGCATGGGTGCCGACTTAGGATTATTAATAAAATAACTTGTCATTCTATATAATTTTTCCTTGTCTTTACTCATTACTAAATTAGGCAAATCAAAAATATTATAGTCGCGAGATGCCCCCATATATTTTTTAATCAATTCTTCAGACAGTACTTTTTCATCAGGGGCATTCAATCTAATCTTGTCCAGTTCATTGGAAATCTTTTGTAAATCATTACCTAAAAAACTAGCTATAATTTCCGCTTCTGCTTGTCCGATTGTCCAGTTTTTTGTTTTGCCAAAATCTCGAATCCATTTTGGCATTTCGATGTCCTTGATTTTTTCAGAAGTAAAATAAACAGAACGAGCCTTTACTACTTTATTCATTTTACTTCTTCCATCTATTTTCTTGAATCGATGTTCGATTAACAAAATAGTACTCGGCATTGGGTTTTCTAAATAAGCAATAAGATTATCCAATTCTTTTAATTGTGCAGCATCATGTAGAATAACTACTTGCTTCTCAGAGAACATTGGAAAGCGCCTGCAGGAGTTAATGACATCGGCCCAATTTACTTCTCTTCCATATAATTCAATCAAATTAAAATCAGCATCATGGGGTGCAAGTATAGCTGTTTTGAATAAATGAGTGATTAAATCAATAAAATAAGACTCCTCCCCATCTACAAAATAAACAGGAGCAAAATCCTTTTGATTGAAATCGTTTAATATTTTTTGAAAATCAGCTGTCATTATTACTTATACTTCTAGTAATGGAGGGAAAGGATCTAATGCAATTGCTTTTAACTTTAAATACACTTGCGCTACTGTATAAACATCTTTTGCACAATAAGTAGCAATTCTATTCAAATCATCATCTTGCCAATAGACCTTAGACACATCACTTCCACAAATATCATCTTTTGGGGATGGAATTGCAAATAAATGAGCTAATAATGCTAAGGAAATATAATGTTTATAATCTCCAAACTTCCAAAGATCTAAGGTGTCTTGATGTAAAATCTCCCAAGGCTTTTTCCCACTTAATTGAAGCACACTAGGGATCTTAAAGCCATTTATAAGCAATCGCCTACAAATAAAGGGCAGGTCAAATTCTCTTATATTATGACCGCAAAATAGAATAGATGGTATAATCAATTGCCTTTTATCTAATACATCTAAAAAATCACGAAGTAAAACAGCTTCATTATGATGTGCAATAGTTTTAACAGCAAATTTCCAAACATCAGCTTCCTGATAAAATCGACCAATACAGATACAAACTATCTTAGCAAATTCAGCATATATACCAGCTTTCTGCTCATACCAATCACTTGTATTTAGTTTTTCACCTTGAAATGATTGAAAAACCCTCACCTTACTTGACCAATATTCTTGCATTTCTATCGAAGCCGATTGAAAGTCTTTAGTATGAGCAACAGTTTCTATATCAATAAACAATATATTTTTTAGCGTATCCATAACAACGTTTTTGTAACTATATTTGATAAGTAAAAATAACCAATTTTTTATGATACCTACAAATTCTAATGATACAAACACTAAAAGTGTAAGAGATACTAAAACAATTTATATTATAATCATTGTATTACTCATCATATCTAATATAGTGTTGTATTTGAGAAGTAATGATTTAGATCATAAAACAGAACAGCAAGCAATACTCTTGATAAGCACAGACTCTTCAAAGCAAGAAGTTGAAAACGAATACAATGCAGCGCTGGCTAGATTAGACAATTTGATAAGCGATAACAAACAACTAGACAGCTTAGTAAATAATAAAAATTCAGAATTAGACCAATTAAAAAAGGAAATTAAAAAAATAGTAAGCAATAAAAACGCAACGAAGCAGCAATTAGTCAAAGCACTGGAATTAATCAAAAAATTTAACGCAGAGATTAGAGTGTATGAAGACCAAATTGCAAGTTTGAAAAAAGAGAATCTAGACCTTAACTTAGATAAAAAAGACCTAACGGATAAAGTTAAAAAGAGTGTTGAAGAAAATCAAAATTTAAAAGAAACGATAAGAATAGCTCAGCAATTACAAGTTTCCAATATAAGACTGTTACCGCTCAACAATTTTAGTATTTTAAATAAAAATTTTGAAACTAAAAAAGCAAGCAAAGTTGATAAAATTAGAATTTACTTTGATATTGATAAAAACAAAATTACCGCTTCAGGAAACAAACAATTATTCATTCAAATAAAAGATCCAAATGGCAATATACTTGCGAATGCCAAAAACGGATCAGGAGTAACAACGAACGAAAAAGGGGAAACCATAGCTTATACACTAACTAAGAATATCATCATAAAATCTAACGAAGCTATTAATGACGTTATGATTGACTGGAAGCAAGAGGAAACATTTAAAAGGGGTGTTTATCAGATTTTTATTGTTTTCGATGGCGATGTTATTGGGTTTAACTCCATTAATTTAAAATAAACCAAAACTATTAACAATTAGATAATATTAAACAATTGTAATAAACAATCAATTGAATGTATTTTTGTGAATAATAACAAACCAACAATGAGCAATTCAATCGATCGAATATTAGTAGTAGATGATGAACAAGATATTGTTGAATTCATCAGTTACACACTTCGCAGTAAAGGATTTGAAGTGGAAACTGCATCTGATGGAAACGAAGCAATTGCTAAAGCCCTATATTTCAAGCCTAATTTAATCCTCTTAGATGTTATGATGCCCAACAAAGACGGCAAACAAACATTAAAAGAACTTAAATTAAAGCCCCAATTCGCTAATACCATAATTATTTTCTTAACCGCTTTATCTGATGAGAAATCTGAAATAGACGGTCTTAATTTAGGCGCTGATGATTATATTGCAAAACCCATTAAAATGGAATTGCTACTTACTAGAATTAATAGTGCTTTAAGAAGAAACAGCAAGGAAAAAGTTGACGAGAAACAAGAATTTGGAGCTTTGGAAATCAATAGAAGTCAGTTTACAGTCAAATATCAAGGTCAACAAATTATATTGGCTAAAAAAGAGTTTGAACTACTTAGCCTTCTTGCTTCAAAGCCCAGCAGGGTATTTTTACGTAATGAAATCCTCCAGAAAGTATGGGGAACAGATGTTATTGTTGGCGACCGCACAATAGATGTCCATGTTAGAAAAATAAGACAAAAAGTGGGCATCGATTTAATAAACACCGTAAAAGGGGTTGGATACAAATTTCAAGTTCCAGAAGAAAACTAGTACCTTTAAGAATGGATTTTTTTGATAAAAAAGACTATTCAACCAGTCAACTCAGTTTTTTCTCTGTTATAATCTCTAGTATCGTAATTTCGATATGCTGTTTGTTTTTTGAAATCCCTTTACTTAACGCACTTATCATTTTAGCCATTTCTGGTTTCATTGGTTATTTTGTAGTCAATGCTATTATCGAAAATTACATTGCTAAAAAAATTAAGCTCATCTATAAGCTCATTAACCAAACCAAGTCAAGTAAAAGAGAACAATACTTCAACGAACATTTATTGCCTCAAAAAACAATCGAAGAAGTAAAAACAGATGTAGAACTTTGGGCAACTGAAAAAAAAGATGAAATTGAATTGCTTCGTAACAATGAGCAATTTAGAAAAGAGTTTTTGATGAATTTAACGCATGAAGTTAGAACTCCCATCTTTAATATTCAAGGTTATATAGATACCCTTTTGAATGGCGCCTTAGAAGACCCTCAAGTAAACCGAAAATTCTTACAGAATGCGGCCAATAGCGTAGAGCGATTGGTACATTTAGTAAATGACTTACATGAAATTTCGAAATTGGAATCTGGAAGTATTCCATTGATCATAGAGCATTTTCAGTTACAGGAAATAGTACAGGATGTATTTGAAGAAGTAGCCCTAAAAGCAAATGAAAAGCATATTCGTTTAGAAATAAAATCTGATACCAAAACCGAGGCATTGGTAGATGGAGATAAAAATAAATACAAGCAAGTATTGACCAACTTAATTGAAAACGGAATAAAATATGGATCTGAATATGGCTTAGTTAAAGTTGGTTGGTATGCTTTAGATAAAAATACAATCCTTGTAGAAGTAACGGATAATGGCCCTGGAATTTCAGAAGAACATTTGCCTAGAATTTTTGAACGTTTTTATAGAGCCGATAAAAGCAGAAACCGCTCTATTGGCGGCACTGGATTGGGCTTAGCAATTGTTAAACATATTATTGAGGCGCATGGCCAAAATGTAACCGTTAGAAGTAAAATTGGCATTGGCACTACATTTGGATTTACCATTGCAAAAAAGTAATGAAAATCAGCTAATATCCTGTATTTTAATATGCTAGTAAAGCCAATTTATTCTAAATTTGCACAAAATTTTAAATTTCGATGCATATGAATAAGATTACTATGGGCGCTAATGGCAAATTGCAAGTTCCTAATCAACCTATTATCCCATTTATAGAAGGTGACGGTATTGGTCCAGATGTATGGAGTGCGAGTAGAAAAGTATTAGATGCAGCCATTGAAAAAGCTTATAAAGGAGCACGCAAAATAGAGTGGAAAGAAATGTTGGCAGGTGAGAAAGCGTTCAACCAAACTGGGGAGTGGCTTCCTGCTGCTACATTAGATATTGCAAAAGAGTATTTAGTATCTATAAAAGGTCCACTCACAACTCCTGTTGGCGGTGGCATTCGTTCTTTAAACGTAGCATTAAGACAAGAATTAGATTTATATGTTTGCTTACGACCAGTAAATTGGTTTAAAGGGGTTCCTTCCCCAGTTCATCATCCTGAAGATGTAAACATGACCATCTTTAGAGAAAATACGGAAGACATCTATGCTGGTATTGAATTTAAAATGGGGAGTGAAGAAGTGCAAAAACTAATGCATTTCTTAAAAACCGAATTAGGTGTTGATAAGCAAATTCGTTTCCCAGAAAGTACAGCTCTAGGTATTAAGCCTGTATCTAAAGAAGGCTCGCAACGTCTTATTAAAGCCGCTATTCAATATGCTATTGAACAAAAGAAACCTAGTGTAACACTAGTTCATAAAGGTAATATTATGAAATTCACCGAAGGTGGATTTAAAAACTGGGGCTATGAAATTGCTAAAGAAGCATTTGGTGATCAAGTGTTTACTTGGATGGAATGGGAAGCCATAAAAGCAGCGCAAAATGAAGAAGCCGCTAATAATGCTCTAAAGAAAGCAAGCGTAGAAGGAAAAATTATTATCAACGATTGTATCGCTGATAATTTCTTGCAACAAATTTTATTAGCACCAAAAGATTTTAGTGTTATTGCAACATTGAATTTGAATGGCGACTATATTTCAGATGCCCTAGCTGCTGCAGTTGGTGGCATTGGCATTGCTCCAGGTGGCAATATCAATTATACAAGCGGGCACGCCGTATTTGAAGCTACACACGGCACTGCTCCTCGCTTTGCTAATACCGATACTATGAATCCTTCTTCTTTATTATTGAGTGGTGTAATGATGCTAGAATATATGGGCTGGAATGAAGCAGCAGAAGCAATTGTAGAAAGTTTAAAAACAACCATCAAAAGAAAACGAGTAACAATTGATTTTTATAACTTAATGCACGACGCTACGCTTTTAAAAACTAGCGAATTTGCAGAAGAACTCATAAAGAATTTATAATGCAAGCCATTGCTTCCTATATAGATCATACTTTGTTGAAACCAACAGCCAAAGCTGAAGACATTCTTCATCTCTGTAAGGAAGCAGTGGATAATCATATAAAAGCAGTTTGTGTGAGTGGCAATTATGTTGCATTAGCCAAAGAACAGTTAACAAATACTAATGTCCTTATTGCCACGGTTATTGGATTTCCTTTTGGATACAACAGCACTGCTTCAAAATTAGTTGAAGTTCAAGAAGCTATTACAAATGGGGCTACAGAACTAGATGTGGTTCACAATATTTGTGCCGTAAAAAATAAGCATTGGGATTACCTTAAAAATGAAGCACAGGCTATTATCCAATTAGCTCACGAACATCATTGCATCGTAAAAATCATCATTGAAAGTGGCGAACTCAGTCAAGAAGAGATCATACAATGCTGTAAAATATATGCAGCCCTAGATGTTGATTTTATAAAAACCTCTACCGGATATGCTGCTAAAGGAGCTAGCGTAGAAGACATTGTAACAATCAAAAGCGCTATTCCAGATACTATTCAAATAAAAGCATCAGGAGGCATACGCAACTTTGCCTTTGCCCAAGAATTGATAGCTGCAGGTGCTAATAGAATTGGCTGCTCTGCTAGCTTACAAATCATTGAAGAATCTAAAAATTAATACTAACTTAGTAGTTAATATAGGGATGTATGCAAACAACAATCAAACAATTAGCCCATCAATTTTTTTCTGAAATACAAGCTATAAGGCATCATATACATGCCCATCCCGAATTATCTTTTCAAGAATTCGAAACTGCTCAATTCATCTCCAATAAACTAAATGAATTTGGCATCGAACACAAAACAGGAGTAGCTGGCACCGGTATTGTTGCTTTAATAAAAGGTAAAAACCCAGATCACAACTGTATTGCTTTAAGAGCCGACATGGATGCCCTACCTATATTAGAAGCTAATGATTGTAGTTATGCTTCGAAAAACAAAGGCGTTATGCATGCTTGCGGTCACGATGTACATAGCGCATGCCTACTAGGGGCAGCTAAAATACTTCATGCCACTAAAGACAATTGGGAAGGCACTATCAAATTATTATTTCAGCCGGGTGAAGAAAAACATCCTGGAGGTGCTAGTTTAATGATTGCCGATAAAGCACTTGAAAACCCAAAGCCCAATGCTATTTATGCACTTCATGTTTACCCTCATTTACCCGTAGGATATGTAGGGTTTAAATCTGGTCAATACATGGCTAGTGCAGATGAAATTTATATTACCATCAAAGGTAAAGGTGGTCATGCTGCTCTTCCTCATCAAACTATAGATCCTATCAGTATAGCTGCACAGGTACTTGTAGCCTTACAACAAATCGTGTCTAGAAAAGCAAACCCACTTATTCCGTCCGTATTAAGTTTTGGAAAAATAGAAGGTGGCTTTGCTACCAATGTTATTCCTGAAGAAGTAAAGATATTAGGCACCTTCCGTACAATGGATGAAACCTGGAGAGCAGAGGCTCATCGATTAATAAAAGAAATAACTGAAGGCATTTGCCAATCATACGGTGCAAAGGCAGATGTAGAAATACCTAAAGGCTATCCTTCTTTATACAATGACCCAACACTTACCGAACAAGCAATTACATGGGCTGCAGATTTCCTAGGCAAGGAACAGGTGGTTACTTTGGATAAACGCATGGCTGGTGAAGACTTTAGTTTCTATACTCAACACATGCCAGGTTGCTTTTTCCGTATAGGCACCAATACAAATAATGAAAAATTTACAGCGCCCGTTCATAATGACCGATTTGACATTGATGAACGAGCGCTGGAAATTGGCATGAGCATGATGGCTTGGATTGCTATCAATGCGTTAAATACTAAATAGACGCCAGATCTTGATTGCCCCCGTACCAAAACTGAGACAAGTCTAAATCAATTTTATAGCGTCCCAATTGTGCTAATAATTGATGGGGAAAAGAATCATGTTGAACCACAATTTTCTGATCTACAAAAGTGGTATAAAATCCAAAATCAATACGCGCTTGTAGGGTATCTTTTGAAAAGATAGCATCCAGTTGCTTTTCATTAACCTCAAAAAACAAAACAGCATCCTCAATTTGCTTTTTGATTTCAGTAAAATCAGCCTTACTAACATCAAAGCCAATAAGCGTTTGCTCATAGCTACGGGTACCTGCTTGAGTTGCTACCACACTCCCCTTTTCAATAACTTTACAAGGAGTAAGTGTTATGTTTTCTAATAAATTAGCAGATGGCAAAGCCGATTCCAACCATAAAATACAAGGCATAAATTAAAAATTATATACAAAGGTAAAACTAATATTTCTTCCCATGTTAAATACACCATTTCTATCTGTTGCATTATTGCGCGCTGTATATTTAAGTCGGCTTAAGTTACTTTGGTAAGCAATGTCAAATATATTGATACCAGAGCATATTAATTTAGCACTTTGCTTAGCATTTCTCAACTTAAAATCAATACCTGCATATACATTCGTAAGCGCAAACGAAGGCGTATACGTTTCTGTATTGTTTTGAGAGAGAAAATGATTTTGTTGACTATTATAATCTAACTCCGCTTTAACATAAGCAGAGGATAAATAGGCGTTTTTAAATTGCCAAACATACTTAGACGCCAAAATACTTCTGAACGGAGGTATTTGTGGAAGGTTAAAATTAGCACCCCATTGATCTTTAGCTATAGCACGCACATACGTAGTGGTCAGTTCAAAATGTAATTGATCTATAGGGTGTGGATGAACATCTAAATAAAGTTCTGCACCATATAAATGTGCTAAATTTTGATCATGTATGAAAGCGGTGAAATTATTTTCATTTCTTAAAGCAGGGATGGAATCTTGTCCGGTTACAGAGAGCAATTTCTTTAGATAAATAAAATTATCAATTCGATTAGCAAAAAGAGCAGCCTGAACATTGACATGCTTTGTTTTAAAATCCAAACCGATATCAACTTGAGTTGCCTTCTCTGGTTTCAATTGACTGTTACCATACTCATATCTTACCGTACCTTCATGCACTCCATTAGCTGAAAACTCGGCAATATTAGGAGCTCTAAAAGCATTCGCTAAATTTAGTTTTAAATAAGCATCCTTAATAAGTGCATAACTAAAACCAAGACTTCCGGTAAGGCTTTTATACCAAGAAGATGTATTAGCAAATTGCTGATAAGCATGTGTACTAGAATTTGTTGAAATAGCATAATTAGTGTCTAACCATAAGGCATCTGTGTTCATTACTCTTGAATCAATACGAGCACCACCACTTATAAACCAACGATCCTGTTTCTTTTGAAATAAGGTAAACAAAGCATTATCCGTTATATCATAAGAAGGGATTAAAAAATCAAACCCACTTATATTATTCTTTTGATACATAGCATTCCAACCAAAACTCCAATACCAATTATTTTTAGTAGGAAGGGTATAAGTTGCATTAGCAGTAAGCGTATGTAGCGTAAGATGCAAATCTGCCAAATCTGGTTCAGAAGCTGAAGCATATTCTTTTCGTTGGTTATTTTGATATGCTACTATAGCACTTAAGCGTGCTGCATTAGCAAAATTAAACTGGGTATTCAACGAAATTTTCTTGTGTTGTATTTGCTGCTTTGGTAAAATAAAAGCATAGCTTTTATGATCTGCTTCTTTATAGGTCACTAAAGAATCAACACCATTTACAAGAGCTGGATAAATAAATGCACCACTTTGTTCATCACGTTCACCCTCTACTAATCCTAATGTTTGATTAAAAGAAGTGAAAAACAACTTTGCAAAACCCCACTTCTTAAGCACGCCAACATGAGCTCCAAAATTGGTATTTGCGAAACGACTATTGCATACGTAACCATCATATTGATTTTTATAATCATGAGCTTGCTTTCTCGTAAAGTACATTCCGCCCATTATATCTTTGTTTCGGTAAGACAATGTACTGTGTAAAGCCGCAAGGCCATTATTCGACTGATAGTTACTAATAATAGTTCCAGAAAATAAATCTTTAGAAGGAATCGGCTCTGTAATAATATTAATTACACCTGCCAAAGCATCTGAACCATAATTTAAAGAAGATGGCACTTTCAACACTTCTACCCGTTGCACATGAAATTCATCTATTTCAATACCATGCTCGTCGCCCCATTGTTGCCCTTCTTGTCGCACACCATCTTGCAGGGTAACAATTCGATTATATCCCAATCCACGAATAATAGGTTTTGAAATTGAAGGGCCTGTAGTAACTTGATTTACCCCAGGTACTTTAGCAATGGCATCGATAATATTGGTGCTGCTTTGCTCTAGCATGGACTTAATATTAATAGCATGAATTGGCGTTGGGGTTAGTTTTTTTTCAGTAGCCATACTAGTGCCCGTTACGATTATTTCTTGATGCTCTATAAAATTTTCTTTTAATTGAAAACTCAAAAAAGTATCAGAAGTAAATCGATATTCTTTTTTAAAGTTGTCATAATTGATAGCCTTAATAGAAATCGTATACTTTTCGGCTACATTAATTTTAAATTCAAAGGTTCCACTTTGATCTGTCAAAGCGGATTTGGCTGTTGGTGTTATGATTACAACAGCGTCAGAAATAGGATTATTGGATTGATCTACCACTTTTCCTTTAAAGGTATATTGCTGAGCAAAGGATAGGTTGCTTATCAACAAAAAGATGACAAGAAAACCTTGTTTTATATATATATGCATAAAATGAGATTTAATTTAAAATAAAGAATGTATTTTAAACTAAATTGGGTGGGCCACGAAGATACTTAGATGCTCGGATGTTTTCTGCTAAGCATTGCGTTACAATTGACAGATAATTAGATACATACACTGGCAAAGTGTGTCTAATTTCTAATACGGTATGCTGAACATATAAAGAAGGAACAAAGCTAAGAAAGGCGCAATGGTGATGTTGTTGTTCAAATTGCAATCCTTCTATACGCTCATGATGCGTGTCCTTATGACCTGAAAATTGATGAATCCAATCGGGGGCAACTGCACTTATCATCAACAATAAGGCCAAAAAGGTACTAAAAATGGTATGTATTAACTTTCTTTGCATTATAATAACTTTGCAAATATACAAAGGAATATGAATTTAAAAAAAACACTGGTGTTGGGTGCAAGCGAAAACACGGAACGCTATGCTCATAAAGCGGTAAAAATGCTCCGTGCTCATCAACATGAGGTCATAGCTATTGGAAATAGAGAAGGGTTTATTGACGATATTCCTATTTTAAAAAATGTACCAGAATTAAACAATATCGATACGGTTAGTTTATACCTCAATCCTAGCTTGCAAGCAATTTTTCAAGACCTCATTATTGCCGCAAAGCCAAAGCGCATCATTTTTAATCCGGGCACAGAAAATCCAGCATTAGAACAACTAGCTAAAGCACACCATATTGAATGCCTTCATGCTTGTACTTTAGTGATGCTTTCTACTGGTCAATATTAAAGTAAGCCTTCATCTGCAAAACTAAAATAAGTGGTACCTGCTATAATGATATGATCCACCAAACGTATTTCCATTAATGCTGCAGCATCTTTTATTTTATGCGTTAATGCTTTGTCGGCCTCACTAGGTTGGAGATTTCCAGAGGGGTGATTATGACTAATTACCAAGGTATTGGAATGGGCATCTAGAGCCTCTTTTAAAATTAGCTTAATATCTACAACCGTTGCTGTACTGCTGCCATTACTTATTTTTTTAGCATGCATTAATCGGTTATTATGATTAAGGAATAACACATAAAAAGCTTCCTGCAACAAATCACTCATCAAGGGTTGTAATACTTCAAAGCAATGCCTGCTATTCATTAATTGTGGCTTAATCAGCGCCTCTGATAATTGTCTGCGCCTTCCCATTTCAAGCGCAGCAGCAATGGTAATCGCTTTAGCCAATCCAATCCCCTTAATTTGCATAAGTTGTTTTATACTTAAGCGTCCTAATTCATGGAGATTACCCTTTACTAATTTAATAATTTCATTAGCTAAATCTAAAGCCGATTTGTTCTTTGTGCCTGTTCCTATAAGG
>JACCDH011456306.1_pt1 | contig 12452 bp, 13 predicted proteins | sample 7442481 | NCBI WGS metagenome assembly JACCDH01 (sample SAMN15323433, study PRJNA562643) | freshwater metagenome | isolation source: river surface water | place: USA:Blue River Watershed | collected 2017-08-15
CTGATGAATATCAGAAATACATATTGAACGATGCCGCGCTTGAAAGAAGATTCCGTTCGGTTCCCGTGAACGAGCCTACCCGCGAAGATTCTGTAGAGATTCTCATGGGTGTGCGCTCCAAGATGGAAGCACACCATGGTATTAAAATTTCTGACGATGCTGTTTATAATGCCGTATTCCTTTCTGATCAATACATCACTGACAAGAATCTTCCGGATAAGGCGATCGATCTTCTGGATGAATCTTCGTCCGCGCTGAAACTTTCCGCAGAGGCGATGCCTGCCAAACTCGTGGAGCTTGAAGGCGAGCTGCGTTCGAAAAAGATCTACGCTCAGATGGAAAAAGATAATGATGAGCTGAAAAAAGAAATCGCGAAAATGGAAAAAGATTTCGATGAGGGAAAAGCGATCTGGGAAAAAGAAGTGGGCTCACTCAAGAAAGTCGCAGAAATTAAAAGCCGACTTGATCGCCTGAACTTTGATCTCGACACCGCTCAGAGAAGCGGAAATTATGAAGAGGCCTCAAAGATTAAGTACATGCTTATTCCTCAGACCGAAAAAGAACTTTCCGGTCACCAGAATGAATGGGTCCTTGGGAAAAAACATATTGCCCAGGTGATTTCCCGTCAAACGGGAATTCCCGTTGAGAAAATTCTGAAATCAAAACAGGATTCCATTCTTAATCTGGAAGACTTTCTGAATAAGCGTGTGTTCGGACAGCATGAAGCCGTTCATGAAATTGCAGAAACTCTTATAGCTAGTTACGCCGGTCTTTCCGATGAAACGCGGCCTCTGGGATCATTTCTTCTTCTCGGTCCAACGGGAGTCGGAAAAACCGAAACTGCCAAGGCCTTGACTCAGTATCTTTTTGATAATGAGGAGAACATCGTCCGCTTTGACCTCTCTGAATTCTCAGAGAAGCATTCGGTGGCGAAACTCATCGGTGCTCCTGCCGGTTACGTGGGTTACGAAGAGGGCGGTGTTCTTACGGAAGCCGTGAGAAGAAAACCTTATTGTGTTGTCCTCTTCGATGAAATTGAAAAAGCACATCCTGATTTTGCCGATATCCTTTTGCAGATTCTTGATGACGGTCGTCTTACCGACAATAAAGGTCGTACGGTTAATTTCAAAAACACCATTATCATGATGACGTCGAACTCGAAAAATCCCAAAGAGGAATTCAAGCCGGAAGTCCTCGGACGGATGGATGCCATTTTGAATTTCCACGCGCTTGATCGCAGTATTATGAAACAGTTGATTGATAAGCAGATTCGACTTCTGAATGAACGTCTGAAATCGAAGAAAGTAACGCTGAAGCTAGATACTAAAGCCTATCAAACTCTTGAGGAACAAGGATTTGATCATCAGTACGGTGCCCGACCACTTAACAGCGTTTTCCAGAAGCTTGTAACAAGACCTCTTTCGAAAAAGATTCTGAGCGATAGTTTGAAGGAAGGCGAGCTCTTCATGACATGGAATGGACAAGATATGGAAATTCTCTCGACTCCAATTGAAAACGTCGTTCACTAAAATGGGTTCCCGCACACCTGTAAACTCAGGTGTGCGGGAACCATTCAAAATTCGGAATATTTCTTGGAAGAACCACGCGATTTCTCTACTGGATATTTCTGTTTATTTTTCCCGATCTTATCTATAAGGGCCTGGTGAAGATCTGTATCCGTTTTATGAGCAAGACGGAGAAGAAAAAAGAATATATCTGCCAGCTCGTCCCGCACTTTACCTATTTTCTCAGGATCATTCTTTATTGAATTTGAATCCTCTTCCTTCATCCACTGAAAAATTTCCACTAGCTCAGATGCTTCAACTGACAAGGCCATACTGAGGTTTTTCAAGGAATGAAACTGATCCCAGTCTCTTTCACTGATAAAGGCTTCAATTTCCTGGTGTAGCTTTTCTGCGTCGATATTTTTCATAGACCTTCTTCCTATCAAAGGAGTGTCCGTGTAGTCTAGATGTATGCATCCTCGAAATCGCCATCAAGGCCAGTATGATTTCAATCTTCTCGTAAAAGTTCTTCCGGAACTTGGTAAATTTGTCATCCAGCGCTTCGGAAGGGACACCCTCGATTTCGCGGATACTGCTTCTGTCAGAGCTTTAAACAAAGCACTTCTCAAGGCTTCATATCAGATAAATTTCTGGGATATTCCCGAAGAGTTTCTTTGTCCTCCAATTCCGGGAAGGGCCGATTATATTCATGCGCTTGCCGATTTAATTGGAGAAAGAAAAGGAAGTGCTATTCGGGTACTAGATATTGGTACTGGTGCAAGTCTTATCTATCCCTTGATTGGTCAGGCAGAATACGGCTGGAGTTTTATTGGGACCGATATCAATTCTACAGCACTAGCGAATGCCCGGAAGATCATTGATAAAAATAATCTCACTTCAAAGATTGAACTCAGAAAGAGTACATCGGGAAATATTTTTACGACAGTGTTTGAGAAGAATGAGCACTTCACTTTAACCATGTGTAACCCACCTTTTCATGCATCACCTGAAGAAGCTATTTCAGGAACAGAGAGAAAATGGCGAAATCTTAAAATCGGGAAAACCGGTCCTCACCGTAATTTTGGGGGAACTGCTAATGAACTCTGGCATGAAGGCGGAGAGAAAGCCTTCGTGGGACAGATGATAGAAGAGAGTTCGCAATTTCAAAAACAAGTAGAGTGGTTTACGACACTCGTCTCCAAGGACGAAAATCTTAAAGTGTTCGAACGGATTCTTAGGAAATTTTCTCCAAGGGAGCTAAAGGTCATTCCCATGTCTCAGGGATCAAAAAATAGTCGCGTTCTTGCCTGGCACTTCTGAGGAAGCTGGAATTAAATGATGCATGGGCCTTATGAAGCATTGATGCCATTTCCTTGCCTTGTGTAAGCACTCTCATCTAAGATGAATCTCATATGAAATGGTTTTATTTTTTCATTCTATTTCTCTCCGTTTCTCTGAAGGCGAGTGATATTTCTCTTAGTGATCATTACAACGGAAAAACTTTTTTCAATCCAGGCCGTGAGCAAACCAATACTTTTTTCGATCTTCTGAAATGGAAGTTTACGAGTGAAGGAAAAGATTGGCCGGAATCGGTAAAGAATAAAGATTATCCTGCACCTGTTCTTCGTGAGGGAATAAAAGCGAATTTCACCTTTATCAATCACGCGACTTTTCTCATTCAGACTCCGGATCTGGCGATTCTCACTGATCCGGTTTTTTCTGAACGCGTGAGTCCGGTGAGTTTTGCCGGGCCCAGGCGCGTGCGTCCACCGGGTATAGCTTTTGACAATCTTCCTCCTATTGATGTCGTGATTATTTCTCATAATCATTATGATCATATGGACCTGTCTTCTCTTCTTCAGCTGGATGCAAAGTTTCACCCCCTCTTTCTTGTGCCGCTGAAGAACCGTGAGTATCTTCTGAAGAAAGGCCTTCAGAATGTGGTCGAGCTCGATTGGTGGGAAACGCATAAGGTAAAAAGCACGGTCTTCACTCTCACTCCCTGCCTACATTGGTCCAGTCGCACCCTTTGGGATAAGTTTGAAACTCTTTGGGGCGGGTGGATGGTAAATAGAGAAGATTTTAAATTCTATTTTGCCGGGGACACCGGTTACGCTGAACATTTTCGTGATGTGAAAATGAGATTAGGTGCACCCGACGTTGCTCTTCTCCCCATTGGTGCATATGAACCCCGTTGGTTTATGAAAATGCATCACATGAATCCGGAGGAAGCTGTAATGGCCCACAAGGATCTTGGATCTGGTTTTTCATTTGGAATGCACTTCGGGACGTTTCAGCTTACGGATGAAGGTTATGATGAACCATTGAATGATCTTAAGAAGGCACTTGGAGAAATTGAAAATTTCCGCGTTCTGGATCAGGGTGAGTCTCAGGCCTTCTAGTTCAACCAGATATTGAAGTCGCGCTGAATACGGGCCTTCTCTTCTTCTGAGAATTGATTTCCATCTAAGGAAAGATGTGAAAGCTTCTTCATCTTTCGAATGAGATCGGGGAAAAACTCAAAATTATTCTGATCGAGATTAAGACGACGAAGTTCCGTGAGAAAAGGAAATGATTTGGGGAGTGAATGGAGCTCGTTTCCGGAAAGATTCAATTCCTGGAGGTGAATCAGCATCGAGAATTCTTCCGGCAGCTCTTTGAGTCCACAGCTCTTCATCGTGAGAGATTTCATGGTAGATGCAATTTGCCCTAAGGGCAGAGTCAGTCGCCTTATGGGTGTTTGGATAATCTTCAGATTTTCCAGTGAAGGAAGAGCGAAAACGGCGGAGATGTCGCCTTTAAAAGAAGGCCAGTTAAGAGATAGAATGCGGAGTTTTTCCCAGGGGTGCCCGATGCGAGGAAAATCTTCTATGTCTCCATCGAGGTAAAGTTCCTTCAACTGAGTAAACATCAGAAGTTCAGTGGGGAATTTTCCCCCGGTGAGGGTCACCTTCAAAGCCTCGACTTCATCTCTTTCTTTAATCGCAATGGAAAGATTCTTATAGAGTTTCAAAGTATTCTCCCTCGAAACCGAGAAAGTACAGAAGGGTTGTCATGGGCCCATGTGAGATCTGGTAGGTCGCTTCTTTTCTCACGACATCTTTTGCGTGCCAGGCAACACCCATTCCGGCCTCTTTCATCATGAGAAGGTCATTGGCGCCATCACCAACTGCAATTGTTTGCTCGCGCGCGAGATTAAGTTTTTTTGTGAGTTCGAGAAGAACTTTTTTCTTCTTTTCAGCATTCACAATGTCACCAACAACAATTCCTGAGAGAACATCTCCTTCCCAGTCCAGATTATTGGCGATCGCAAATTCCATAGGAAGGGAATCGCGAAAAAAATCAGCAAAGTAATGAAACCCACCAGAAGCAATGGCGGTATAGCCGCCATGAAGACGGAAAGTGCGGATAAAAAGCGCGACCCCCGGGGAAAGTGTCAGGCGTGCGAGAATTTTTTCCATATTTGAGCGTGGGAAACCTTTCAGAAGTGCTATTCGCTCTCGAAGTGCGCTGTCAAAATCGAGTTCTCCATTCATCGCCCGTTCCGTGATCGCGTTGACCTTGTCACCAATATTGAATTCACGGGCGAGCTCGACAATTGTTTCCTGCTGAATGAGAGTGGAATCCATGTCGAAGACAATCAGCTTCTGACCCGCACTGCGTACGCTTTCAGGAATCAGTGCCATATCTATCTTATGAAACTCACAAATTTTCAGGAGACCTTCACGGTTCTCAGTTGTGGGAGCGATGATCTCATATTCGCGGGCAAAATTATTTTTTGAAAGTTCACGGAATGTTTTTCTGAAAGCGACCGGGTGAATGTACTGCTCGAGCTGCCACAGAAATTCCGGAGAAAGTTTTTGTGGGGAAGCGACGACCAGGTATTCTTTCATCCCTGGGTCCTTTTCAATTTCTTTTTCTCTATCCGGGCTTCGCGCAGTTTTTTAATCAGCGAGAGCGAATAAATGAGTGCAGACAGAAGTGAAAGGAATGCAGCAACATAAATGAGGACGGTTCCGATTTTATTCATCGGAAGCCAGAGAAATGTTTCATTAATCATGAGCATCGGTATCGCTACCATCTGAGCTGTGGTTTTCCATTTCCCGAGGGAGTTTACCGGCACAGAAATATTTTCCGTCATGGCGAGAAGACGGAGCGAAGTCATGTACATTTCCCGGAGAACGAGAATAATAACGACGATGGCATTCACGCGATCGAGGGCCATCAGCATGAGAAGAGAAGCCACCACCAGAAACTTGTCAGCGATGGGATCAAGAAATGATCCGAAGACGGTCACTATATTTCTTTTCCGCGCAATGTATCCGTCGAGAAAATCCGTGATCGACGCTGCTACGAAAATCCAGCAGGCAATGTGGCCCAGATAAATTTTGTAGGTGATCAGATCGGTCGGTGTATCGAGATCGAAATGGAGAGTAAGGACAATCACCGGAATCATGAGAAGCCGGAAGAGGGTCAGGCGGTTGGGGAGGTTATCAATCTCGAGGTCATTCTTTTCCATTGAAGAAAGTATATGAAAAGACTCTGTAAAAGAGAAAGCTTTTCCTCCTCCCGCGGTTTGGAACTTGCCCCTAGAATGGAATGACGAGGTATTCATGGAAAGAAAATTCAATTTGATCAAATCTGATTTCGAAAAACACGAGAAGCGAGTGCTCCCGCGTTTTCCTTTTTGTTACCTGACCTTTAAAGCCGACGATAGTTCACGGGTATATGAAGTGAGAGACATTTCTCTCTCTGGAATGCAGATTTCATTGAAAGACGCTGATCACAAATTCCCTGACGATGCTCCCTTGAAAGGCAGTATTCACTGGATGGGAAGAAATCTCGATGTCTATGGCACAGTCAAATGGCACACAAGTACCCGCATTGGAGTGGAGTTTGCCAAAAAACGTGATGTTCTTGATCGTGTGAGAAATTTTCTTTCAATGGAAGAATTCGTGAGACATCTTAAGCCTCTGCATAAAGTCGATGGAGGTCTTGAGCTTCCCGCGCGTTTAAAATACTGGCTTCGGTCCGATGGCCCGGCGGAACTTTTCGTATGGCAACACGGAGATGGTGAGCTTTCCAAGTTCCAGGTCCTTTTCATGGAGACCTTTGTGGAATGGGAAGATGGCCTGGGGCTCAAAACCGGCCGGATTCTCTCAAAAAGAAATGTTGATTCGCCCCTCATAAACGAGGATGAATGCGTTTTCCGCATTGATCAGGACGCAGAACTGGAAAAACTAAACCGTGTGAAAGATCTGGTGGATCTCATTCCTTTAGATCTCCTCCCCAGTGAAGCGAAAACTTTCATCGCGCGTCAATTGTCCTAAATCTCTTCTTCGAATCCAACACTTTTGATAGGATTTCCCTTGTAAAAAACTAACGAGGGGAATCCTGATGAACCGCAACCTTGCCATGGAATTTGTCCGCGCTACTGAAGCTGCTGCTATCGCTTCGGCCCGCTTAATGGGTCGGGGAAATGAAAAGGCCGCTGACCAGGCCGCAGTGGACGCCATGAGAACACTTCTTGGCTCAATCGAATGCGACGCCACTGTTGTGATCGGCGAAGGTGAGCGCGATGAAGCACCGATGCTTTATATCGGAGAAAAAGTCGGAACTGGAACCGGGTCAAAACTAGAAATTGCGCTCGATCCTCTGGAAGGAACAACCATCTGTGCTCATGGCGGACCAAATTCTATTTCTGTTATGGCAATCGGTGAAGCGGGCGGACTTCTTCACGCACCTGACACATACATGTTAAAAATTGCTGCCGGAAAAGAGGCGCGAGGTATTCTCGATATCCGTCAGTCTCCAACCGAAAACTTGAAGCGTCTTGCTGATGTCAAAAAATGCCGAGTCGCTGATCTCACGGCGATCATTCTCGATCGTCCAAGACACAAAGAACTGATTGAAGAAGTCAGAGCGGCTGGAGCACGTATTCATCTTATCGGTGATGGTGATGTTTCTGCAGCAATCGCAACGGCGACTCCTAATTCTGGAGTGGATATCCTTTTTGGAATTGGTGGCGCCCCTGAGGGTGTGATCGCAGCTGCCGCTCTTCAATGCTTAGGCGGAGAGTTTCAGGGAATTTTAAAACCAAGAAACCAATCTGAAATTGAACGCGCTCGCAATATGGGTGTCGAGGATATCAATCGCATTTTCAAAATCGAGGATCTTGCTCGCGGAAATCTCATGTTCTGTGCGACCGGAGTGACCACTGGAAATTTCCTTGATGGCGTCATCTTTAAGTCCTGGGGTGCCTATACACATTCTCTGGTGATGAGAAGCGAATCTGGTACAATCAGACATATTCGCGCAGAACACCACTTTGATAAGAAACCGCGCTACTAAAAAGGGATTTTATGGCCAAGGCGACTCGCAATGAAACTTATTCTGTACCTGCTTCGAAATTTTATCAGGCAGTGATTGATTACAAAAGTTACTCACAATTTGTTCCGGGTGTGGATTCCATTGAAGTCCAAAATGAATCTGCTGACGGGGCAACGGTGAAGTTCAATATCAACGTCATTAAGAAACTTTCTTATACATTGAAGTTGTCTCACAAGAAAGATCAGGAAGTCAGCTGGTCACTTGTGACCGGCGATTACATGAAAACAAATAATGGCAAGTGGACTCTCAAGGATCTCGGTAACGGGAAAACAGAAGTCACTTATTCACTCGAGATCGAAGTGAAAGGATTTATCCCAGGGCTTTCGCTCATTGAGAAAGGTCTTGTGGAAACTAATCTTCCGATGACCATGGCGTCGTTTGCTAAACGAGCGGAGAATATTTAATGGATGACAATCGCGGGAATGAAGGAAAACTCGGAGATCTTTTAAAGAAAGTCCTCACGACCGGAGTGACCGCGGCGTTCATGACAGAAGAAGCGGCCCGTGCGGTTCTGAAAGATCTTCCGCTTCCAAAAGAAATGGTGAGTGGTCTCATTGAAAACGCCAAGACGACCAAGACTGATTTCGTGGCCGGAGTAAAAACTGAACTCCGGAGTTATCTTGATAAGATTGATATCTCTAAGGAGATAGACAGGCTTGCGGAGAAGTATGACTTTGAAGTGAAGGCCACAATTTCCCTCAAGAAGAAAAAAACAGGTAAGGACAAGGAGACGGGGTGAGTGACCGGAAAGCGTTTTTCGAGAGAAAGCTTTCAGAAGTCAAAGCTCGCCTCAAACCCGGCGTCACTCTGCTTATTGTTTCCAAGACCAGACCCATTGAAGATATCCAGATGTATTATGAACTCGGTCATCGTGACTTTGGCGAGAATCGTGTTCAGGAATTATTTGAGAAGTCTGAGCTTTTGAAAAAGAAGTGTCCCGAAATTCGTTGGCACATGATCGGGCACCTTCAATCGAATAAAATTAACCAGCTTTTTAGTATTGAGAATCTGCATGCGATCCATTCCGTTCACGATCAGGAGCTTTTAGATAAGCTCATGAAAGCGAGTCACAGGCTTTCGCATGAAGTGGAAATTTATCTACAATACAACACGAGTAAAGAATCCGAGAAATCGGGTTTTGAAACTTATCATGATTTAGAAGCTGCGGCGGAATGTGCACTCAAAGCAAGAAATTTGAAACTAGCGGGTGTGATGACCATGGGGACACTTCGCACAGAAAATTTCGAGCGCGAAGCGGGGAGATGCTTTCAGGAACTTGTGGTTGAGAAAAAGAAACTTGAAGCAGAACTTGAAGTGGAACTTAAAACTTCGATGGGCATGAGCCAGGATTTTGAAATTGCTCTTCGTGAGGGGACCGATTGCGTTCGCCCCGGAACGATGATGTTTCAATGAGCGATTTCCCTTTTAAAGAGACAGGTTTCTCCATTGAGACGTTCACCCTTAACGAAGTTCCCAACACTCAGGAATAGTTGACTGTCTTGAGGATGGCCCTAGGTGATTTGAAAGACATGATCGAAGTTCAACTCCGGATTGAGAAAATAAATTTCCGGTTGTAGTGACTGAACTTCCTCACTTGAATTTAAGCTGAAGCACGAGCGAAGTGAATTTCACCGTGCTGTCATTGATTTGATCCATCCGAAGATGCGTTGGCAGGACTCAATTATTATTTAAGTGATAAACGTTTTACTTCTTCACCCGAATGTCTTCAGTTGGGTTTCGTAGCGGAACCGTTTCTACGAATAAAAACATGATAAAACTTTTCAAAGAAAATGGATGTCGGGAAACACGAGTGCTTCAGGAGTGGTCGCACAGGAAGTAACGCAGTTCGACCTCCAATTGGAAGTCACAGGATGTCATTTACAGAGGCAGAGCAACTGTAAACTCCGAGCCCTCACCAAAAGTACTTTTTACTCTGATCTCACCACCATGAGCTTTCACGATACTGTTCGAAATATAAAGACCAAGTCCCAGACCATTAATTTTTTTATCCGAGACCACTCTTTCAAACCGGTCAAAAATTCTCGACTGATCTTCAGGTTTAATGCCGATGCCCTGATCTTTTACTATGATTGTCGCTTCGTTCTCATCCTGAGTGAGCTTGATTAGGATCGGTTTCTGATTTCCATACTTGATAGCATTCATGAGGAGATTGAGAACTACTTGCTCGAGGCGGAATTTATCCCATCTTCCACTGATCTCTTTATCAGAACTTAATAAGATTTCCACACCAGCCAATTGAGAAGTCACTTTGAAGCGTTCAAGAACTTCCTGAACCATTTCATGAAGATTAAAATATTCAGGATTGAGTGAAAGTTTTCTTCCGGCCATTCTCGATTCACTCAGGATGTTGTCTACTAATCTGGAAAGGCGAAGAAGATGATCTCGCTGCTTTTTCAGGCTCGATTGGATGATTTCTTTCTCCGCTATCTTCGGCATGCTGTTTTGGATTTCCCATTGCAAAACTTCTATCTGGAGATCCAGACAAGTGATTGGTGTTTTGAGTTCATGGCTCGCGATCATGAAAAACTGTTCCCGTGCCTGAATCGCCTTATTCAGAGCTTCTTCCTTGATTTTTTTCTCCGTCACATCAAAAACCACACCTGCAATTCTGACAGGTGTATCTGAATTTGGTGCGTACGTGCAGCGTCCGCGTGAAATGACCCATTTAATTTTTCCATCTGGAAAGAGGAGGCGATACTCCATTTCATAAACACTGCGTGCGCGGATGGCCTCATTCAGGAGCTCCACCATTGGTGCGCGATCTTCCGGATGAACTCTCATCTGGAGTTCCGAGCGTTCGCCCCTGAACTCATTTTCTGATATTTCCCAGATTTTGAGCATCTCAGGAGAGCAGGCGATGTTATTATTTTCGAGATTGATATCCCAGGATCCCATTCTTCCTGACTCAAGCGCAAAGGCCAGGCTTTCCCGACTCATTCGTAATTGGTTTTCTAATTCACGCATGAGAATTTTTTCTCAAATGGGTGAGAGCTTTAAGGAAAATCACAGATAGAATAAAGCCCCAATAAACGTTTAAATTCCAGTCCCAGATGAGAACTTTTGTGTTGAGATACACGCCGGTCATACCAATGGCATAAGCACCGACGACACTCACTACATCGAGACGGTAATGGAACCATTTTTTGAATACAACTTTAGTCATAAACAAAGCGAGTAGCGATCCACCTGTCCATGATTGTGCCTTGAGACCGAGTAACAGGAGCCCATCAAATTGCGAGGCGAGGATGGCAATTCCAAGGATAGAAAAACCCATGATGATGGAATCGACAAGACCCCACATTTCAGTTTTTTTCTGATCGCGGTTCGGAAAAATATCGTTGTACGTGGTGGCACATAGTGCATTGATCGTGGAATCAAGAACACTCATGGTGGCAGCGAGAACTCCCGCCACCATAATCCCGCGCATGCCTACAGGAAAATAGGTCACGATAAAGTGCGGAAAAAGATAATCAGCACCAGGAAGATTTTCCGGCATCGGATGAGACTGATAGAAAACCCAAAGAAGTGCGCCGACACCAAGGAAAAGAAGTCCGACTGAAATCGAGAGAAAAGAAGAAAAGAAAATCGCCATCTGTCCTGAACGAAGAGTTTTATTCGCTGTTAGTCTTTGCGCAAAATCCTGATCCACCCCGTGCGTGGACATATCAAAAAGAAATCCGCCCATGATTCCGAAAACAAATGGCCATGGATTTGAGAAATCAAGAATGGTTGTTTTTCCTGCGGCCTGAGCGACATTCATCATCTCGCCCCATGTAGATTGCGCGACATCGGGAATAAGAAAGTGGGCGAGAGTTCCGCCGATGATAAAAAGACTCATCTGGAACATATCTGTGCGTGCCACGGCCTTCAGTCCGCCGATCTGAATGTAAATGAGAGTGAGTAAAGTTACACAAACCAGTGCTGTGACAATGGATACACCTGTGAAGGCGGCAAGCATGATGGAACCCGAGAATAATCTCACACCAACCGAAACAATTTTACTCATGGAATAGAAAAGGCCCACGGCACGACGGCCGGAGGGAAGACCAAAATCCTGGGCCATGACTTCGTAGATCGTAAGACCTTTGTCATAAACACGTGGAAGGAAAACGACAGCGATCACAAAACGGGCGGCAATGGCACCCATGTAAATCTGGACGAATGAGAAATCTTTATTGAAAGCAAAAGCGGGAACACCCACGAATGTAAGTGCGGATACTTCAGTTCCAATTATCGAGCAAAGAGATTCAAAAAATGTGAGGGATTTATTGGCGAGGTATTTTTCTTCAGCAATTTCTTTGGCGGAGCGATTGTGTTTCGCCTCACCCATATCTTTTCCGGATTTGATGGCGATACCAAAAACGACAACGATATAGCCGACAATAAATACCCAGTCGATGAGCTGGAAAGACATGAAAACTCCCTGAGATGTTTCTCAGGGAATTGTATCTAGTTTCTCTCCGAGAAGTCGATATAAAGCGTGCTTAATGGCTCACCAGTTGGATCGATGACAACAATTGCTACATCATAAACACA
>JACCDH010234022.1_pt1 | contig 12450 bp, 6 predicted proteins | sample 7442481 | NCBI WGS metagenome assembly JACCDH01 (sample SAMN15323433, study PRJNA562643) | freshwater metagenome | isolation source: river surface water | place: USA:Blue River Watershed | collected 2017-08-15
CTGATGGATTCGAATGCTTTTCACGTCTCGATCCGAGAGATTCTCATGTTGCTGGTCAACGGCCTGCTCGGTTGGGCCGATGCGCGCGAGCATGTCGCAACGGTGCAGGACCTCCGCACGCTCGTCGAACGCGCCGTCACGCACGAGGCCGCGCTCTACGGAAATCTGTTCGGCGCAAACCTCTCGGAGCGCCGCCGCGAGAACCTGACAGTGTTTCGCTATCTTGGCGGCTTTCGCATTGGGCATGAGACCACCAACCTGCTCGACAGTCTGCTGATTTTCGGGCGCGACGATCCCTCGCTTCAGGCGGATCATGCGACCTATCTCGACAGCGACAACTTCTATGGTGAGAACCCAGATTTTGAGCGACTTCGCCGTCAGTATCTCGAGGCTGAAGATGATCGGGCCGACGGCGCTGAACGTTTCCTTGATGCCCTCGTCAATGAACGTCGGCGGCTATTCTTCAGACTGCCGGATTTCGACGATCGTCTTAACCCCTGGCAACTTACGATCTTCCCTTCTGCGGGAAGCTACCGCCGCCAAGTTCTGGAGCCTCTGCGCGCAGGCCGTGCGGTAGAAACCATCATCCTGCAGCGTCTGGTCTGCGGCCTCAACCGCATCTGGACAGGCATGCTCGCCGGAGACCTCGATCGACTGTTCTTGAGTACCGGTCTCGACTTCACCTCGGCCAAGGTCAGCGATATCTACCTGTGCGAGGTGCCGCTGCGGCTTAGCATGCACGGCGAGGAAGTGACGATTACCGCTGACGATGGATCTCCCTATTTGCGGATTTCGCTCGGCCGAGACGACAAGCCGATCGATTTTGCGCTTTGGCTGGTCCGCTACGAATTCCTCACTCGCGTCGCTCAAGGTGCGTTACCGTCGAGTTTCTCTAAGGAGTGCAACGAGGACGTGCTCGCCTTCAAGAGCTTGGTGCTTTCACAATATTATCGCCGCGTCGGCGATGCCCTCTCCAGCATTTCTATCCTGCGACCAGGAGACCGCGGGACATTGACTTCGCACCAGCTCGGGATCAGCCTGTGAATATTCTGGATCCTGCCAACGTGGGGCATGTCGCGCGAACCTCGCGCGTGTTCGACGACACTAAGATGTGGGTCGAGGAAGCAATCTTCGGCCACCGCCTCTATGCGCGCCAGAATTCCTGGCTGCTGTTCCTTGAATTCCTCAACGTTGCCGAAGCGCATCACCGCGAAGGCAAGCTTTTTGAGTCGACCGCGCCCGAGGTGGCCTCCCCGTACTCACTGCGCTGGCGCCTGGGGCTAAGGTCAGTGCTCTTCGACAATTCTCGTCTGGCCGGGCTGGCCGAAGAGAAGATAGACGATGAAACGCTTTGGCAGCGCTGGATGGAGCACATGGCACGCTTCGGAGCAGCCCCGCCGCCCGAAGGCTTCTCTTACCTCAAGCAGCGCTTTCCGCGCTTCAGTGACTTCGTCGAGCTTGTGACTTTGGTCCGGCAAACCTCGCTCGAAACGTCAAACAATGTCCGCTGGTCCTCACGTTTCATTTTCCCGTTCGGCGTCAATGCCATCTATAGTGATGCGGCGGTCAGCAACCGGACGCCGCGACGCGACTACACGAATTTCGGGCGCACGGGCGAGCTTATGTACATGATGCTAAGTCGCTCAGGTGATGCTGCGGAGTTGAGGTCGCACTTCACCGGCCTGTTCGATCCGGACCTGCCAAAGAACCGCCTAATCGGCTTGCTATGCGCCGACAGCGATCACCGTGCACCGCTCGACATGGCCGGAAACAGCTTCCTGCCCTACAGATCGCACCCGGCGTTCAACCGCCTGGCAAAAGACTGGCTGGCGATCTTCGCTCTGGGACTTCCCGGACAGGACGCCTACGCTCATCTAGCTCCGCTGGGCAGCCTGCATGTCCTGCTCTATTCGCTTGAAACGGCTGCGGCTATCATCGGCCGGCCCAGGCCCCATCTCATATGTGAGATCATCGCGCCCCGGCGTGAGCTCGTCAGGCAGCGCTCGATCGCTTGCTATTATGAAAACGATGCGCTCAGCCGTCGGGCGGCAGAATGCTACGCAGAGAGGCTCCTTACCAGTGACGAGTGGAAGGCCATTGAGGACGAGACGCTGAGCGAAAGCGAGCGTTTGCAACTCGCGTCTGATTTGCTCGAGCGTGACTTTGGCTATGCGCCCAAAGAGCTGCACGCCGCGACTGCTGAGGACTTGCTGCAACAGTTCCGCCAAGCACTAGAAGTCAAGCACGACGACAATTGGAGTGCGGTTCATTCCGCTTACGGTCGCGGCATCGGTCTGGTTTCGCGCCGAGGCACCAATCGTAATCGGTACGCTCCCACTGACGACCTGTTGAAGACGCTGGTGATGGCGCGGGTCCCGCGGCGCGTAGAATTCGGCAAGTTACTTGCCGATCTTTACGAGCACTATGGGCTGGTTTTTGGCCCGATTGAAGCCAAGGCGGCGCTCGAAGAAGTCAATTTTGACATGACGGCTTTCGAGCGCAATCGAGAGCGGCTCGAGCAGCGCTTGAGCAGCATGGGTCTGCTTAAGCGTTTGTCGGACGCTTGCGCGTATGTCGAGAACCCCTTTGCGGGCCAGCCAACATGACAGTGGAACTCTCTCTCATTGGGCGCATGGCTTCTGGGTTAATCCAGCATACGCTGGATACCAGCAGCGATGAGACGGGCACTGCGCTTTTCTTGCTGCATGCGTTGACCCCTGAACAAGTGATGGCGGTGGTTACCGCGATCGAAGCTGATCCCCAGCTTGCCGCCCGCATCGACATATGTCTGCCGCGTTACCGCTTCCAAGATGTTGCCGGAGTGCAGGCACACCATCTTACGGACGAAACCACACCCGATCTGCGTCATGCCGAGTGCGACCGGGATGGGCGGCTCTTGGTTTTGACAGATAGCGAACGACAAACGCTGGCCCAGATCGATCCACTGGACGCTGAAGCGTTGATGGACGAAGAGCAGTCGGCCCGGTGGATTGATGTGGCATCCGAAGGCATGGCCTTTTCCGATGAAACCAAAATCGAGTGGGGGGCCGCGCTCACTGCGCTTCTTCGCATGCGCCGCGCCGGGCTGCAGCAGGTTGCCCATTTCGTCTCAGCTACGGCTGCGGAGATCGCCAGCGGCGAGCGGGTCGCACGGGCTGTAGGCCGTTCGCTGACCGCTCTGCGCGTGCCTCGATTCGACAGCCTATTCGACGACATCCCACTCGCCAAGGTCCAGCAGCCGTCGCAATGGCACCGCCGCTTTACCGCACATTGGCGTCGGGATTGCTACATCGCCAAGCGCGACCGCTCGCAAGTGCCCTTGCCAGCTCGGGCTCGGCTCCGTGAAAAGCTTGAAGAGATGCGCGAGCAGCTGCGCGAAGAGGTTCAGACTGCAATCGAGGCCTACATTGAAGGGCCCGATGGAGCGAGCGAGCAGTCTTTCGCCCTTTTCCAGATCGATTGGAAAGAGCTGGAGCAATTTTTCGAGGAAGCGCAGAAAAGCGAGGGCCGCTCGCTCGGTCAGGAAACGAGCGATTTCTATAAAATTCGCGATCCCGACCTACTTTCGAATGCAGATCGAGAATATTTGCAGGCCTTTGTCGAACAGCGACGGCAGAACCCCACAAAAATTCCTGAGGATGAGGCTTTCTTTGCGAGCCATGCCAATGAGCTACGCGAAGACCAGCGGCTCGCGGCGCTTTGGGAGCGCTTCATCTTTGGCCAGAGGGTCGAAACGCGCGATCTTCTCGATGGGATCGTTCAGTGCCTATGGCGGCTACATGGGAGCAGCGGCGATGGCGACCAGATTCTGGTCATTGAAGGGCTCGAGCGCAGCGAGCATAGCTTTCTTCCGCTCAACAACGAAATTTGCACGTTTTTTGCAGCGCGGTACCGAGGGCTCGCTACCGCCTTAAGTGGTTTTGTTGACTTCAGAAACGTCAAAGCATTCGACTATCTAGACTTTCGTGAAACCATCCGCTCCTACGCCAAGCGTACGCCCGACGCTGTCAACAAGCCCGCGCGCCGACTTAACTTCAAAGTCTGGCTGGAGACGCGCGAGGCGCCGATCATCAAGAGTCCGGAGCTCCGCCTCGTCTGGGAATGTGATCCCAAGACAGTGGGCATGGGCCTGCACACCGACCTTGAGAGGCTTCGTAACAGCGCGGCGGGAACGCCGCTGATACGGTGCCGTGCCAGCCGTCCGGGTCTTGGTCGATCGCGGACGGGCGGGGTCAACCTCAATGATCGTGCGACACTGGAGCCTGAAGGTTCTCGCGAGCGCGGCTGCTTTGCGCCGCCCAAGTCGCGCGGAGAGTCGCTCGCCCGCGTCTGGTCAAGTGAGCTTGCCAGCGTGGTGGCTGACGAACTCGCCGTGCCTGCGGCGGCCGAGATTCTGCAAAGCCATTTCGATGCGTTCGAGGAAGTCTATCGGATGTCGATCGATGATCTGGCGATGACCGGCCTCGCATCGCCCAATCATGCGATCCAAGCCGAGCGTTACGGTGCTCTTCTTGGCGCGATTGTGGATGCCATTGATGCCCCGGTAGCCCTAGACAGGCTTCTCAAACCTCTCCTGGAGATAGGAGTGGCGCAGCTCGACGGCGCGGGTATCGATCGGCCAGTGGTGGTTGTCACGCCATGGCATCCGCTTCGTATAGCCGGGCAAGCGGCGCGCTGGACGATGTTTCGGGGGCATCTCGAAAAGCTTCTGCTGGGCGATGGCGCGCGCTTCACCGATTCCGGCAAACTCTACTTCTCTGAGCTAAGCCGGGCATTGGCGCAGCCCATCCGGCCTGATGTTGTGCCTGGTTGGATTGGTACGAAGCCCGTGGTTCTCGCCCTGCTCGATGACGTCAACGACTACAGTTTACACGAAGCTGCAACAGCGGACGGCGGTAAGTCGGCAGCGACCAATGAGATCGTAGCGCCGATTGCCAAACAGATAACCGAGCTTGTTCAGCACTATCTTCGCCTCCAGCCCCATGAGAAGGACAACCTTTCGGTAGTCCTCTACAATTGCGACGCGGCTGCTCTGCCGCAGGCCGTTGTCGATAGCTTGCGCAGCGAAGCCGAGCGCGAAGGCGGCGACGCGATGTGCCAAGTGATCCTGCGCCACCGTGACGATAGGCGGCTCGGCCAGCTCTATCAGCAGCTCGTCTCGCGCGAGATTGGCGAAGACAATCTGCATGCGAGCGAGGCGACCCGTGACTTTATGTCGCGGCTGCGCATATCGATCATGGTCAACACGGCTATCCCGCCGTTGACCGCCGATGGTCCGCCGCTCGACATCGTTTTTTGCCACGATGTGATATCGCGGGCGGCAACACTAGGCTGGGTCGAAGTCACTCGGGTCACTCGCACTGCGCAAGACATCGATCCAGGACAATGGTCGCGCCGGCGCCCGATCCGCCGCGGCGACCGCGATGCCACGGTATACCTTGTCTGCCCGACGCAGCCCAGCGAGGGGTGGGACTATCTCGATGCGATCGCCGCGCTGCATTCGCCGGGCCAGGCGCGCAAGGCGCGCCATGCAGGTGAATCGTTGGTGCCAGCGCGTCAGACTACCGTTCAGGATCCCGCGACCCGGCAGATACTCGACGAAACGCACCGCCTTGCCAGCTGGGTGGTCAATTTCGACGATCTGCTGGACCGACGGCAATTGCTCGACAACCATATCCGCGTCATCCGCTACAAGCACGCGGGGCCCGACGGGCGATCGCTGGTTATCTCATCGCAGGCGCCCGATACGCTGTTGCGTGCAACGCTCAAAGCTCGGATCAAAGCGCTCGATCCCGATTACAGTGAGATCGAGCTCGAGACCTTGAGTGGCAAGTTGATCGATGACGCGAATGCCGTCTCGGGCGACATCGTCTTGCGCGCGGCCAAGCGCGGTAGCAATGCCAACGAGCTGATTGGTGTCGTACTATCCAAATATCTAGTCGACGCCGAATTGGATGATGACACGCCGCGCGCCTGGTTGTTTCTCGACGACTACGCCGCGTGGTTGGGTCAGGACGAGAAACGCATCGCGGACCTGTTGTGCCTTGCACCGGGTGTCGATGACGAAGGTACACCTGTTCTGCAGATCATCGTCACTGAAGCCAAATATGTGGCCGCTTCGAACGCCAAGGCCAAGGCCGCCGATTCCGAACGTCAGCTTCGCGACACGCTGACGCGCCTGGAAGAGGCGCTCCTTGCTGACGAGCCGCCGGCCGACAGCTATATCTGGCGCGCCCGTCTTTCTGACATGTTGCTCGACGGGCTGCGCGATCCCAGCGGAAATGTGGCCATCAGCACTGCCGATTGGCGCGTGGCGTTGCGCGACAGCATCTGCGCGATCGCTCTGCGCGGCTATTCGCACGTCTTTGCTCATGGCGCACCTGGTGTGGGTGAGCAGCTCACCGACGAGCGCATCGGGGTCAAACAGACCGGTACGGGTTTTCAGGAGCAGTACGCGCCCGAAACTCTTCGCCGTATTTTGCGCGCCTATGCCGGCGGACAGTCGCCGAATGCGATCCGCCAAGCCGCGATCGGCGACTGGTTTACGGGCATGGTTCTACCTGCACCATCGGGCCAGGTTGCGGCTTCGATTGAGCCGGTGGCGATCCCGGCGGGGGAGAGGCTTCCTATCTCAGGGGAAGGCAGCTTAGCCCCGGCGAGCGACATCCCCACAGCTCCCGCCGAAGCTGGCCCCGCGATGGGTACCGATACCCATCTTGGTCGCCTGATCCATCACCATGTTGCAAACAGCGTTCGGACGAGCAGCGACGAAGCTTGGCTCGAGGACGTAGCGCAGCGCTGCCGTAATGCGCTTTTGCGATATGGTATGTCGGCGCGACTCGACAGCCAGATTTTGACGCCCAATGCTGCGCTGCTCAAGTTCAGAGGCAGCGACGAACTGACGGTTGCCGCGGTGCAGCGCCGATTAACCGAACTCGAAACGACGCACGGGCTTGAAGTGCTCAGTGTTCGCGCTGAACCAGGCCGCGTGGTCATCTCCATTCTCCGTCCGCACCGAGAGATCCTCACTGTGGCCGATGTTTGGCAATCCTGGCAGATTGCCCATAGCGTCGCTAACACGCGGCTGCTGATTGCGGTCCGCGAAGAGGACGGGGAGCCGCTCTATCTTGAGCCGAACCTTGCACCGCACACCTTGGTGGCGGGCAGTACTGGCAGCGGCAAGTCGGTGCTCGTTCAGAACATCTTGCTTGGTATCGCCGCTAGTAACCATCCCAGCCGTGCCGAAATCGTGCTTATCGATCCCAAGTCAGGGGTCGATTATTTCGCATTCGAGGAGCTGCCCCACCTGGCCGACGGAATCATCGACGACACCGAGACAGCGCTTGCTAAGCTGGAAGACCTCGTGACGGAGATGGAGCGCCGCTATGCGCTGTTTAAGGCTGCGCGGGTCTCGAACATCGGCAGCTATAACCAAAAGGCGGAGGCACCCCTACCGACCATCTGGTTGATCCATGACGAATTCGCCGACTGGATGCAGATCGACGAATATCGCAGCGCGGTGGAAGCTGCGGTCAGCCGACTAGGCGTGAAGGCCCGCGCCGCAGGCATCTATTTGATCTTTGCGGCACAGAGGCCCGATGCTTCGGTGTTTCCGATGCAGCTACGCAGCAATCTGGGCAACCGTCTGGTATTGCGAGTGGACAGTGCCGGAACATCGGATCTGTCGCTTGGCATAAAAGGTGGTGGCGCCGAGCGGCTCTTGGGTAAAGGGCATCTTGCGGCGATATTGGGGGGCGGGACTGAGCCGGTATATGCTCAAGTTCCTTTCGTCCAGGAAGACGAGCTACCACTTTATATCGATGCCATAATTCGGGATTTGTAAAGTTGATGATTGGCTTGCGTGCTTATCTAGACAACAACGCGACGACGCAGCTGGCGCCGGAGGCGCTGGCCGCGATGATGCCCTATCTCACAAATCTTTACCTCAACGCATCGTCGGTTGCGGGGGAAATGATGCAAGTCGACCGGCCAGTTGTGAACGCCAAGCGCCAACTTGCAAAGCTCTTAGGTGATGGTCTGCGCTGCGATGGATTCCTGCTCACATCCGGCGCATCCGAAGCCAATTCTTGGGCCGTTCATGCCGCTACGTTGCAACGTAAACCTGGGCATATTGTCGCTTCGTCGATCGAGCATCCTTCGCTACTCGCCGCTCTCAAATTGCTCGGAAATTCAGGATGGGCCGTCGATTTGGTGAACCCCATGTCTAACGGCCGCGTCGATCCTGGGGTGTTTAGCGAATATCTGCGACCAGACACTACGTTCGTATCAATGATGTTAGCGAACAACGAAACGGGCGTGATCCAGCCGGTCGCTGATATTGGCCATGCTGTTCGGGAGATTGCCCCAGGCGCACTGCTGCACGTAGACGCTACGCAGGCACCTGGGCGACTTGCCTTGTCACTTGATAACGAACTCGCCGAAGTCGATTTGCTTTCTATTTCTGCTCACAAGTTCCACGGTCCAAAAGGCATCGGGGCTTTATTCGTCGCCGATGGCCGGGTTCCAGCATTAATCCACGGCAGTCAAGAGGCGGGCCAGCGTGGTGGAACTCAGAACACGGCAGCCGCTGCAGGTTTAGCAATAGCAGCAAAGCTCGCCAGAACCCGCATTGGGGAGATGGTCGGCATACGCGCGCTTCGAGATAAGTTTGAACGAGGCTTACAAGACCGGTTTAAGGAAGTTCGGATCCTTGGCGCTGATGTTGAGCGGTTACCCAACACTTCTGCTTTCACCTTGCCCGGTGTCGATGCAACTGATCTGGTCGAAAAACTCGCGCGCGATGGCATCGTGATTTCCTCGGGCGCAGCGTGTGCTAGCGGAGCGACCGCTCCGTCGCATGTCTTTACTGCCATGGGCCTCGACTACGCGAGCGCAAAAGCGACGCTGCGGGTCAGTTTGTCCCTTCAGACCAACGCTGCCGAGATTGACGAGGCCCTAGACAGAATTTGCGACCTATCGCGCGTTCTAGCGTAGTTTCGGCGGAAAGCAGAGCTGCGCCGACGCAACTCATCGCTGATCTGAAGATTAGTTTCTGACACGCGAAGTAAGTCACTCTAGGCAAGGCGCCGTGGCTATTGCCGTACCAGGTCTTGATCTCCCCTGAACGCCTGCAGCGTGCAACCGCTGCGACCTCGTTGACGGCGGTTCTGGCGATCGCGGTTTCACCAGCAACGGCTACGCTTCGGTTTCTTCCCCGCGACCTGATAGCCCCTGCGCTGCGCGCTGGGGACCCCGATCAGGTCGCTCCTCGCGGGACAAGAAACCTCACTCCGCCGTCCTCCGCTGCGCTTCGGCCCTTTTGCCCGCGAGTGCGGGCAGGGTGCAAGTGCTCCCTCTGCGCTCGCCGACTGACCGCCTGTCGAGGCCGCGTGAGGCCGCCTCGCAAACGCAACTGGAGGCATTCTATGACACAAATCGGCAAATTTCTCCGCAATGCACACGGCGTTTACAGTGGTGAGATTCGGACGCTCACCCTTCAAGTCGAAGTAACAATTTCGCCTTGCGAGCGAGATAACGACAAAGCGCCCGATCATCGCGTCATTTCCGGAGAAATCGAACTTGGACATGGCTGGAGCAGAACAAATCGGGAATCTGGTCTTGAGTATCTCAGCTTGAAGCTCGATGACCCTCTGTTCCCCGGTCCAGTTTATGCGACGCTTACAGCAGATGACGGCCAGTACGTTCTTGCATGGTCCCGCTAGCTTAGGTGCGGCTGCCGTGTCGTCCGACACGGCAGTCGTTTCTTTCTTGTAGAAGGCAAGCCGACACCGCGCAGCGCCCGATTCGAAATTCCTAGCGCGCGGAGCATGTTTTTACTATGTTCTATGGGGATCGAGAATGAATGCCATGACGAACTTTGATCTTGAACGCGCAGAGCAGCACCGTTCCCAGAGTTGGGAAGGGTTTTCCGAAATCGATCAGGCAATCCGCGAGAACCGCCTGATGGAGTACCGGATCAAGAAGTCGTGGGCGGATCCTTGGGGGCGGAAGCTCACCGTTTTCGGCGTGCTTGTGATCCTGGCGGTCTTCTCTTTCTTGATTGGCTCGTCTTTCGGGCTGTGGTGATCTCGTCGCAGATCACCACTCCTTTACGTCATCGGCAGCCTCAGAACTTGCTCCCTGCGCTCCCTTGGTAGCTGTATCGAGGCGGCTTCTCGATCCCCCGATTCGCTGGCGACCGGCCGCTTGGGCGCGTTGGACCTCATCGTGGAGTTCGCCTGGTGCCACCCGCGGTACGCTCGGCTGCGCGTCCCCCCCGACAGAGGCGCGACCGCGAACAGCAGAATGTCCAGATATTGTGGGACGGGATACCGTCACTCCCGGTGCAAGGACGAGACGATCGTCGATGCCATCACGAAGCTGTTCTGCGTAGCTCTCAATAAACTTGGCCTGAAGCGATTGTCCTTCGGGACTGAGCTGGAATGCGACATCGTCGAACCGGACGTTCCCGTAGAAGTCGCGATTGCGTTCGATCTCTGTGAGACCCCATTCGCGGTAGGCCTGAGACAGGTTGAGGCTACCGGCAGCACTGTTGCCTTCGAAGAATGCAGCCTGGCTCTCCAGTCTGTTCGCAAGCTCCTCGGCACGCCGAGCCTCGCGGCTGTAGCTTTGCGATTCGGTCAGCGACGCATTCATGCCGCTGGCTGTGGTCGATACCGATGAGCTGGAAGATGTACTGACGGAGCGTATGAACCCGTCACGTGTGCTCGACCAGTTTCGGCTGTCCGACATCTGGGAGAGGCTGCCGAAGATGCGTGAACGGTCCTCTGACGCGATGCCGATGTCGCTATCTGTCCAGGTTCGGGTGCCGCCGCCTCGAGCCGCGACGTTTGCGGAGAGGACACCGTTTGTAACCCCTGCGCTTGCGGCCGCTTCGCCACCCAAGAACCAGGCTGTTGTGATGTCGTCCGCAGCCCGGCGAGACAGACCGAACTGGCGCTGCAGGTTGGTCGAGGCCTGATCGACCTCACTAAAGGCTGTCTGGATGCTGTCGGAGTTGGAGGTGCCAGTTGCGCTTTCGAACGCGCTGCCACGACTGAACTGGTTCCGTAGTTCGCGGAACTGAGAGACGGCGCTTGCGGTCGATTCCGTGGCGACGTTCGCATAGGTCTCGCTGTTCGAGCGAGCCTGCGAGGCCATGGTGGACAGGCGCGAAGTGAACTCTTGGCCGAGCGTCGGCGTAAACGGATAGCTCGAATTCGGGAGCTGATCGTAGCTGGCTTCGGGGAAGCTTGTCGTCGTCGTGCCCGTATCGCTGAGCGTGCGGCTCTGCGCCGCCCCATAGGTGAAACTCGGCGCGACCGTGCCTTGCGCGAACTGCCGGGTCATCACGCTCGAATTCTCTAGGCTCGTGTTGCCCAGCGCCACATTGCCCGTGCTCGCTTCGCGGGCGGCCTCCTCGGCGGCGTTCTGGCTGGGGTTGAGGTAACTGGTCGCATGGTGCGAGATCGCCATCGCGCCCTTGGCGACGCCGCCCGCGAGGAACGGCACCGAGGCGATCAGGTAACCAGCGAGCAGGCCGATATCACTGTTGACGTCGGACATGCCGGTGAAACTGGCGAGGCTGAGGCCATTGCTGCCGCCAACGGCGCTCATGTCTGCCGCGCCCTTGAACATCAGCATCATGTGCAGGATCACGAATAGCGGACCCCAGGCAGCGAGGTAGAAGAATCCGGTGACATAGCCTTTGAGCGCCAGCGGGCCGGTCTTGGGCAGCAGGAACAGCGGAAACAGCACCGGGAAGAGGGCGTAGAACAGGACTGTCAGCACGACATTGAGGAGCGGCACCCACTTCATCGCATTGCTGGCGATCGAGCCATAGGTGCGCTCGGTCTGGATGTCGGCGCGCGTCTGGGCATAGACGTCGACATTGCCCGCGCCGCTGGCACCGCTGAGCGAATGCATCGCTTGGCTCATCGCGTTGATCGTCAACGTCTGCTTGAAGATGTCCGTCGCACTGGCCGACACTCCGGCGAGGTACTGGTAGGCGACCGGCAGGTCCGAGAACAGCTTGGCCTTGGCTAGCGCCGCCGTCTGGTTTGGGCAGAGCTGGCGGCCAAAGACCGTTCCCATGCCATCGATGAGGCCGGTCCACTGCGCGTTCAGGGCATTGTAGGCTTCGCGGCAAGTGATGATGGTCGAGGTGACCTGGCCCGAACCAGCGTCACGGGTCAGGAAGCGCTGTGCCCGGGCCTGGCTTCCGGGAGCAATCGTCGCCCAGATGTCGTTCGTCTCGGCGAGTTCCTTCATCGAATAGCGGCCGAGCAGCACATCGTAGAACACGCATTGCCGGAAATGCTCGTCGAGATTGGCGGCGAACTCGGGATCGGAAATGCGCAGCGACCGAGTCGCATCGTAGAGCCGCGGCCCGAAGATCATGCCGTTGCGCGATTAGTTGAGATCGCCGGGCAGGCCGAACACGACCTCGGC